>Ga0272449_1005074_pt1 | contig 10436 bp, 10 predicted proteins | sample YNPCB0241_FD_198679 | JGI IMG/M metagenome (GOLD analysis project Ga0272449, IMG submission 198679) | Hot spring sediment microbial communities from Yellowstone National Park, WY, United States - YNP-CB-024-1 | ecosystem: Environmental > Aquatic > Thermal springs > Hot (42-90C) > Sediment...
CTATTAAAGCTATTACTAAACCCATATTAGGTTTTATAGATAGCTCTTCAATTTTATCTAAAAATGTGTGTCTTTTATATTTCAATTTTTGGACCTGTTTTATTATATTCCCTATTTTTTGCCATTTGTCTTTTTCGTTTTTATAAATAAAATCAGAAATTTTAGCATTATTTAAATTACTTATAACATCTTTTATTCCGTAACCTGTTCTACCGCATACAGGTATAACAGGGACTTTTAAAATTTTTTCAAGTTTTTTAAAATCAATTTCAACTCCACTATGTCTTGTTTCATCCCAGAAATTTAGAATAATTATTAAATTAAATTTTCTTTTTATAAGTTGTAAAGTTAAATTCAAATGTCTTTCAAGATTATTAGCATCCAATATATTTAGAATGATACCATCTTTATTTTTATTTAAAATATCAATTGCGACTTCTTCTGCTTTTGTAATTGGGTTTAAAGCATATGCACCTGGGGTATCTATAACTTCATACTCTTCTTCTTTTATTTTTAAATAGCCTTTGGTATATTCAACTGTGGTGCCTGGGTAATTTGAGGTAATAACATTTATTCCTGTTAGTCTTGTAAATATTGTGCTTTTTCCGACATTTGGATTCCCAACTAAAAGAATCTTTTTCATAAAATTTACTCTTTTTTTTCAACTAAAATTTTTTTTGCCATTCCAAAACCTAATGCAATTTTAGAGTTACAAACTTGTATTATAACAGGGCATCTTTTTAAAGTTTCATTAACTTTAATTATTTCAATTCCTTCTCTAATTCCGAGTGCCTCAAGTTTATTTCTAAGTCCAAAGCCTGCAAGAATTTTAACAATTTTTAAAGATTCACCTGGATTAGCGTCAATGAGATTTATCAGCTCGTTTTTCTCTGCATTCTTTGCATATTCCATAAAAATTTACCTCATGGGAATGAATTTCAAAATTATATTTTTGGGAAATCATAAGTGAAATATTGTTGAATAAATCTGAGTTCTCTTCAAAGAAATCTTCGTAGTCAAAAACTTTTCTGCAAATTAAACATATCAAGTGATGGTGATGTTTTTCATCTGAATTTCTATTCAATTCATAAAACGAGCGTCCATTGCCGAAATCATATTTTTTTACAAAGCCTGTTTTCCAGAGGAATTTTAAATTTCTATATACAGTTGCAATTCCAATTTTAGGTAGTCTTTTGTGAGCTTCAAAATAAATTTCATCGGCATTCATATGTTTATCAGCTTTTTCCAAAATTTCTATAACAATTTTTCTTGTTCCAGTTAATCTGTGACCATTTTCTTTAATTTTTTTAAAATACTCTTGTTTAATTTGGCTCATATTCATCCACTCAAATTGATAATCATTATCATTAATATAATAAATTTAATTTAAAAAGTCAATAGTTATTTTATAATTTTATTAAAATTGGGTATTATGAAATTTATAAGTTTGCACTTGGAAAATTGTTTTGTTGAGGAAAATGTGGAATGAGGTTGACTTTTGAAAAAAAGTGATTATTTTTAATAAAAAATTATTAAGGAAAGATTTTATGGCTATAAATGTTAGATTAGAAAAACAGGAAAAAGCAGAAGCCCAAATATTTGTAGAAATTGGGGAAGATGTAGTAGATAGAGAATTTAATAAAGCAATAGATTATTATAAGAATAATAGCAGAATAAATGGTTTTAGACCGGGCAAAGCACCAACAGAAATTGTTAAAAATAAATTTAAAGATGAGATTTTAGAAAGAGTTAGTGATAGTTTAAAATTAATTGCATACAATGAATCAAAAGAGAAATTAGGTTTAAAAACAGTGGGAATTTATAGAGGGGAAGTAATTGGTTTAAAAGAGAACCAACCCTGTCAAGTTAATTTATTTGTTGAAATTTGGCCTGAAATTAAAATAGGAAATTATAAAAATAATGTATTCCATAAAGATGAATATGAGGTTAGCAGGGAAGATATAGAGTATGAATTAGACAATTTAAGGGAAAGATATGCTGAACATAGTTTAAAAGAAAATGGAATTGTAGAAGATGGAGATATTTTACTTGTAAAAAGTGAATGTTATGATAATGGTAATTTATTAAATAGTGAAAGTCACGAAAATTATTTTATAAAAATGAGTAAAAAGAATTTACAGGAAGAATTTTATAAAAATTTGATAAATTCAAAAAAAGGTGATGTAAAAGAATTTGAAGTAAAATATAGCAAAGATTTTTCAAATAAAGAGCTTGCAGGTAAGAAAGTCAAATATAAAATTTTAGTTAAAGAAATAAGGAAAGTTCAATTACCCGAATTGAATGATGATTTTGCTAAAGAGGTTGGAAATTTTAATTCATTAAAAGAATTAGAGGAGAGTATTGAAAAAGAACTTAAAAATATTGCTGAAAACTATTCAAATGAGAAACTTGAGGATAGTATTATTGAAAAGATATTGAATGAGTCTGATATAAATGTTCCTGAAAGCATTATAAGGTTAGAAGCGAACAATATAGTAAATGAATATTTATATAAATACGAGAGGCAAGGTATTAATGTTAATGAGCTAATAAGAACCAAAAGGATTGATATGGATTATTTAATTGAAGAAGCGAAGAAGATAGCTACAAGAAATTGGAAGGTTTACTTAATGATGAAAGAGATTGCGAAATTAGAGGGTTTGGAAGTTAAGGATGAGGAAATGGACGAAGCTTTAAAGAAGATGGCAGAAGCATCTAAAATGGATTTTAATGAATATAAATCAAAGCTATCAGAAGATAGTATTAAATCTATAAGAATGGACATATTGTATAGAAAAGTTATGGATTTCTTAAAAAGTGAAAACAAAATTAAGAAAGGAAAGAAATATTCTGTTAGCGAGTTATTAAAAAAGAGTTAATTTTATTTTTTCAAAGGAAAATATAAGAATTGAAAATTATGGAAAATGTTAAAAATTTTATTGTAGAAGTTGAGGTTTTAAATTTTCAAGATGAATCAATTTAAATAAGTTAATCTGATAGTATTATTTAAATTTTTAAGCACAAGGAGAGGAAGTTATGAATTTAGTTCCTATAGTAATAGAGCAGACAGGGAGGGGGGAGAGAGCCTATGATATATATTCAAGGTTACTGAAGGAGCGGATAATATTTATAGGAGACATAATAGATGATGACACAGCTAATTTAGTAATTGCGCAGATGCTTTTTTTAGAGGCCGAAGACCCTGAGAAAGATATTTATTTATATATAAATAGTGGTGGAGGCATAGTTACCGCTGGTCTTGCAATTTATGATACTATGCAATATATTAAGCCTGATGTTTCTACGATTTGTATAGGTCAGGCAGCGTCAATGGGAGCTTTATTATTAGCGGCAGGAGCTAAAGGAAAAAGATTTGCTTTACCAAATTCAAGAATAATGATACATCAACCACTTGGTGGAGTTCAAGGACAGGCAACTGATATTGATATTCAGGCTAAAGAAATTTTAAGAATGAGAAATTTGATAAATAAAATTTTAGCAAAACATACCGGACAGAAAATAGAAAGGATAGAAAAGGATACTGATAGAGATTTCTTTATGGCACCGGAAGAAGCGAAAGAGTATGGAATTATTGACCAGGTTATATCTAAAAGAAAGTAACAAGTATATTAATTTTTTAGGAATTTTTAAAATCAATGAAGATTTATAAAATTTTTATCTTCAAAAAGCATACTAAAAATTTTGAATTAAAATTAAAACAATTTTTAAATTATTTTTAAAAGGAGTTTTTTATGAGCAAAAATATTAAACCTTCAAATAGAATTAAATGTTCATTTTGTGGTAAAGACCAGAGTCAGGTTTATAAGATTATAGCAGGTCCGGGGGTTTTTATATGCAATGAATGTATTCAGCTTGCACAAAGTATAATTAATGAAGATATGAAAAAGATGGAGATGGAATCAATAAATAGGCTTCCCAAACCACAAGAGATTAAAAAATATTTAGATGAGTATATAGTTGGTCAGGATTATGCTAAAAAGATAATTTCGGTTGCTGTTTATAATCATTACAAAAGGATACAATTTAATTCTACAGATTTATCAGGAGTTAGCAAGGGAAGCAACAAATTAGAGATAGAGAAGAGCAATATACTTTTAATAGGACCGACTGGAACTGGTAAGACATTGATAGCTAAGACTTTATCAAGGATGTTGAATGTTCCGTTTGCTATAGCGGATGCTACTACTTTAACTGAGGCTGGTTATGTAGGCGAGGATGTAGAGAACATATTATTGCGATTAATTCAGAATGCGGATGGAGATGTTAAAAGAGCTGAGGTTGGCATAGTTTACATAGATGAGATAGACAAAATAGCCCGCAAAACAGAGGGACCCTCAATTACCCGTGATGTTTCAGGTGAGGGTGTCCAGCAGGCTTTATTAAAAATACTTGAAGGCACAATAGCGAATGTGCCACCATACGGCGGAAGAAAACACCCTTACCAGGAATTCATTAGAATAAATACTGACAATATCCTCTTTATAGTAGGTGGTGCTTTTGTTGGTCTGGACGATATTATAAAAAAGAGAATAGGAAAAACTAAAATAGGTTTTGAAACCGAAAAAAAATATGGCAAAATGAAAGAACTTGAAACAAGAAATGTTTTATATGATGTTATTCCTGATGACCTTGTAAAATATGGATTTATCCCTGAATTTATATCAAGATTACCTGTTGTAGCTGTTTGCGATGCTTTAAATAAAGAGGATTTGAAAAGAATATTAACAGAGCCGAAAAACGCAATAATAAAGCAGTATCAGAAAATATTTGAAATGGAAGGTGTAAATTTAGTTTTTACACCTGATGCTATTGAAGTAATAGCAGAGCAGGCAATAAAAAGAAATACAGGTGCAAGAGGCTTAAGAGCAATTATTGAAGATACAATGCTTGATATTATGTTTGAATTACCTTCTATGAAAAATGTTGTTGAATGCATAATAGATGCTGATACTATTCTTAAAAAGAAAAAACCAAAATTAATTTTCTTTGAAGAGAATGAGGCTAAATCAGCATAAAAAATAATAAATTATGGAGGTTGAGTTGTTATGAGAATATTAGGAACTTCTAAAACAGAAAAATCAAAGTCTGTTGAATCTGATATTTATTATCCTGTATTACCATTAAAAAATTTAGTTGTATTTCCTTCAGCGGTTGTTCCTTTTCTTGTTGGAAGAGAAATGTCAAAACTTGCTATAAATTTTGCTATGCAGGAAAATAATAAAAAGATATTTTTAGTTATGCAAAAAAATGTTAGAATTGAGAATCCAGCCCCTAAGGATTTAAATGAAGTTGGAACAATTGCCGAGATATTGCAAATTCTTAAAATTCCTGATGGAACAATAAAAGTATTGGTTGAAGGTATAAAAAGAGCAAAAATAGAAGAGATTAAAAAAGATGAAAGAGGTTTTTATATTGCTAAATTAAATATTCCCAAAATAAATGATGAAAAATATTTAACAGAAAAAATTGAGATGTTGCGAAGAAATGTTTCAAAACTCTTTGAAGAATTAGCTCATCTTACAAGCAAAATTCCACCTGATGTTCTTAATATAGTTCTTACCACCCCTTCGGCTGATGAATCAATTGATATTATAGCTGCTCATATTCAATCTAATCCTCAAACAAAGCAAAAACTTTTATCAGAGTTTGATATTACAAAGAGGCTTAAACTTACAATAGATATTTTGACTCACGAGATAAATATGGCTAAAACAGAAAAATATATAAACGAAAAAGTTAGGGACAATATTCAACAGAGCCAGCGTGAATATTATTTACAGGAGCAATTAAAAGTTATAAAGAAAGAATTAGGTGAGAAGGGAGAGTATTTAGATGAAGTTGAGGAATTAAAGAACAAAGTAAAGAAGGCTAAGTTGCCTAAAGAAGTTTATGAAAAATGCAAGAAGGAGATTTCAAGATTGGAGAAGATGCCACCTATGTCGGCTGAGGCTTCTGTTATAAGAACTTATATAGATTGGATTTTAGACCTGCCTTGGAATGTTAAAACTGAGGACAAAAATGATTTAAAACTTGCTGCACAAATTTTAGATGAAGACCATTATGGCTTAAAAAAGGTAAAAGAAAGAATTTTAGAATATATGGCTGTTAGGCAGATTGCTAATAGTAAACTTAAAGGTCAAATATTATGTTTTGTAGGACCTCCTGGAGTTGGTAAAACTTCACTTGCTCAATCTATTGCGAGATGTTTGAATAGGAATTTTGTTAGAATTTCTTTAGGCGGAGTTCGGGATGAAGCTGAAATTAGAGGTCATAGAAGAACTTATGTTGGTGCACTTCCTGGAAGAATTATACAGGGTATGAAAAAAGCAAAATCAAAGAATCCTGTTTTCTTAATGGATGAAATTGATAAATTAGGAACAGATTTTAGAGGAGACCCAGCAGCTGCTCTTTTAGAAGTTTTAGACCCAGAACAAAATCATGCTTTCTCTGACCATTACCTTGAATTGCCATTTGATTTATCTGATGTGTTTTTTATTACAACTGCAAATGATAAATATAATATCCCAAAGCCCTTACTTGATAGAATGGAAGTAATTGAAATTCCAGGTTATACAGAAGATGAGAAACTTCATATTGCTGAAGAATTTCTTATACCTAAAAAGATTGATGAACACGGTTTAAGCAAGGATATTTTAAAATTTAGTAAAGAAGCTATTCTTGAGATTATAAGATATTATACAAGGGAAGCAGGAGTCCGTGAACTTGAAAGAACTATAGCATCAATTTGCAGGAAAGTTGCAAAAAAATATGTAGAAGAGAAAAAAGATATTAATATTCACATAAAAGCATCGGACCTTGAAGTATATCTTGGACCTAAAAAATATAGATATGGTTCAGCTGAAACAGAAGATGAGATAGGGGTTGCAACAGGGCTTGCTTGGACTGAGGCTGGCGGTGATGTCCTTTCAATTGAAGTGTCAGTTATACCAGGAACAGGTAAACTTATTCTTACAGGTAAACTTGGAGAAATTATGCAGGAATCAGCACAGGCTGCACTTTCTTACGCAAGAAGCAAAGCAACGGAATTTAAATTGCCTGAAAATTTTTATAAAAAATTTGATATACATATTCATGTCCCTGAAGGCGCAGTTCCAAAGGAAGGTCCTTCAGCTGGTATAACAATTGCTACCGCCTTAATTTCTGCCTTGTCTAAAATACCTGTTAGAAAAGATGTGGCAATGACAGGTGAAATAACTTTGCGTGGAAAGGTTCTACCTATTGGCGGAGTAAAAGAAAAAGTTTTATCAGCTCATAGGGCTAATATAAAAAATGTCATCCTCCCTCTTGAAAATAAAAAAGATTTCGTTGAAATTCCAAAAGAAATATATAAAACTATGAATTTCCATTTCGTGACTAAAATGGAACAGGTATTAAAGATAGCATTAACAAAAAATGATTTTATAAATTCTGATACAGGCGAGATATTATCAGGCGAAAAAATTGAAAAAAAATTAAAAGAAAAAAGAAAAAAAATTGAAAAAACTGATGAAAAACCTGTTGAACAACCCGTAGTATAATATGATAATAAAACTTTTTCTTATTTTTATTTCTCTTTTTTTTATTCTTAATTGTCAAACAGAATTTGAAATGCCTGATTTAAAAGTTAATTCACCAATAAATTTAAAAGCATATCCAACTAATAAGGGAATAATTTTGAAATTCTATGGGAATAATAGAGAAGAAGGTTTTAGAGGTTACAATGTTTATGTTTCTGCTAATCCAAATATAAAATATCAAAATTTGGAACCTGTTAAAAATATCTATGGTTCAACTCCTACATTGCCTTATGGCTATCAAGGCTGTTTCCCAGATGGATTGAATAAATCTTTTATAACTGTAACAAAAGATTCATATAACCAACCAATTTTAAATTATAAAAAATATTATGTTGCAGTTAATTCTGTTGTTATAATAAATGAAAAAGAATATAAAAGTGATTTTAGCAATGAAGCGGAAATTATTCCATTAAATGAAACAAATATTTCTTTAAATAATCATAATATAACCGGTATTGAAAATGATTGTATAATTTTCTCTTCTAATAATTTAATTTTAACAAATGCTCCTGATGTTTTACCGGCTGTTTTTGAGGGTGATATAATATTTGAACTTAAAAATATTGAAGGGACAATTTTGCCCTGTATAGTTATTAAATCAAACAATAGATATATTCAGTCGCTTGGATATTATAATAATTTATATGAGATTGATTACATACCTAAATCAGGTTATATTTCACCGCCAGCTGAAATTTTAGTTCATGATTCTTTTGTATATATTTTTTATAAACCTTCTATTAATAAGTATATAAGAATTTATATAACAGATGCTCCTGAAAATCAAACTTCAATTTTAAGTGATGTTCAATTAAAAATAAAGTGTTTATTTTAAATTTCCCTGTCAAGCCTTAAGGGTGTGCCAAACTCTATAATTTTAAAGTTGTAACCTTTAATTTTAATAAAGTTTTCCTCCGTCCCTGTAGTCCCCCGTCCCTATAGTCTTTTAAGTAAAAAGTAAAGAACCGACTCTACTTCCACCTTGCAATATGTTAAAGTTCAGTAAGATATGCAATTTTAATATTGATATTTGAAAAATCGCATTATAAATTATATAAAATGGGTTTAAAAGAGAATTTTTAAGAATGCTTTATACGGAAAAATAAAAATTAATTTAGATTCAAATTTTAATAAAAACCAATTCATAATATATTTTAAGGAGGTCTATTTTTATGTTAAAAACCATATTGTTAATTTTTACATTAAGTTTCTGTGGTTATGTTCTCTATATGATTGCGATTAAAATAATTAAAAATGGAATTATTAAAGCATTAAATCAAAAATCAACTTATAAATAAAATACTACAATGAATTTTATAGATAATTTATTAGTTATATTAACAATTCTAATATCTTCTATAGCAGTGACAATATATTTCAAATATGATGAAACTTATAAAGAAACTATTTTAATTATTACATCAATTTCAAGTTTTTTTCTATTTTACTCACTTTCTTCTTTGTATTTTTCTATAATCATATCTTCTATTTTCTTTTCATCTTTAACTGGGTAAATAATTTTTTGGAAATCGCCTGATGCAGTTTTAATAGAGGGCCATCCTATAAAAAGTCCTTCCTTCCCTTCTATAATTTTAATATCTTTTATAACAAATAAATTATTTAAAGTTATAGAAGCGAAAGCCTTTACCTTGCTTTGCGGATTTTTAGCCGTATAAATACGAATCTCGGTTATCTCAACTTTTTGTTTTTCAGTTGGAATTGGTGAAAATTTATCATTTAAAATCGCATTTTCAATTTCATCTCTAAATTCCTTTTTAATTGGAAAACAAATATCTTTCCATTCACCCCTATATTTTTCTGAAGGCATTGCAACAAATTTTCCATTCCTTCCTTCAATTATTTTCGCCTGTTCAATAACAAATACATTGTTCAATTTAAATGTAACAATCGCTTTCACTTTGCTTGCCGGGTTTTTTACTTCATTCTTTTTAACAAATGTAACTTTTAATTCCTGCCCTAAAAGCAGGTTAAAACTCAAAAAAAGAATTAGCAAAATTAAAAATTTTTTTCTCATATTTTCACCTCCTATATAAAGTATTATAAAATTTTTATAAAAACTCTTCTGAAACTTCATCCATCTCTTCTAAAAATTTTTCAGCCATTTTATCCCTTTCAGTAATATCCTCAATTTTAAATAAAGGTGCAATTAAAAATATTAAAATAGCAGGTATAATAAAATAAAAAAGAAAATACAGATACCAAGGCGTTTTTATTATTGGAGAATTTGAAAATCTATCAAGATTAAATAAAATAATCAGAACTGAAGCATATACTACAAAGAAATTCCCCAAAGAACTTGAAGCTTTAATTAGATGAGCTCCTTTTGTTCTATCTTTTGTTATTGGGAATAGAAGATTTCCGCCCATAAAGCCAAATAGGTCTTCAATTATATGAAAAGCCCATCCAAGAAATGAAATTATTCCTGCGAGTTTACCAAAAATCAAGCCAACAACTAATGCAAGTATTGCACCAACTGTAAAACTATGAGACCACTGTCTATGCCAGGGTAAAAATTTTATTTCAAGCAAATCTCCTTTTCTTTCAAATTTAAACGAAGGTCCTGTCATTATATCTATAATTGAAGGTTTTAAAACTTCCTGTGATAATTTTGCTTTAATTTTTGCTTTTCCAACTTTATTTCTTTTAGGCTCTGTTCCATAATATGGCACTTGTGAAGTTGAAACTTCTGGACCAATCTCAACAACAACATTTTTTTCTTTAGGATTAAAAAATATTCCATACCTTCGCCATCTAAATGCTGAAATTTTCATAGTATGAAGTTGAACTTTTTTTGGTTTTCCAGTCTTATAGGCTTCA
>Ga0272449_1005075_pt1 | contig 10436 bp, 9 predicted proteins | sample YNPCB0241_FD_198679 | JGI IMG/M metagenome (GOLD analysis project Ga0272449, IMG submission 198679) | Hot spring sediment microbial communities from Yellowstone National Park, WY, United States - YNP-CB-024-1 | ecosystem: Environmental > Aquatic > Thermal springs > Hot (42-90C) > Sediment...
AGCGACAAAACCGGCGCAGCGCTACCGCGTAATCTCTACCATGTATAAACCAAGGTCCACAAGATAGGGCGCATCCACTAAGCCATCGAGACCGCCAGGTCCGGCTGAGGAGGACATCGAGACCGTTGTGCCAAGCGAATTGAGTTGCTCCACCCAGAATGCACTCACAGCGTGGATATCGAACCCGACATACTCGCACCCTTCGTCCGTTGTTCCGTTGCAGTTGTTGTCCACATTGTCGCAAAGTTCAGGTGCCTCAAAATGGACCGACGGGTTCGAAGGTTCACAGTCCACATCATCGTCCCAGCCATCCCCATCGTCATCCGGGTCGCAAACATCGCCAAGTCCGTCATGATCAAGGTCAGCCTGATCTTCGTTCGGAATGTTAGGGCAGTTGTCCTCTGAATCGAGGACGCCATCGTTGTCATCGTCCAAGTCGCATGCGTCCCCGTAAGAGTCATTGTCTGTGTCCAACTGATCGGGGTTTGGCACATCCACGCAGTTGTCTAAGGCGTTTGGCACACCATCGCCGTCTAGGTCTGGGTCTATGCAATCTGCGTATCCATCGCCGTCCGTATCCGGGAATGATTCGTCCGTCTCCCCATCACAATCGTCGTCAATCCCATTGCATACCTCTATAGACGCATAGGACCCCTGACAGATGAGCTGTCCGCCAACACACACTAACTGTCCCTGACAGACCCCGTACTCGTTCTCGAGATAGCACAAAGTGCCAGACAATCCGTCATCAGGAGTGCCGTCGCAGTCCTGATCGACCCCGTCACAGACCTCCGCTGTAGGGGTTGGTGCGTCACACTCGCGGTCGCATGTGCGGGTGCCGATACATCGTCCAAACTCGTTTTCTACATAGCAGACCGTCTCGTATCCGCGGGTCTTAAACTTTTCGGTACATGGACACCCCGCCCCGTCCTGCGGGACACACTGCATCACAAAACCCCTTGACGATGGAACAGACTTGCACTCATAGTGGTTTGGGCAATCCTTCGACTCGACACACGAGACCCCGCAAAAACGCCCAGAAGGACCATAATCTACACATACATTCCCTGCCTCCCAAGAACCAGACTGGCAATCCCTGTCCTCCACACAAGGACGGCACAGGTCCGAGAACGGGTCCACGCAGGCATGAGCGAGGTCAGCGCCGTTTCGACCGACCTCCACGCATTTCCATCCTGTCGGACACACCGTAGAATCGCTGCACTCCTTTGTGCATCGAAAACCATCTGCTGTGTCAATACACAAATCCGAAAAGCACTCCTCGTTCGACCCACAGTTACACAGAAACCCACCTGGGCACCCGGTTATCACTTCCCCGCCCTCGAAGGCATCGCCCGGCGAGACCAGGGCGTCCGTGCCCTCGAACGAGTATGCATCCTCGGCGTCGCTAAACAGATTTCGGTCCTCAGACTGTTCGAAATCCGCGACATCCGCAACACCTTCGAACGCATCCGCCCTGCCCGTGTCCTCGTCGGCTGCACTGCTGTCCGGCTGGGTACCCCCTCCCGGAGTGTTACTTCCGCCGCAACCGATCCCCACAGTACCGAGGAGGGCGACCACCAACAAAAACATCCTAGCACCCCTCGCGCAGTCCATCGCACCCTCCGTCAAGGCAGCGTGATCAAACAGAGCCGCTCGGTCCAGCCCACGACCGATATCTGGTCATGGGAGATGGAATAATCAGTATGTTTCGAGATATCGGCGACGATGTTCTGGGTTCCGAGGTCCGTGTCACCCGGCCTACAAGCTGGAGGCGCGCAGGAAGAGATCAAAGTCGAGGGATCGCAGTCGCAGTTATACGAAGAGTTCGCCCACGAGCAAGTCCGGACATAAACCGTCGCACGAACATTAGGTGGAATCAGACACAATCGCTCGGAGGTCCCCATCGCTTGTGAGGTCCATTGCCACCAGCTGTCGTAATCGAGCGCGCCGGTCCGCGCATACTCGTTGACCCCTAGGTCAATATGCCCCGAGCCGCACGGGGGTGGCGTGCAACTCGACACACTGATTCCCGTTGTCCCGCCTTGAAACCATGTCCATGTGCACTTTCTTTCGTAGATCACGCCCGCAGTCATCCCCCAGGCACCTGGGCCACCGGTCAACTTGTTCACGCGGTCTGCGTCAAGATAAGGGCTTCCGCTCGCTCCAAACGCGAGTCGGCCACTCACCCCGACATCTCCTTGCAGACCCGTTTTTCCCGACACGGTCAGGTCGCCCGTCACTAACATGCTACCAGCCACACGGACCTTCTTGTTGGAAAGCGCTTGAACCGCGATGGACCATGACTTGATCCGGCCATCCCATGTGTTGTTCAAGTACTGAGTGTCAATCACCACGAGCCGCCAAGTCCCGTGCGGGTTACGGCCGACCCAATAGGTCAAATCACCGCTGACCGTTGGAGTTGGCACGGGATACGAGGTCTGAAGCGTTTGGCTATTTCCAGACCTCTTGTGCAAAACATACTGCTGATTCAAAGGGTCGTACAGACGCACCTCAATCTGGTTAGTGTTCGAGGTCTCGATGTCCACCCTGACCAACAACTGCTCCGCTATACCGACATCTGGCACATTGATCGTGTCCATCACTCCCACTGGATTGTTGTCTGGGATGAGAATCGGGACATTCGGCGAGACGAACTCCTCAGTGAACTCATTCCAAAGCAAGTCATTCGAAACCTCATTCAGCCCGCCAGGCGGCATCGCAGACTCGTCGAGCGGGTCACCACGCTTCATATACCCTGCCGCAGCGACCACAGAGAGCACCTCGTCGTTAGTGTCGAAGCACGCGTCACGCGCCCACGCAGTTATCTGTTGCTGGTCTGCCGAAAACACCGTGTTCTGAAGGACCAATCCAGTCCCCGCCTGATAATGGGTGTCGTTGTCAGCCGCACATTCCCATGTCAGATTCGCCTCGTTCCATTTCAGCACACTGCCAGCTGTGCAGGTCTGAAGGAGTGAAATCTTGTTCCCAACGAACTGAATGCCCGCACCAGCCACATAAGTGGGACCGACATTGTCCACTCCGCACTGCGGCAGTCCGTCAGACTGGATTCCCGTCACCACGAATCCCGGGGGGCAAAACTGATTCGACAGTGCAAAATCGTTGCCAGTGTACACATTGACCTTGTCTGTGACACAAACGAGCGTGCCGTCCGCCTGCGCTCCCTTTACTACCTGCCCGGACAGGCACGACTGCCCTGAGAGCACGAAATCCGCACCAGTGTAGATGTTTGATTCGTCACTCGAGCAAGACCATCCACTTGCAGTCTTCTTCAGCACCTGTCCGACCGCGCATGGCTCGCCAATCTTGTCGGCCGTCACCGAGCCAGGCTGAAGCATGGGCCCGGTAACCGAGTTCGCCTTGCCGGCGGTCACATAGCGTGCGTCGGTAAAGGAGGTGTCCAGACCGAACTCAGTTCCCTGAAGGACGAGTCCCTCTCCAGCGCTGTAAAGGACCCCCTCGTCCTCCGCGCATCCCCATCCGCTACTAAGTCGTTTCAAGATTTGACCGGGACTGCAAGCAGCGCCTATCTTGTCTGTGGTCACCACGCCCTGCCCAAGGTTCGAAGTGGTGACGCAGCCTGAGCAATCAAGGCTTGATGCGGACCTCGCAAAGGAGGCATTCACGGCGGATTGCGCGACGAACGCGTACGGTGCAGTCACCAGCTGCTGTCGAGGGAGCTCAGGAGAGCCGTCTACACTAACCCCGACGAACACCTCAGGGTTGTTGAACAAGCCTGAGGGAATCGGATTGATCTTGCCAAGCTGGAGCGAAAATCGTCCACCGACTACCTGCACAGCAGGGATCATTTCAGAATAGAGCAAGGTGCCACCATCAGGGGCGTCATACAGCGATACAGTCATCGAGACCATTTTGCTTACAGGCTGACCGCTCTGGGTTCGCAAGAACCCTTGCAGATCCAGCAGGTTCGGGACCCGCGTCGCGTCCTGCGCCATAAGCGAAGAAACCGGCGCAGAGACACCGATCGCGTAAATGAGCCAGCAAAGTCTTAGGATTCTAAGCATGTTACCCTCCGTTCTTATACCGAGTTTCAAAGTTCAAACAACACCTTTCCTTTTTACCCGAATCGCAACACCAACAGTGCGAGACGAGTATTCAAACTTTATAAGGGTGTTTTAGGGATTTCAACTTTTTTACAAATTCGATAACAAAAGCAACATATTCTTGCACGCCTGTCCGGACTCTCCTCCCCACTCTAAAGTTTCTCATCCTTTACCTCCCCCCACAGTGTCGCAGAACCCCTTGAAGTTTCGCAAAAAGTTAGACTCTCTGACTTTGGAAAAATCGGGACCGTTTTATGGTAGTGCCAAGCCTATTGTACTGTCTCGGAAACCTTACATCTTCGCTCGTCCTTCTCAGAAGTTTTTCACAGCAGGTAATTCTTGCCCTTGCAAAAATCTAGCAATATGATTAACATTATCCAGTGGTACCCTCGAAGGCGGGGGTCATTGCGTAGTGGTCCTTGGAGGAATCGCAAGATGGCAACGCACAACAGACCTTGGTTCTTTCCTCGTCCATTCAGATTGCTGGAGGCGGTCAAAAACACTTTGCAGACGATGCGGGAAGATGTGAAATCTGCAAGGCAAAACGACCCTGCCGCAAGGAATGACCTTGAAGTGATTCTGGCTTATCCAGGCGTCCATGCGATCTGGATGCATAGGGTGGCGCACAAACTGTGGCAGGGGAACAGGAAGACCCTTGCAAGGGTCTTGTCCCATTTTGCCCGTTTTCTAACAGGCATAGAGATACACCCAGGCGCAAAGATAGGGCGGGGTGTTTTTATTGACCATGGCATGGGAGTCGTCATAGGCGAGACTGCTACGGTTGGCGACAACTGCCTCCTGTATCAGGGGGTGGTGCTTGGGGGCACAAGTCTAGAAAAGAAGAAAAGACATCCAGACCTCGAAGAAGGGGTGGTGGTTGGTGCTGGCGCGATTGTGCTCGGTCCGATAAGGATAGGCAAGGGCACGAGGATAGGGGCTGGCTCGGTTGTGATAAAGGATGTCCCGCCTTATTCGACTGTGGTCGGGGTACCTGGAAAAATCGTAGCCCAAAACGGCAAATCGGTTCGCTCCCCACTTGACCACGCAAACCTCCCTGACCCGCTTGTCCAGGCACTTCGTGATATCGAGACAAGGCTTAGTGCCCTGGAGGCCAAGGTTGATGGCTCTGTGACTAAGCAACCTCGTACGGTCAGCCACAGTGCGAAAAACACGGAATCACGAGCAAGCGAGCAAAACTCTTAGGTATCGAATGATACCGCAGAACTATCCTGTGAAGCCCTCGAACAAAGCGGTCGAAAGGTATCTTTCCCCTGTATCTGGCAAAACCACGACGATCATCTTTCCAGCATTTTCTGGGCGCTTTGCTACCTCGATCGCAGCCCATGCTGCTGCGCCAGACGAGATCCCGCACAATATCCCTTCTAGCCTCGCAATCTTTCGTGCAGTTTCGATCGCCGCTTCATTCGTGACCTGCATAACTTCGTCAACGACCGACATATCGAGCACATCTGGGACGAAACCCGCACCTATTCCCTGTATCTTGTGCGGTCCTGGCTTTCCACCTGACAACACAGGTGAAGCAGCAGGTTCAACCGCAATCGTGCGAAACGAAGGCTTTCTTTTCTTTATCACTTGACCGACACCTGTAATCGTCCCACCTGTTCCCACGCCAGCCACCAAAATATCAACAGCACCATCCGTGTCCCGCCATATCTCCTCAGCGGTCGTGAGCCTATGGATAGCGGGGTTTGCAAGGTTTTGAAACTGCTGAGGAACAAACGAGTTGGGCGTCTCTTTTGCGAGCTCCAGCGCCTTTTGCACTGCCCCTTTCATCCCTTCTGCCCCTGGGGTCAAGACAAGTTCGGCGCCAAGAAATCTAAGAAGCGCCCTCCTTTCCAAACTCATTGTGTCGGGCATCACCAGGATCAACCGATAGCCACGAGCAGCAGCAACAAAGGCAAGCGCTATACCAGTGTTTCCGCTCGTGGGCTCAATGATAACACTGTCTTTTGTAAGGAGTCCCTCTCTTTCAGCCGCATCTATCATAGCGACTCCGATGCGGTCCTTTACGGACGAAAGCGGATTGAATGACTCCAATTTTGCAAGTATCGTAGCTTGCAAGCCCTCAGTGATCCTGTTTAGCCTGACAAGTGGTGTGTTCCCAATCGTCTTCGTGATGTCATCGAATATTCGAGCCATTTGTGTTTCCTCCTTTTGCTACTAAAAACCATGGTAATAACCACCATGGCAGTAGATATTATGTTGACTATATGAAAACCTGTCAACTCGGCTTTTGATGGCGTTCTACAAGCCAGCAGTGCCACGCCAAAATCGTCATCGGGTCTTTTCAAGTTAATCTTTTTATGCCAAAGCACATTGACACAAGCGATTTCTTTTCATAACAAAAGGAAGGCGTCCTTGCAGGCGAAGGATGCCATGAAAAGAGTGGCTCATAAAAGGAGGAAAAAGTGAAGATACTTGTTACTGCAAAAAGGGTTGTTGATCCTGATGCAAAGGTCACGGTGAAGGCGGACGGGAGCGGGATCGAGACTAGTGGTCTTGAGTTCAAACCGAACCCGTTCTGCGAAAATGCTATCGAGGCAGGGCTTCAGCTGGTCGAGAAACACGGCGGAGAGGTAGTGGTGGTAAGCATAGGCACCGAGGATGCGATCATGACTATGAGAACTGCCCTTGCTATGGGGGCGACAAGAGGTATTTTTGTAAAGCGCCCTGACGAACAACTTGACTCTGATTTGACAGCCCGCATCCTCGCAAAGGTCTTCGAAATCGAGAAGCCTGACCTTTTCATTCTTGGAAAACAGGCGGTAGATGGCGATTCGAATCAAGTTGCGCAGCTCGTGGCGGAATATCTTGGGCTGCCTCAGGCTTGCTTTGTTTCGAAGCTCGAGGTAGTGGGCACGAAGGTTCTGGCGACAAGGGAAGTGGATGGCGGTCTCGAGACACTAGAACTCTCGATGCCAGCGGTGATAAGTGCGGATCTGCGACTGAACACACCCAGGCTTGCGACCTTGCCAAACATCTTGAAGGCAAAAAAGAAAGAAATCAAGCAGTTCGATATTGCAGAACTTGGTGTTGACCCAACATTGAAGGTTGCAACGGTTGCCTATGAAGCGCCACAACAAAGGAAAGGTGGCATCAAGGTCAAGACAGTTCAGGAACTGGTCGAGAAACTTAAAAACGAGGCAAAAGTCATATAACAATGGAGGGCAAGATGAAAGATGTCTTGGTAGTTGGCGAAATCGCCAAAAAAAGGCTCAAGAAAGCCACATTGTCCGCAATCACCTTTGCCAAAGAGCTAGCGGCAAAGGTCGGGTCGTCATATTCCATAGCGCTTTTCGGCAAGGATGTGAAGGAGGCTGCACAGGAGGCAACGAAGTTCGGCGCAAAGGCGGTGTATGCGGTTGAAGCGGATGCGCTAGAAAACTACATCGCATCTGTATATGCGAAGGCTGTGGCTGACCTTGCAAATCAAATTGGTGCTGGGTTTGTGTGTGCTGTCTCGAGCACATTCAGCCGTGACCTGCTTCCGAGGGTGGCTTGCAGGCTTCAGGCTGGAATGGTTTCCGAAGTCATGAAGATTGTGGGGGATGCGCCTCCGCTAAGATACAAGCGCCCAATGTGGGCTGGCAATGTAATAGCCACCGTCGAGGTCAAGACGGAAAAGGCGGTATTCACCGTTCGAGGAAGCGAGTTCGACAAGGCGCAGGAAGTGCAAGGGGTGTCTCAGATAGTCGAAGTCAAACCGTCTTTGGATTTGCCCCAGAATGTGCGGTTTGTTGGCTTTGCCGAGACCGTCTCGGAAAGACCAGACCTGACAGAGGCTTCTGTGGTCGTGTCTGGTGGGCGAGGTCTTAGGGATAAGGAAGGCTTCTGGGGGCTGTTGAACCCACTTGCTGATGTGCTTGGGGCTGCTATCGGCGCAACCAGAGCGGTCGTGGATGCCGGGATCGCCCCGAATGATTTGCAGATAGGACAGACTGGAAAGGTGGTAGCCCCGAACCTCTATATAGCTGTAGGGCTGTCAGGCGCAATCCAGCACCTGGCTGGGATGAAGAACTCGAAGGTGATTGTTGCGATAAACAAGGACCCTGATGCACCCATATTCTCGGTGGCTGACTACGGTCTTGTCGCTGACGCTTTCAAGGCAGTGCCTGAGCTCGTTGAAGAGATAAAGAAGGTAAAGTAAGAGTTTGACAGGGTGTAGCCCTACTGTGGAGCAGGGTCAGTCTTTCTTGTAGAGAAGCAGTGTAAGAAAATAGTCTGCGACGAATATCAGGATGGACGAGAGCACCACAGACTGCGTGGTTGCCTGACCTACACCCCTTGCGCCCCCAGACGCCCGAAGCCCTTTGTGACATGCGACCAAAGCCAGAATAAGCCCAAAAACCGAGGATTTTATTAGCCCCGAGATGAGGTCCCATTCACGGGCATAGACTCTAATCTTGTCCAAAAAGACACCGCTATCCACTTGCATAAGAAAGACGGAAACATAATAAGCCCCTCCTATCCCTACAAAATCTGCAATAACGGTAAGGACCGGGACCATTACAATGGCAGCAACGATTCTTGGTGTCACAAGGTATTGCACGGGGTGCACTGCGAGTGTGACAAGGGCGTCTATCTGTTCGGTCACCTTCATGCTTCCGAGCTCTGTCGTGATGGCGGAGCCGACCCTTGCTGTAACCATCAGGGATGTGAGCACAGGGGCAAGTTCTCTCATCAAAGAGAGGGCAACAGTCGAGCCTACGAGGCTTTCCGCATTGAAGAGCCTAAATGTGTGCACGGTCTGGACTGCAAAGACCATCCCGGTAAATAGCGCGGTAAGAAAAACTATGAACAAAGAACCTGCGCCCACGAACTCCATCTGCTGAAGAAAGACCATAGGTCTGAAAGGTGGTCTGAAGAGCCACAGGAAAGCCTCGCCAAGCAGGATAAGTGCGTCACCAAGCCCTTCTATTGCTTCGATAACTTTTTGTGCAAGCGCCCTAATCTTATTGCGCTTCATAATCGTGATATTACTGTCAGACTTGAAACAATACAAGGATTTCGGGCTTTGTGTACGCAGGGATTAGTAGGGGGTCGGGTGTCTGATATCGGGGCGTCGTAAAGGTTAAAGGAAGGCATTGAAGATGTTCAGTTTTCAAGACTCAAAGAGCCGTGTCTTTGAATCATGTGCGATTTTGAAACGAAGGAACGAGTAAATGCTAAATGCTGGTTAAGGAGCTGACGGAACCCTTATCTTCATCCCTGGTTTCAATCTTGATAAATCCACATTTGGATTTAACGCCTGAAGTTCCTCGAGAGTGCACTTTAGTTTCTTTCTCGAAATCACCCAAGCGGTATCGCCAGGCTGGACTTCATAGATGGCGAGTTTTCCCACGCGCAGTTCTTGAGGCTTTTTTTCTGCTGGGTCCGCGGTTATAGGCTTTGGATTTTGCGGTGGCTGGGGCACTGGTGGCGGATTCGGAGGCTCTGGTCCAGGCAGTGCGGGCTCTTCTGAAGCCAGAATAGGGACATTGATCTCTTGACCTGCCCGGAGCCTGGAAAGTCTGGACGCTGGATTCATCTTTTCCAAAAGGTCAATCGTTGTGTTGAACTTCCTTAGTATGTCCTGAAGGGTCTCGCCTTCATTCACCTTGTATTTGATCACTTTCGCTACACTTAACCCCATCTGTTTTCTTGTCCTCGCATCCGCCAGATATGCGTCGCGCTGACCCTTGAACTTCCTTGCCTCTGCTTCTGTAAGAATAAGCCGAACAAAATCCCCAGCGACTAGTCCCCTTTTTTTGATTTCGGGGTTCCATGCGGTGATCTCCTGCACAGAATGTCCGCTCCACTTAGATAAAAGTTCGATGGTATCCTCGGGTTCCACCTTTATGGTGTAAGTCTGTGCGGGTCCATCAAGCATATGCTGGATGATCGTTTGCGGGTCGATCTTGGTTTCAGGCGTGGCTGGATACCACTCTGTTGACTTTTGCGCTGGGAATATGGTTGTTTTGGGTTCTTTCTGGTCTTCTGGTGAAATACCTCGACAGGTAATAAAAAACACAGCAGTTATGACAAGTGTGAATCGGCACATCGCAAGAAATAATACTAAGGCAAAGACGATAGAGGGGCAAAATTTTTAGTGAACCCCGATTAGGCAGTCAGGGATTACTCTGGGCAAAACCAAGTAGCAAAGACCACAGAAGTCAAGAAGTGTTTGAAATAAACAAAGTGCTGAATCGCAAGGGCTTCGAGACTTATCCTGACTTCGACGGTTTAGTGGGGTATGGGCAGTGGGAGGTGGGCTAGTTTGGCTGGGTTGGGATTGGGAAGGGGGTTGTAGTGCCTCGTGTGAAATTGGGCTTGACAAGAAATAAGGGGATTGTT
>Ga0272449_1005077_pt1 | contig 10435 bp, 5 predicted proteins | sample YNPCB0241_FD_198679 | JGI IMG/M metagenome (GOLD analysis project Ga0272449, IMG submission 198679) | Hot spring sediment microbial communities from Yellowstone National Park, WY, United States - YNP-CB-024-1 | ecosystem: Environmental > Aquatic > Thermal springs > Hot (42-90C) > Sediment...
ACAGGAGGCGGGACAAAAAATTTTTTATTTTTTTATTTTTTATTAAATTTCAATAAAATTTATTTCAAAAACAGAATTTTAGAACAGTCTCATTTATTACCTTGATTATCATATTTGTCAATTGGTGAAGTTCCAAAGTATTGACCTGAGAAAGCAATAGTTCCATAGGGTTGAAAGGAAAATGAATAAATAATGGATGAACTGTAAAATTCACTATTGTAGTAGTTACCATAAGTTAAACATAATTCTGAGCTAAAAAGGAATCCTAATCCAGCAGGATTATAAAATATAGTTTCTGAATCATCAGCTATACTTCCGTAAGACATTCCCATTCCTGATGGTCGTGGCGGTGCAATTAATTCAAGGTAAATTAAACCCGTATCTAAACTAAAAGATGCTAAAGAAATTTTGGTTAAAAATATTAAAATTATTGTTATCATATTATTTTACTCCATATAAAAATTTTATTTTTTTATTTTTACCATTAGGTAAATAAAGATATGCAATATATAAACCGCTTGCAATATTTTTTTCTGCTGTATTCCAGCGTGCTAAACCATTTTCTGATTCTAAAGTAGCAACTAATTCGCCTAAAATATTATATATTTTTATTTTTGTATCTTTAGGAAGGTTTTTAAAATAAATTGTTTCATTTTCAATTGATGGATTTGGATAAATAATTGATTCTGAGAAATCTTCGGGAGTTTGTAATTCTTGATGAGAAGGTTGAATAAGTTGTGCTATCTGTTCATCTGACCATTTTATTTTAAATGAAGTATCAATTGCAGCTACTTTCCAATAAACTTTTTTTGAAACAGGAATTTTTGAAGTATACTCTAAAATAGAAGGAATATTACCAATTATTGCTTGTCCACGTGGATATGAAATAATAGGTGATATATAATCATATTTACCTTGTGAAAAGCCTATTGCTATATGATATCTCAACATATTTTGTGTTGTATGGTCATCTGAAGATGACTGCCATATAAATTTCCAATATCCATTGTTTGTTACTGCTTTAAGATTTACGGGTGGTGAAGGCGGTGAGTTAGGTGTGTTTATTTGGTTTTTGTAAAATTTTAAAATGGTTTTACCAGTATTATCCATACCCGTTAAAACTATGTCAAGGTCATTATCATTATCAATATCTCCGACTGCTATACTACTATAGTAAACTCCGGGCTCTATTGAAAGATTGCTCACAAAACTTCCATTACCAGAATTTGTATAAATCAAAAAATAATAATTTACATTATCGGTACCAGTTAATAAGAGGTCCAGATTTCCATCATTATTTAAATCTCCTAAAGCAATAGAACCATAATAAACAGGTGGTGACAAATTGGAATAAAGACTAAAATTGCCGTTCCCTAAATTTTTATATACAGAGGTATAAAGATTTCCAGAAAAGTCCGAACCAATCATAATTAAATCAAAATCACCATCCTTATCAATATCACCAACAGCAAGGGAAGATTTAGAAAGCCCATGTGTTAAATCAGCAAAAGATATAAATTCTCCATTTTCATTTTTAAAAATTTTAGAGTAAGATGAACTTCCAGTATTACCTGTTATAATTAAATCCCAATCATTATCATTATCAATATCTAAAAATGCTAAACTGCTTTCTTGAACCCCCGGAGTAATACTTGTTTTAAAATAAAATTTACCAATTCCATTATTAGTATATATCTCTGAAATAAGACCTCCATTTGTTTCACCAGTGATTATTAAATCTATATCACCATCATTATCAATATCTCGCAAAACTACACTACCTGCTCCAGGTTTATGATATAAAGTGAAAGATGTATTAAAATTTCCTTTACCATCATTTGTGTAAACTAAGCCATAATAATTATTGTTGTCATCATATCCGGTCATAACCAAATCAATATCATTATCATTATCAACATCTGAACATCCTATTGAGCCCCATCCTAATGCTATTTGAAAATCACTATAAAATGAAAAATTCCCATTTCCATCATTTTTATATAATTTTGATATATAGCCACTATTGGTATCCCCACTTATAATTAAATCTAAATCATCATCATTATCAATATCACATAGGCATATACCATTTTCATATCCATAAATACCGGGAAAAATATCTTGATAATTTGTAAAAATTAAACTATGAAGTGGAAAAGCAAAAATTAAAAATAAAAAAATAGTTTTGTAAAACATATTTATTCCTCCAAGTAGAATTTCATTTTATAATTACTTTAAATCCAAATGTTGCTTTCTCACCTGGGGATAAAGGAGTACCTTTTTTCCATCTAATCCATTTAACATTTTGTGGTGATGGTTCACTATTTTTATAATCTAAACTATTATAACTTTGATTTGGATTTAAATTTGTTGACCATTGATTTGTCCATCCGGAAGTAGATGAAACACTGTTACTTTTATATATCACATAAGTCTGGTCAATTCTGTCATATATACAAATATTAGATGCAGATGTAGCACCAGCATTAGAACACTTAATTAAGTATGATATTGTAGAACCGGGAATAGAAGAAACAGAGTTTCCGGAAAGTGAAATATTAGTAATTTGTTTTGAAATTACAATTTGTGGCCCTGCTGGTGGGGGCAAAATTTTATCAGGAATATCATCATCATCATTATCAGGGTCAAATGTGAACCAATTTGTTGAACCAGTGCTTAGATAAGGACAATATGCATCTAAATTGTTATCTACATTTCTTCTATAAACTGAAATTGAAATTCTGTTTGGAATACATCTTCCAGAAGTTGAATTTGTCCTAAAATTAGTCCAAGGAATTTTTATTTCAATAAAATTATCGCCATCAGTAGTCCCACTTCTTTGAAAATCCACATAAACATTTGTTATTTTTAAACTTGTTTTAATACCCCATCCTGAACCATTAAAATTTGTCATTAAAACAAAATCTATACTATTCCAATCCTGTTTATAATCAGCACCAGCTGGGGCTCCACCATCATCATGGTCAGCTATTATTAAATATTCAGGTTTTCTATAATTTACAAAAGTTCTTGCTCCACCGTAGGGAGGAATGTTTGTTGCTCCTTTATCATCACGGGTTGTATCTAATGCAATATAATCATACCATTCCGCGTCGCTTAGTTTAAAATTAGAATTTATTACACAAATATATAAATTATTAGAATCCCAAGTGACCCATAATTTTTGGGGTTTCCAGGCTGCGTTTGGTGGGCTTGTCTCAGAAGCAGATTTTTCATATTTTGTTCCATCATAAGAAATTTTATTTGTAGAAATCCAGCCATTAGTTGTTCCGTCAGCCAAATTTATTGTATTATAATAATGTGGTGTAGTATTACCCTTGGTTGTTCTAAAATATCGCTTTAATTCTCTTTTTATTTTCCTTCCATCAGTAGCCTGAAGATTAGTTGTAATAATTATTGTATAAAATTCATTTGGTTGAAGAGTTGAAGAGGGAGTAATATATATGTTAGTATTTATGACATTATAACTTGCATTTACCTTTTTTAGGTCGCTATCAATAATATAAACATTATTAATGTTTACGGTATTAGTTTTTACAGAAGCATTGAAAGTAAGGAGAATTACTTGAGATAATGAAACATTTATGGCATAATTTGTAGGTATTGATGATTTTAAATTAAAAGGTATTTCCCAATATATTGCATCAATATAAATAGGTCCATCATAAGTTTTAGTTGAGCCACCTCCGCCTCCCATTTTAACACCAATTGCCCTAATTAAATTGCCATTAAATCCACTATCAACATAGCCTGGAGTAGTTATTCCTATAATATTTGTGTACTTTACCCACTGGTTTTCTACAACATTATTCCAAGGACCATACCAAGATTTCCAGTTTATATCTTTGAAGAAGATTTGAATTCCGTTAGGTTTTGATGGGTCACCAATTGCGCCTGTGGGACAATATACCCAGTTAGTAACTTTTACATTTGATAATGCTATAGGGACAAATTCACTTCCCTGCGGATCAGGTGGAGTATTCGCCATATCTACAAAAGCTTCTCCATTATCATATGTTGAATTACCAGGAATAATATGCATATCCATTCTTAGTGATAAATGTCCTTTTTTGACAAAATTTGTACTCCAAGCAACATTTATGCAAGCATTAAAATTTCCGGCGCCTTGTTGATTTTGCCATCCCTGTTTACCTGTTTCAAAATGGTATCTTGATGGGTCTTCAATAGGAATGTATATTGTTTTAGAAGAACTCCAATCTGAAATTGCACCATATTTATCTACAGCTCTTACTTTTATATTATGTGTCCCACACAAAATCCATTTATGAGTAGCGGTAACTGTTGCTCCTGAATTTGTAAATCTTGTCACAGTTTCTGTCCCGTCACCCCAATCAAAAATATAAGCAACTATGTCACCATCAGGGTCAGTAGTAGAAGTAGAATAGTTAGCAGGAGAATTCCAATTATTTGTTGTTGGTCCGGAAGGAGTAGAAGGGACATTAGGTGGGCTATTTGCCCCAATTTTCCAGTTTACAGAATCAAGCCATATTGAACCGTTACCTGACCAGGATGAGCCTCCACCACGTGCGAATTTTAATCCTACTACTCTAATTTGATGAGGATTAAATCCTGCATCAACATAAGATGGTGAAGTTTGTCCAATTGTAACTTCAAGCCGCATCCATTTATTTGTTCCGTCAGTAACATTAATCCATGGACCATACCAACCTCTCCAAGAATTATCTTTAAAGAAAATTTGATAACCATTAGGTCTAGATGGATCACCAATTGCACTTTTAGGTGTATATACCCAAAGATTTACTGGGACATTTGTAAAATCTAATGGTGGATTGTTAGGTTCGCCTGTTGGTTTATTTATGGTCATATCAACCCAAGCTTCTCCATTTGGATTCGTACTATTTATTTTATAGTCAATTTTTAAACAAGCATTTCCAAATCTTGAACGAGTATTATCACGCACGGTATTAGTCACACCAGCATTTCCGGAAGATACTGTATTTGTCCATCCTTGTTTGTTAGGCTCAAAATGGTATTTTGATGGGTCTGAATAATCTTGTATATAAACATTAAGAATAGGCGACCAACCTGAAATTGCGCCCCATCTATCTATTGCCATTACTTTTACAGGATAAATACCGGCATAATTCCAACTATGAGGCATAATTGGGGACCACCCGGAATTACTAAATTTTGTTACACTTTCAGTCCCATCTCCCCAATCAAAAATATAAGCGACCATATCACCATTAGGGTCTGATGCGCCTGCATTTGTATAATAATATGTTTGATTATTTATTATATTAGTTGGTCCGGTACATTTTGGTGGAGTATTTGGTGAACTATTAGCACCAATTTTCCAGTTTACCGCATCTATATATATTGGGCCATTATAAACAGCAGTTGAACCACTACCAGCAGCATATTTTATTCCAATCATTCTAATTTTTGTCATATCAAATCCGGCATCTACATAAGAAGGTGTTGTAACACCAAGCGTTACTTCTAATCTAAACCATTTGTTTTCATTAGTAATATTTATCCATGGTCCATACCAATTCTTCCAGGTAGAATCTTTAAAGAAAATTTGTAAACCATTAGGGGTAGAGGAAGGTCCGGCGCCCCCTGTTGGAACATATACCCAAATACTTACAGGAACATTTTGCAAATTATATGGTGGAGTATTTGTTTCCCCGGCAGCAGGATAATCAACAACATCTACTTTTGCTTCGCCTTTACTATAATCGGCATTACCGCCAATTAATCTTGCATCAAGTTTTAAAGCTCCAAATCCAAATCTTGTAGGAAATGAGGTTTGAGTAACATTTGTAATAGCTTTGTCACCGGAAGTTGTGGTATTAGTCCAACCCATTTTATCTCTCTCAAAATGATATTTTGATAAATCATATAGATTAAATATATCAACTCTTAGAGGGTCACTCCAAGGGCCTGTAGCACCATTAGTATCCATTGCTTTAGTTCTTACATAATACCAACCTGCGTTTGTCCATTTATGTGGAAATGAAACTTGTGTGCCTGAGGGAACTCTACTACTATTTGTCTGAGTTCCATCTCCCCAATCAAAGGTGTAATAAATCCGGTCACCATTAGGGTCAGTTGTGCTATTAGTATAGCTGTAAATTTTATTGACATAACCTATTTTTGGTCCTCTTGGCTTAGGCGGTTTATTAGGTGGTTCATTACCTGCTCCATACCAAGCTTTTAATACATTTTCAGCCGGTTTGTTTTGCGGTGTATAATCCAAATCACCTGAACCACCTGCCGTGGGAGATGTTAACCAGTTCCAGAAAAATGACCCTTGAAACCAATCTTGATTATAAAATTTTCTAAAAAACGCTTCGTAACAATTTTTTTGATTATTTCCATTATAAGTTCCGGAAGTACCCCATTCATATGGTCTGGCTGCGGCATAATCAATGCTTCTATAACCAATTTCTGCAAAAATTACCGGTTTACCCTTTGCTGCTTGAAAATTTTTTATTTCGTTAAACCATTGTATCATAGTATCATAAGGTCTTAATTTAGGCTTTCCGGGGGCATTTGTTCCATTATACCTTTCCCATGAATAATATATTTTGCTTAAGTATGGTTCCCGTTCATCTGTGAGTGGAAAGTACGCATCAATTCCGATGTAATCAATATTGCTGTTATCCCATACAATCATTTTTTTATACATATCCCAACCGGCAGCATACAAAAGTTTGTTAGTATAGAATGTTGCAATTCTATTAATAATATTATTCCAGTGCGAAACATTAACAGCATTATTTGTTGTCATACTATGAAGTTCTGTTCCTACACAAAATAATTCAACTTTCGTATTAGTTGCTATTCTTGCGTATTTTATAATCATATTACTGTAACTTGCAAACCATGCGTGTTTATTAGCAGGATTGATATTTCCTCTGAAAGTTCCGTCATCGCAATCAACATGGGGTTTTAACATAACTTTCATACCCATTGAATGTATATGATTTATAAGGGCAATAATTTCACCATCAGAGTGTGTTTTGTTTACATTAGAATAGAGAGAGTTCGCAGTTCCAGAGGTCATATACCAGGTAACAATTATTCCAACAGTATTTGCCCCTGTCTTTTTTATATTTGTTAGAGAAACTTTTGACTGAGCATTTGTATATTCACCTCTCCACCAGGAAACATACTGAATGCCTTTCCAAGGGTATGTAACTTGAGGCATAATTCCGGTGGCAGAATTATTTGCAGCAGATGAAAAAATACCTTTATTTGTTGAAACATCTACGGCTCTTACTCTATAATAATAATTCGTGTTGTTCCAACATCCATAATCTTCATAATAATTTGTTCTAACATAAGCTATAATATTTGAAGTTCCAGATGGTGTTTTTTGATAAATTTCGTAATAATCAAGGTCAGAATTTGTTACGGCGTTCCACTGGAGGATAAGTTTTCCTCCGGTTCCTGGGTTTGAAACTGTAAGATTTATAACTTGGTCTGGGGCAGTATTATCCATAGTTTGATAACTATCTAAATAAAATTTTATATTTCCGGAAGAAGTTGCAGCTCCTGATAATTTGAAGCCAACACCTCTTATATCTGCTGGATTACTTGGTGGAGCAGAACTAAATGGATAAAAAATTTTATTCCAATAACCTTTTACTAAATTATTCCATGGTCCACTTGTCCATGTCCAACCATTTCCGCTTTGAACATATAATTGAGCTGTTAAAGGAGTTGAATCACTTATATTAGCGTCAGCTGGAATATACATAAATGCTATAAGCCCGGTATAAGGAGATAAATTTAAAGATGGGGAAGGCCATTCACCAACATATGGGTCGTTAAATGTTGGTTTTAATGCTAAATTCCATCCTTGTGAGCGATTGCCTTTTTGTACAGGTCTTGGAAAAGTAAAATTTGTAGGATTAGATAATCCAGTTCCACCACTTGCATCATTAAAATATATGTTCCCATCTTCAAAGTCATATAGCATAATTGGATACAAATATTTATAAAATATAGAAATGAATATAGCAACAAATGAAATAAGTTTTATCAGTTGATAAATTATTTTAATTTTATTCAAAAAAAGAAGAAGGCTAACAAATATTTTTTTTCTTTTTTTCTTTTTTAAATTCATTTTTCAAACCCCTTTTATAAAATCGTTATAACGAAATCGGTTGCTCTATATATAATATAAAACATTTTAAATTAAAAATCAAGTTTTTTAATAATTTTTTTAAATACATTTAACAGTATTTCTTATTATTAATTCGGGTTCAATTTTTTTTAAATATTCCTTTGGGGGTTTGTTATTTATAATTTTTAAAAGTAATATAAATGCTTCTTGTCCCAAAATGTTAAAAGGTTGTTTTATAGTAGTTAATCCGGGGGTTATATATTTTGAAAAGTCAAGGTCATCAAATCCAATAATTGAAATTTCATCTGGAACTTTTATTCCGTTTTTATGTAAATAATTTATAGCACCAAGAGCAATTAAATCATTTGCGCAAAATACGCCTGTAAATTTTCCATAATGGTTTTTTACAAGATACTCTATTCCGTAGTATCCACTTAATTGGTCATAATCAGATTCATTTATTTTTTCTGAAACACCTGCTGTTTTTCCTAAAAGTAATAGTTCTTTTTTGACCGGGAGATTGTTTTTTTCAAGTTGAGAAATAAAATGATTTAAACGAATTTTATGTTCTTTTTGAGATTTTGAAGTTAATTCACCAATAAATGCTAAATTTTTGTGATTATTATTAATAAAATGTTTTACTATTTTTTCAATAGCCTTTTCATTGTCAATATTCACACTATAAATATTATGTTTATTTTCAATAAGATTATTAATTATCACAAAATTTTTTTTCTCTTTTATGAGGGTCATAATGTCATTGTCAATTTCCCATTGTTCAATAATAATTAAACCATCAATTTTTTTTTCTTTGAATTTATTTATATAGGAATTATAATTTATAAGTAATATGTCATATCCATTTTTTGCTGATATCTTTTCGATGCTATCAACAATTTGTGAGTAATAGTGCTCAAAAAAGAAATTTTTCTTTTTTGATTTTGGTATATAAATGCCTATAGTAAAAGTTCTACCTGTGATTAAAAGTCTTGCAGCATAATTAGGGACATAATTTAATTTTTTAGCAATTTTTTTTACTTTTTCTATTGTTTTAGGACTAATTTGTACATTATCTTCTTTATATCTACCTGTTAATATTTTTGAAACAGTTCCCGGTGAAACACCGGCATTTTTAGCAATATCTTTTATAGTTACTTTCATAATTATCTATTATAACAAGCATCAATTAAATCTTCTAATTTAGCTGTTGCTAAGCATTGATAAGTATCGGCACCTCCGTAATAGATTTTTACTTCTCCATTTTCTTCTAAGATAGCACCTGAAGTAAATACTACATTATATGTTAATCCTATTCTTTCGTAATCCATTTTTGGGGAAAGTATAGGAGCTTTTGCTTTTGCGATAATTTTTGATGGGTCATTTAAGTCCAAAAGCATTACTCCTAAATGATATACATATTGAGCTTTGCACATCATGTGGACACCATGCCATATTTCAAGCCAACCTTCTTTTGTTTTAATTGGTGGAGCGCCTGCACCTATTTTTAACCAATTCCAACCTCCATGAGTTCCGTGGCGGAGAATACATTTTGATTTTCCCCAATGGATTAAATCAGGAGAATAACTTATCCATATATCACCATGGTCTCCTGGTATGATTGGACGGTCAAGTCTTACATAATATCCATTTATTTTTTCGGGAAATAATACACAATTACGATTATCAACTTCTGAAATAAAATCCACCCACTCAAATTTCTCAAAATCATTTGTCTTCATCATGCCAATTCTAACTCCATAAGAACTATGAGCTGCAAATGTTATATAATAAGTTCCTTCTATAAGTGTAATTCTTGGGTCATATATCATTTCTGCAGTATATATATAATAATCTTCTGTTAATCCCTCAACTTTTATTGGTTCTTTTCTGACTTTGAAATTATAACCATCATTGCTTTCGGCAACAAAAAAATAATTTGTAATATCTATGCTTTCTACTCTACATAACATTATATATTTATCTTTATACTTTGTGACTCCAGAATTATATATCCCGGAGACTTCATAAGGAAAATCGTCCGGTGATAATATTGGATTTTTTTCATAACGTTTAACAACCTCTTTTTTAAGATATAACATTTTTACCTCCTTATAAAAAAATATTTTCTCAAAATCGTTTTCCCAAAATATAATTTTTTTTAAATTAAATGTCAAGTGAATGTATAAGTCCATAACATATTGGAAAGTTTACTATTTTGGACTATGAAGTCAAGGGGAATTTTATTATTTAAGCTTTTATGAACTCTTTTTGTGTTATAGAATATTAAATATTCCA
>Ga0272449_1005080_pt1 | contig 10431 bp, 8 predicted proteins | sample YNPCB0241_FD_198679 | JGI IMG/M metagenome (GOLD analysis project Ga0272449, IMG submission 198679) | Hot spring sediment microbial communities from Yellowstone National Park, WY, United States - YNP-CB-024-1 | ecosystem: Environmental > Aquatic > Thermal springs > Hot (42-90C) > Sediment...
TCGCAAATTATGTTCTAAAAATCTGAAAGCGAGGCATTTTTTCTCATGGGCTATAGAAGGGCGGATTGATCAAGCAGCATTTGTAGGAGCGCGGCAGGTTATATGAAGTTAAAGCCTTACATCTAACGTAGCAAATTAGGCGTTTAGGGCTTCCATATAAAAGGGGGATTTGGAGTTTATATTCTACTGCTCAGGTATTTCTTCGAATATTTTATTTAATCCATATCTATCCGCAAGTCTCAGAACCCAATCTTTAGCTTCGATTGCCAATCTATCCTTGAGGCCAGCAATGATAATCTTGTAATAGAGAAACTCCGAGATCTCATCTTCAGTCATGAATATCTTTAGGAAGTCGATCACTTGCTTAGGTAACCTTAATTTAACCTCAACGAGCTCCATTTCCTCCTCTTCCTCCTCCGCTACACTTTTCAACTTCCCAATCAACCTCCTATATGTGAGTTGATTCCTAATCACGGACATTTTTCATTTAAGAAATATTCTGAGGAATGATTAAATCTTTATTAATTGGAAAACTGTATTTCAAATCCATCCGGAGCAGAAGATGAATTTCTGTCGCTGCATATTTAGGATTAGTTTGATGGAGTTAACTCTATTGAAAACTCTCTTGACTTAGCCGCGGAGAGAGGCGGAAGGCAAAATTTCCTGATATTCCGGGTTCACTCCACCGTATTTTTCCTTTATTATTCTGCTGATTCTCTGCCAATTTTCAGATATTTTTGGCCATAGATCGCGGGTCATAACTTGCTTAATTACGTAATCTTTCATTGGTTTTTCACGTTTAACTGTTCTATGGCGCCAATTAACGCTGATAAGCCCTGCCCGCCTTAAATATTGGATGCAATGGCCCGCTTGCTCATACTCTAATGGATAGCTTACGCTTCCTGCCAAATCGGCTAATAGGGAATCGATTGATATCTCTTCTTCTGGGCGCAGACAGATTATGGCAACCATATCTTGTATAAGCCTCGCGGTTTTACTAAGGTAGATTCCGATCTTTCTAGGTGGAATAAGAAACTGTTCTAGGCGGTAACCATACCTTTTATAAAACCAGTTTTTAATGATCTCAGTTAAAGCCAGATAGCTTCCAAGGATAGCCGCTAGGGCCGCGTAGAAGGTTAACGGAGGCTCCACAAATCTGAAGACTGCTCCTAGCGGCGTATAGGGTAAAATTAATGCGAATGTTATTATTGCAGCGCTGCCCAAAAATAGAAGTCTGCTTGGTTTACTTTTCCAGAAGGGTGAATTTCTAGTTCTTATAACGAAGATTACTAATGTTTGTGAAGATAAAGATTCAATGAACCAGGCGGTCTGGAACAGCGGTTCTTCAGCGTTGAAAAAGTAGAGCATTATGAAGAATGTTAGAAAGTCGAAAAGGGAGCTTACTGGCCCCAAATATACCATGAACATCTTGATGAAGTGTATGTCCCACCTCTTCGGCTTCTCAATATACTCTTGGTCAACTTCATCCATGGGTATTGTTGACTGAGACAGGTCATAAAGAAGGTTGTTAAGCAATATCTGTATAGGAAGCATGGGTAGAAACGGCAAGAACAAGGATGCTCCAGCTACGCTAAACATGTTTCCAAAGTTTGAACTCACACCCATCATAATATACTTCATAGTGTTGCCGAAGGTTTTCCTACCCTCCAAAACTCCGTCGTGAAGCACCGTTAAATCGTTCCGCAAGAGTATTATATCCGCCGACTCTTTCGCAACGTCAACTGCATTATCCACTGATATTCCAACATCTGCACTTCTAAGCGACGGTGCATCGTTTATTCCATCCCCTAGGAATCCTACAACATGACCGTTATTCTTTAAAGAGTTTATTATACGGTCCTTTTGGGCCGGTGTGATCCTGCAGAACACGTTTGTCTCCTCAACAACCCTCGCGAGGGCGTCATCATGCATCTGAGCAATTTCGTTTCCTGTAACGACACCTTTAATCTCAAAGTTCAAATATTCGCAGACTTTTCTGGTCACCAGCTCATTATCACCCGTAAGGATCTTCAGTTCGACGCCTGCGTTTTTCAGGAGCTGCAGGGATTCCTTTGCTTTTTCCTTTGGAGGATCCAGAAAGGCGATGAAGCCTAAAAACACCATGTTAAACTCGTCGTTGATGGAGTAAACATCTTTTTCTTCTCTTAGTCGTTTATAGGCTACCCCTAAAACTCTGAAGCCTTCAGCGCTTAACTCTAGGTATTTCTGCTCAATTTTTCCCCGAGCCTCCTCAGTTATATCTGCAATAACATCTTTAATTTCATAATATGAGCAGATTTTAGCTATTTCTTCAGGAGCGCCTTTAGTGATCATAAATCGCTGGCCCTGATGTTCAACCACAATGGAGAGACGCTTCCGAACAAAGTCAAAGGGTACCTCATCGATTTTCCTGTAATCCTTAACGTTTATTTCCTTAAAATTCAGCACCGCTTCATCAAGCGGGCTCTTTAACCCAGTCTGATAATAGCTGTTTAAATATGAGTATAGTAGTAGTTTCTCACTTTCATCTCCATTAATATCCACATGGAGAACAAGCTTTATCCTATTTTCAGTCAGCGTTCCCGTTTTATCCGTGCATAAAACATCCATACTTCCGAAATTTTGGATAGAAACCAAACGCTTTACAATAACGCCTTTCTTAGCCATCGCTATAGCGCCCTTAGAAAGATTCAACGAAATTATCATGGGCAAAAGTTCAGGGGTTAAGCCTACTGCCAAAGCCACTGCAAAAAGAAGCGAGTCGAGCACGCTGCGCATGTAAAAGGCATTTATGAAAAAGACGAACAACACGAGTAGAAAGGTCACCTGCATTATCATATAGCCAAAACTTCTGATCCCCCTCTGAAACTCTGTCTCCGGCTCCCTTACCACAAGCCTCTTAGCAATTTTCCCAAACTCGGTGAAGCCCCCAGTCCTCACTGCAACAGCGGTTGCAGTGCCACTTACAACCGATGATCCCATAAAAAGGTAATTGTTCCATCCCGTAATAGCCAACTCGTAAGATTTCAGCGGAGCAGCGGTTTTTTCCACAGGGAAAGATTCGCCGGTCAATGCGGATTGATCCACAAACAAATCCTTAGCGCTTATTACCCTTGCATCTGCAGGCACAATGTCGCCTGCTGAAAGACATATTATGTCGCCTGGAACTATTTCTGGAAACTTCATCTCACGTTTAACGCCATCCCTTATCACCGTTGCTGTTGTTTCCACCCTCTGCTTCAACATTTCAGCAGCTCTTTCAGCCTTAGACTCCTGATAGAAATCTAGGATAATGCTTATCATCACTATTGAGAATATGATGACGGTGTTTGGGATTTCTCCAAAAAAGCCTGAAATCAACCCGGCGATCAACAAGATGATTATTAAAGGGCTTCGAAAGTGAGAAAGAAAGTCTATGATTGTTGTTCTTTTCCTCTTTTTAACAAGTTCATTATAACCATATATTGTTAGCCGTTTCTCCGCCTCTTCAGAAGAAAGCCCCAGCAAAGAGGTGTTTAAGCGAGCGAGAACCTCTTCGCTCGGCAATCTTAGAATTTCTTCTACGCTTGGCAGAGTCTGGATTGAAGCCTCGTTTGCGCTTGTTCCCTGCAGGCTTTGAGCCTTCATCAATGTCGCCTTCCCTCTTTCCCGAAGTTCCTCCAAGTTGAGCCATCTATAATGAGTCTTACACTCTTAAAACCGTTTCCGTATCCTTTAACCAACCGCCACAGCAACAGCTTAGATGCCTATTTTTAAGAGGAAACATGGCGGCTAAGCCTTAGATTGCAAAAACGCTTAAGCATATGGACATTATAATCTTACAGTGGCAATTTGGTGTATACCTATGGAAGTGAGGACTGTACTCTCGGAGGCTATGGGTGCGATAAAAAGGGCTAGAAGCATTGAGCCAAGCACCATTTTAGAGTCTGCGGCGTTGAGGTGGGAGATCTATGCATCCCTGCAGAACATTCTAGATGCGATCTCAATAATGATGGTGGATCTAAACTTGAGGAAGCCAAGCTCTTACAGTGACCTCGGCAGTGTGCTTTACGAATCCAACCTGATAGATGGAGAGACTGAAAATAAAATTAGAGCCATTGCCGCAGCAAGAAATATGCTGGCCCACGCCTACCGTAGAATAAGCATGGTTGATCTTCAGAAAATAAAGGGTGAAATACTTACAAAGGCGGAGTCCGTTATAAGAGAGATGCTTAGAATAATTGAGGAGAGAGGCATAGATCCGGAGTCTCCATCTAAGAACCTTAATGCGTTAATTCAGCCATTTAGAAGACATGGGGTTCTGTTGGCGTATCTCTTCGGCTCTAGAGCTAGGGGAAACTTTAGGGATGAGAGCGACTATGATATAGCGGTTCTATTCGCCGGGGAAGAGACATCAATAATAGATGAGATAAATTTGACTTTGGATTTGGCGAAGTCCCTCAAGGAGCCGGTGGAAAAAGTCAACGTGGTCTCATTAAATAATGCCGACGTGACCATTAAGGCTAGGATTCTGAGGGAGGGGATCCCAATATATCGTTGTGATGATCAGTTTAGGCGTAGATGGGAGAGAACAGCCTTAATGGAGGTGCTTGACAGCTCAGACCTATACGCGATATACAGTAGTAGGATGCTGAAGCCCAAACAGAAATAGTTATGGCGGTTATTTGCTCAAAATTTGAACCGCACAAGTTGCATAGTTCTTTTAGTATTGTATCGCTGCGTTTAGGACAAACTTTTTGGCTTGCAATTGATGTTTTCCTTAAACCGGAAAATACTGAATGAAGATTCTTATAGGGTGAAGATAAAATAAAAAGATTTGGAGGAATAGGTTTTCTTCTAGACAACTACTGCTTCTATTCCGAGGAATTTACATGCGTCCATTATGGCTTTAGTGTAGTCGCCGTGGATCATGCTTGCATGATGTATGAATCCTTCTTCAACAAGAACCCTATAGAGGAATTTTAGATTTGGAACTTCAACCCAGCTCCATGATCCGCGGAGATTATCGAGGCTATATTTGATTTCACCCTTCGTTATGAGCATCTTGAATTCACCATCGTATTCGACTAGGCGGCATATTGTGACAACGCCTGGTTTAAGTTGAAACTCAATGGTTCCAAACGCTCTGCCCGGCTTAGTGTTCTCCATAACGAAATGTCCTCTTACAACTCTTGGGCATCCCTCGCAGGCCAGCGATGGAGGCGCATTTCCACAGTGCCACGCTAGGAAAACGTTCTCTTTTTCCTGATGCTGTATTGTCCAATCAATGAAGTGCGGCGGGGTCTTCTTTAAGCTGGCTAAATACTGTATTAGCATTGTTAGTGCGCCGTAAATGTCAACTTCACAGGATGACATTATTCCTCTGTCGGTTAATCTGGCCATTGGTAAGCATGATGATGTTCCATATATGTCCTGCATTGCGGTCCAGCATTGAACGCCCATGGCAGACACCTTATTTTCCTCAGCAAACCTGCTTAGAGCAACCTCAAGCTTCGCAAGTTTAATCAGAACTTCACGCCCAATTTGGGAGGCATCAGCCTGAAGCTCAATCTCCCTAAGCACTTCTTGAACCTTTGGGTCTTCGTTGCTTAAACTATTAGCTGCATCAAAGATTTCAGATAGCGGCACTGGGATAACGGTTTGTTTAAAGTGTTCAATTAGGGCTGTCTCATTAAATATGCAGGTCTCAAAAGGTCTCGGTCGGGGACCAACCTGCCCGATTCTTGCACCTATAAATCCCTTGCAGATTGCGCATACCCGAACGAAGTTTTCAACTGATTCTTTAAATTCTTCTTCCTCCGGAAAGATTATTCCAGCGAATAGGAAAGGTATCTTTCTACGGTGAAGCCCGGAGGAAATCGATAATGTTCCGCAGAAGGAATCCGAGAGCCTTTTTCCCTCAAGGGTGAAGGGTCCCTCCTTAGTTCCGAACAATAGTATAGGTTTACCTGCAAAGGCGCTTGCAACCTTCAGAGCTGGAACCTCATCCCCAAATGTCATTGTTCCAATAATTACCCCATCCACATTGTTATCCCTGAATAGCTGAATGGTTTTATCAGCGTCGTCCTCGTCTGAAACAAGCCCCTTCTTAGTTATGTTTTCATCTGGAACTATGAGCTCCAGCCCCTCGATGCTTGAAAAAACATCGATGCATCGTTTACGCATGTTAATGGCCCAATTTTCATCAAAGATGCTTCTGTGGGATGGAACGAAGCCGACTTTAACCCTGAAATCCTCTTTTTGAAGCATATTTCCCACCACTTTCCCCAATTAATTCTTAGATGAAAGATCTTTTAAGCCTTAGCAAATTATCGCCCCTCTAAAACGTAATGTAAATGTTTTAGGTAACTCTTTCATCTGCGGAGTCCGATAACGCTTAATCGGATGGATCGATAAAAATAAATTTGCTGAAAGCCCAATATATTACGTCAGGTTTAAAGCGGAGAATTAAGGTGGTTGGGGAATGGTTAATATAGCGGTTAAGTGGCTTGGGCATGCTAGCTTCCAAATAACAGTCGATGGTAAAAACATTTACGTTGATCCATACGAGGGTAAATATCTTGATAAGGCGGATATAGTTTTGGTAACGCATTCCCATTTCGACCACTGTGACGCATCGAAGATTAAGGCGGTGCGCAGGGATGACACGTTGATCGTTGCCCCCGCCGACTGCGCGTCAAAAATAGGTGGAAAGGTTAAGGCGATTAAGCCTGGTGAAAAAGTAAGCGTGGATAACATAACCATTGAGGCTGTTCACGCATATAATGTGAGACGCTTCAGATCTCCGGGGAACCCCTTCCATCCGAAAGGTTTCGGCGTTGGCTATCTGATAACCATTAATGGCAAGACAATCTATCATGCTGGAGACACAGACTTCATTCCAGAAATGAAGGATTTAAGAGATCGGAAGATTCATTTAGCCCTATTGCCGAGCGGAGGAACATACACGATGGATAATCCTGAAGCGGCTGAGGCGGCTATAGCGATAAACCCTGAGGTTGTCATTCCAATGCATAGATGGGACACTGATCCGGAAGAGTTCAGGAGAAGAGTTGAGTCGTCCTCAAAGATTAAGGTTGTCTTGCTTAAGCCTGGAGAAAAATACGAAGCGTAAGATGAAGCGTGCATTGAAAAATTTATCCTGCAAGCAGATGCGTACAGGGATCAATGGGTCAACTGATGAGATAAAATTCTTCAGCGAAAAAACTAGAAAATTCTATAGGCTTATTAAAACCGGCACCTGGCCCTATCTTGAGGTTTCCGGTATACGAATGCATAGGGCTGACACTGTAGATCCGAAAACCGACGCTTTTCTAAAGGTAAAAGCGCTTGGGAAAATCTATGGGGTTATCCTTGACTGCTGCACAGGTTTAGGCTATACGGCTATACTAGCGGCTAAAATGAAAAATGTTAGGAAAGTTATAACTATCGAGAAGGATGAGAATGTTATTCTAATCGCTAAGCAAAACCCTTTTTCAAAGGATCTTTTTAACAATAAGAAGATTGAGCTGATAATTGGTGATGCATTTTGGGAGGTGCGGAAATTTAACGATGGATTCTTCAACTTTATCATTCATGATCCGCCGAGAATAAGCATTGCTCCAGAACTTTATTCGCTGGATTTTTATAGGCAGCTTTTCAGGGTTCTCAAAGATAATGGGAGGATTCTGCATTATGTTGGCAGGCCAGGGGTGAGGCAGGGAAAAAATTATTTGAGGGGGATAATTGAGCGCTTAAGGCTTGCCGGATTCTCAAGGATTAGGAAAGTTGAGTATGCCCTAAGCTTGGTGGTGGAGAAATGATGGCTGAGATGGATAGTTATAGGGCTTGGCATTGTGGTTAATCGCTTAGAAATGGCGTATGTGCGCGGCGTCCTTTAATCCAAGGCTTCTTTGAACATGCGTGAGATATGTTCCGGCTCTCTGGCAATATTGCGCTGTCTGATAATTTTTAAGCAAAGTTTAAGATGATGTGGAAAGATTGTTCAATGTGAAGGCTATGAACATATTTATTCTAGGTCCGGCTGGTTCAGGTAAAAGTTTGCTGGCGAGGAATTTCTCATCGTACTTAGCTAGCGAAGGTTATAGGGTTAGGCTTGTGAATTTAGATCCGGGGGTTTTGGATCCGGGCTATAGGCCGGATTTTGATATTAGGTCTAATTTTACGGTTGAGAGCATAATGCGTGAGGAAAATTTAGGTCCCAATGGGGCTATCCTTGAAGCCATGGATAGGCTTGCCAAAACGGCTATTCCCAGATTTGAGGATTCGGACTATGTTATATTCGACACTCCGGGTCAGCTGGAGCCCTTCCTTTTTAGGGAAACTGGCAGGAGGATAGTTGGCAGATTCCCGGACAGATGCTGCCTCTTTATCGGGGATCTTCCCGCGCTAAGGGGGAACCTTTTAGGCTTCTATTTATATGCTTTAACAGCGTATCTCACTCTTGAAACTGAAACCATAGCGGTTCTGAATAAGGCGGATCTTCTAAGCCCTGAGGAAATAGGCGAGATTGAGGAAAGCCTTAATGATCCAGTTAAGATTCTTGCCAGAAAACCGTTAAACCTTAGGGAAGAGATGAATATGGAGCTTCTAAAGGCGTTGAGGGTTTTCTTCCCACCTAAGAGGGTTCCGCTGATATCTGCTAAAACAGGATTTGGGTTCGATGAGCTCTTAACAATGCTTTATGAGATTAAATGTGCATGTGGAGATTTAACGTAAGCGCTCTTATTATTTTCATTGTTTATGAGGGGCAATCATGGAATAGAGGGGAAAATAATAAAAATTTCGCATTAATAATTTCTTAGGGTGAATGATGTTGGATAAGCTTGGTGTTGGTTTTATAGGTTCAGGTTTCGTTGCGAGGTTTCACGCATTATCGTGGACTGGCATAAGGAATGCTGAAATAGCGGCCATATATAATGTTAGGGAGGGGAGCGCCCGCCAGCTATCTAAGTTTGCGGAGTCTCTAGGGGTTGGTAAGCCGAAGGTTTACACGGATTTAAGGGAGATGCTCTCCGACCCCTCGGTTAATGCTGTTTGGATAGTTAACCCGAACTTTATGAGGCTTGAGGTTGTAAGGGTAATCGCTGAGGAGGTTTCGCAGGGCAGAACAAATATTGTGGGGGTGTGCTGCGAGAAACCGCTTGCAAGAACTGTTGATGAAGCTGAGGAGATGGTTAAGCTGATTGAGAAAACCGGGCTTCTGCATGGTTATCTTGAGGATCAGGTTTTCGCCCCATCCGTCACTAGGGCGAGGGAAGCCATATGGAAATACGGCGCCAAATATTCTGGGAGACCATATTTGGCTAGGGCTGCTGAGGAGCATGGTGGGCCTCACTCAGCGTGGTTCTGGAACCCGCAGCTCTCCGGCGGCGGGGTTCTATTAGATATGACATGCCACAGCCTGGAGGCCAGCAGATATCTGCTCATGAATCCTGAGAAACCTAGGGAATCGCTGAAGCCCCTAACTGTTCAGTCGACTATAGCTTCGCTTAAATGGACTAAGGAGCCCTACCTGTCTAGGATTAAAAGGAATTTCGGTGTGGATTATGGGCGGACGCCGGCTGAGGATTACGCCCTAACGCTTGTGGTTTATGAGGATGAGGATGGCAGCCTTGTTCTCTCTGAGGCTAGGACTTCCTGGAGCTTCGTCGGTCCAGGTTTAAGGCTTACTTTTGAGGTTTTAGGTCCGGAGTATTCAGTTACCATAAATAGTTTGCAGCAGGAGCTAAGCGTATTCTTCAGCAGGAATGTTAAGATACCGCCGACTGAGGAGTTTGTTGAGAAGCAGGCTGCTGAGCAGGGGCTTATGCCAATGATACCGAATGAGGCAGTAACTTACGGCTATCAGGATGAGAACCGATATATGGTTGAATGCTTCCTTAGGGGTGTGCAGCCTGAGGAGAACTGGAGGGACGGTTTTCTAGTGACGCAGCTTATGATGGCGGCTTACATGTCGGCTGAGAAAGGGAAGAGGATAAGGTTTAATCCGGAAGCTTTGAGGGGCTATAAACCTAAGGTTCATTTAGGTGAGTGGGAGCCGAAATCAATAGCTGAAGCCGAATAGCAGGTTGCTGCGCTGAATAAGGCTTGGACGCTTAGTCGTCACTCGATGAGTGGAAGAATATCGGTGGTTATGTAGTCTACGTAGTCTTCTATTGGGCTTTTGCTGAAGAGGGTTACCACGCAGTTTCTCGCAACCCCGATGACCATGCCTCTCTTCTGAACCTCGAAGACGACGTACCAGATTTTCCCATGTTTAAGATACTCCTGATATAGGCTTGTGTCCGCAATGTCCGAGCCTGCTAGGCAGAGCTTCTCAACGCCTGGTATGTCAACGTTGTCAAACCATATTAGTTTTGTCGCCTGAGGGTTTGATTCATGTAAACTTTTAAGTTTCTCATGGGGGATTTCAACCTCAAGTATGACGTT
>Ga0272449_1005082_pt1 | contig 10429 bp, 10 predicted proteins | sample YNPCB0241_FD_198679 | JGI IMG/M metagenome (GOLD analysis project Ga0272449, IMG submission 198679) | Hot spring sediment microbial communities from Yellowstone National Park, WY, United States - YNP-CB-024-1 | ecosystem: Environmental > Aquatic > Thermal springs > Hot (42-90C) > Sediment...
CTTTACTATCTTGATTATCTCGCTCGGTTTATTGAACATGAAACCGGGCTCAAATTCCCAGACAAGAATTATTCCGGCATCCTCAGCAAGCTTAGCACATCTCCTAAACATCTCGATGGCTCTCCTCATCGCCACATCCCAAGGAACGCCTGGAATCCCCTTTGGACCCGACACGGTATCAACCCTCATGGCCCTGATATCCAAGTCGCGGCAGAAATCCAAGTTCATGGTAAACATCTTTTCATACATCTTCCGCTCCCCCTCATAATTTGACGCGATAGCATATCCACCCATATCAGCTGCATATCCGCAAATCTCAAGCCCATATGATTTGACGAGGGATTTCAGATCCCTCCTCTCATTCTTGGTTGGATAAAGTTCGGGATGCGCATGTGGCTTGAAGCCGGAGAGCTCGACGCCTTCAAACTTCAACTCGGAGAGCATCTTAAAGACCTCTTCCAAGGTGTAAGGCCTTGCAGCGTATGGCGGAAACATATAGGGCCATGTCCCGCATGCAAGTCTATACTTTACCATGGCAAAATATAAGAACAAAGGGATATATAAGTGCTAGATATCCAGTTAACCCCAATGATTGACAATAAGATGCGTGCCAAAATAAGGGAAAGAATAATGATAGTGGCGTGTCGTTCCTATCAGAACCTACTCTACGGAGGCTTAACGCCTGGCGGGCACTCCTCTTTAATTCTTTTATGAGTTGTACGAGCCAGTTGACCGCTGCCTCGAAGACTTTTCTTCCCTTCTCCCGGCTTGCTCTAGTAGGATAGCCTATTACTCCGTACTTTAACTGCTTGTATTCCGGCTGAGCGAATATGCCCATATACCATAGACACGGGAAAAGCATTATCCCCGTTTTCTCCGCCACGGCTTCGGCGATTTTTATTGCATCATAGGAATCCTCTCCCGTGGGCAGACGCTCACTATGTTGCTCTATGTTGCTCAATGGATCCTACTGGAGACAGAGCTACGTATTGAACCTGCCGAGCTTCAATAATATTTAAATACATTCGCTTGTAGGAGAATAGTATGGTGAAGTTTGGAATTACGAGCTGGAACTGGGTATACCCCTTTGATCCCTCAGTAATTCCTCGTGTTAAGGAAATTGGCTTCGACGGTATTGAAATACCTGTTGAAAATCCTGAACTCATGGATGTCAGGCGGATAAAAGAAGCCTTAAAGTCCCATGGAATTGCTTGCTCATCTATTTGCGCTGTCATGAGCTCTGAAAGGGATCCGACGAGTCCTGACACAACAATACGTGAAAATGCCCTCAAATACCTCAGGTTCTGTGTTGACCTTGCTTATGAGCTGAATTGCGATATCATGGTTGGTCCCATTTATGCTGCCGTGGGCAAGTGCATCTTTGAGGATAAGGAGCTCGCCTGGAAGACCTCCATCAATCTGATGAGAGAGCTGGCTGAGTATGCCTTGGATAGGGGAGTGAAGCTGGGCGTCGAACCACTTAACAGATATGAAACTAGCATGATAAATTTGGTCTCAACAGCCCTAAAATATATTGAGGATGTAAATTACCCGAACGTGGGCATACATTTTGACACATACCATGCTAACATTGAGGAGAAGTCGTTCGAGAAGGCGATAACGATGGCGGGAAAGCTTCTGCTCCACGTGCATGCTTGTGAGAATGATAGAGGGACGCCGGGCACAGGCCACATACCTTGGAATGAGGTAGCTAAAGCACTTAAGGATATAGGATATGACAGGTGGCTTGTGATAGAAACATTCCAGCCTGGGATAAAAGAGATAGCTGTTGCCGCCTCAATATGGAGACCCCTAGAGAAGGATCAGAGAACACTAGCCTCCGAGGGACTGAGATTCCTCAAATCATTATTCAGGTGAGAGTTACGCAAAAGGTAAATAAAAAAATAATAAGGGCAATATTTTTTATTTCTCACTTTGTTGATTCCCATTTTCGGGTTTCCGCCGACCTAACGATTGCATCAATTATCTGGTTTACCCTTAGCCCGTCGTAGAATGTGGCGCCCCAAGGCTCTATCGGCTTATCATGCACAACCGCGTCTATGAAGTGGTATATTTCGTGGACGAATGTATGCTCCCATCCTATTATGTGTCCGTGCGGCCACCACTTGTCAATGAATGGGTGCACGCTCTCGGTTACGAGTATTGTTTTGAAGCCCCTCTTCTCCAATGGATCCTTGTTAGTGTAGACCTCTAGCTCGTTTAATCTCTCGAGGTTGAAGACTATTGAGCCCTCACTTCCATGAATCTCTATTCTCTGGTAATTCTTTCTGCCGGCTGCAAATCTCGTGGCCTCAATGCTTCCTATTGCCCCGTTGCTGAACTTCACTATCGTTATGAAGGCATCGTCAACATCTACCTTCCCCTTCTTGGACGGGTCCTCGGGCAGCGGCCTCTCCTCAATGAATGTCTTCAGGATCCCGGTTACAGAGTCTATCTCCCCGGCTAGGAAGCGAGCTAGATCAATGACGTGTGAGCCTAGGTCTCCAAGCGCACCGCTTCCCGCTATGTCTTTTCTCAATCTCCAGACGAGTGGGAAGTTTGGGTCCATGATCCATTCTTGGAGGTATACTCCCCTAAACTGGAGGATCTTTCCGATATAGCCCTCGTCTATTAGTTGTTTCGCGAGCCTGATTGCTGGGACAAACCTGTAATTGAAGGCGGTCATGTGTTTTATTCCAGCCTTCTTGGCTGCGCGGTACATTTCCTCGGCCTCTTTGCCTGTTCTAGCTAGCGGCTTTTCGCAGATGATATGTTTGCCCTGCTCAGCGGCTAGTATGCAGGGATCGTGATGCATGTTGTTCGGTAATCCGTTGTCAACGATCTCGACTTCCGGGTCCTTTATCAAGTCCTCCGAGCTTGTGTAATACTTCTTATAGCCAAACCTTCTAGCGGCCTCCCTCACCTTAGCCTCCGATCTACCAAATATGGCAATAAGCTTTGGCTTAGCGGGTGGTGGATAGAAGAAGATCGGCATTTTTATGAAGGCATTAGTATGCGCTTTGCCCATGAACGCGTAGCCGAGCATTCCAACGCCAATCTCCTTTATCTCCTTTGCCTCCTCAATCTCGCCCATCTTTACGAAACCTACTTCCTTTGACATACTTTACCACCACACCTTTTCGAGCCGCTTCTTTATTATTAACGGCTTCAGGAAGGCTATCGTTTTCTCAACACCATCCTCCCTGCTCATCACTGGATCCTCGTGCTCGTAACTCAGAACATAGTCATACCCAACTTCAGCGAGCGCCGTTAAAACCCTTTTCCACGGAACTTGTCCCCATCCAGGAATCCTAAACCTGAAGCCTCTATCAGGCCTCATCCAGGAGCCTGTTGGGATAACACCTGATATTCTGACATTTTCCTCCGGCAGCTCGCCATCCTTCGCATGGGCGTGATATATTCTATCGCCAAATTTCTTTATGAATATCACGGGGTCTATCAGCTGCCAAACCAGATGGCTTGGATCAAAGTTGAGGCCAAGCTCCTTTCTATAATTCACGGCTTTAAGCATTCTCTCTGCCGTTTCTATGTTGTATGCGAGCTCCTGCGGATGAACCTCGTGGGCGAACTTAACGCCATTAGCGGCAAAGTGATCCAAGATCTCACCCCACTTCTCAGCGAATATGTCAAAGAACTTCTCGTAAATTTTCTCGTAGCTCGGTGGGAAGATGTACCATGCTCCCCAATTGGGGCATCCTATGAAGCCGTTGACAACCGGAACCTCAAGCACGTTCGCGGCCTCAGCAGTCTTTTTCATCCTCATTATGCCATATTTCATCTTCTCCTCGGGAGTTCCCTTGAACCATATATCCGTCGACTCATCATGGGGGCCCAGCACTAGCTGGCCTTCAAGGTGGTTAGAGAGGCCGGATATGATCATATTATACTTCTCGACAAGTCTCCGGAGCTCTCCCGCCTCACCGCTCAGGACCTTATCTATATCGAGGTGATTACTCCCTCTCCAAGCAGCAAGCTCAACTGCTTCATAGCCTAAGTTCGACACGTATTTTAGCACCTTCTCTAAGGGCTCCTCGTTATAGAGCACTGTAAAAATACCGATTCTCATGCTCACTCACGTAGATAATTATATACCTTGGCTCGGCTATATATTTTTCTCGCATTATGGGCTAGGATTGGAAAACTAAATGATTACTTTTTCAGTCTTTTTATCAATGATCCTTACGTGATCTGGGGCTATTGTTAACCATATCTGATCGCCCTCTTTTCTCGGGAAAACTCCATCCCAGAGAGCTCTTAATACTGTATTGTTAACCCTAACTTCGACGAGGGTTGATGAGCCCATTGTTTCGGTCACTTCCACTACTCCTTTCACCGCTTCAGGCTTTCTCTCCAACGATATATTGATGAATTGCGGTCTTATCCCTAGCGTATATTCTCCAGTTGTTTCTCCAAGTTTTTGATTCAATAATTCACTAATAGGTGCTAGGTCTAGCTTTTGTCCACCGATCTCAGCGTAAGCTTTCTCCTTTGAGACATGCAGTGTTACGTCAACAAAGTTTATCGTCGGCGTTCCTATGAAGTATGCTACAAATTTATTATCTGGGTGATAATAGATGTTTTCTGGAGTGTCAAATTGCTGAAGGACACCATCTTTTAGAATCGCGATTCTATCCGCTAATGACATGGCATCAAGCTGATCATGGGTTACATAAATCATCGTCTGACCAAGTTCCGCGTGGATTTTCTTTATATGTCCCCTTAAAATTTCTCTGGTTTTTGAATCTAGATTGCTGAGTGGTTCATCAAATATGAATACCCTAGCATTCCGCACTATGGCTTTCGCAATTGAAACTTTCTGGAGAAGCCCCATATCAAGTTGACCATATCTCCGGTTAAGGTATTCTTTAAGTCCTAATAATTCGGCTGCCCACATTATCTTTTTCCTAGTCTCATCTTTACTGAGACCCTCAGCCTTAAGAGGGATAGCGATGTTTTCGTATACGGTGAGAGATGGATAGAATGCCGGGAACTGGAAAATCATCGCAACATTTCTCTCGGCTGGTGGTAAATCTGTTACACGCTCCTCATCGAAGTATATGTCCCCCTCAGTCGGAGTTTCCAAGCCAGCTATCATTCTCATCATCGTCGTTTTTCCAGAGCCACTTGGTCCTAGCAGGCACGTCAGCTCGCCATGCCGTATCACCATATTAATTCTATTTACGGCTATGAGATCTCCGAATCTTTTGGTCAAATTTTCTAGTTTTATCACGGTCATGTCATCTCACCACGAAGTAGGGTGTTAACATTATGGATACTCCAATGACAAAGAGCAGCGTGAATGCTATTATTACCACCCATCTAACAAGGTCTCTTAGATAAGTGCTTCCATCTTCTGTTCTTTTAGGAAGATATCCGCTTAGCACAAAGATTACCGCGCCTAATGCGAGTACGTAGTAACCATAAGTGTATAAAGCTGGTGTGAAAGGCTGGAATACTAGTATCAATCCTATTATCGACAATATTGCACCGAACTTCTCCACTTTGCTCACCTTTATTCTCATAAGACTACCTCCTCTGTTTTCGGATCTATTATATGGATTCTCTGCTTATTTATTTTAAGCCAAACTTCTTCACCATATTTTACGCTAATAAATCCTTTAACAAGACCTTTAATCTCATTTCCCCCAATATCGCATAGGACTACAGTCTCGTGTCCAAGTGGCTCCGCCACAAGGGCCTTTGCTCTTAATGAATCCGCTTGTCTTTCCCGCGAAATCACGATTTCCTCAGGCCTTATAGCTAGGGCAACCTTGTCTCCCGAGAGCCTGTTAACCCAATTCCCCGCTATATCTGAAAGATCAATAGTAATTCCTCCTTCCTGAAATACTATTGACTCATCTTCAATTTTTAGATTCCCTTCTATGATGTTAATGGATGGGCTGCCAACAAACGTTGCCACAAACTTATTTACGGGATGATAGTATACTTCCCGCGGAGTGCCGTATTGTATTACTTTACCATCTTTAATTACCACAATTTTTTCTCCTACTGCCAGAGCTTCTAAGTAATCTGGCGTCGCGTATATTATTGTTTGCTGGACCTCTCTGCATAGCCTCTTAAACTCGTATATCATCTCCTCTCGCAGTTTCGCGTCCAAGTTGCTTATCGGCTCATCTAGAAGGAAGACTCTTGGCTCTCTCACCAGTGTTCTCGCAAGAGCAACTCGCTGCATCTCGCCGCCGCTTAGCGTTGAGGGATCTTTTCTATCGAGTAAGTGACTTATCCTGAGTCTTTCGGCAACTTTCTTAACGCGCCTATCGGTCTCTGGCTTGCTTAAGCCTCCTTCTTTCAATGGGTATGCTATATTGTCGTACACGCTCAAGTGCGGGTATAGGGCATATGTTTGGAAGAATAGGGCGACATTTCTTTCCCAAGGTGGAATTGTTGTGACTGGCTCATCGTCGAATAGGATCTCACCTTCATCGGGGGCTAAGACACCTGCAATGCATTTCAGGGTGGTGGTTTTGCCCGCTCCTGTCGGCCCCAGAAGAACAACCAACGATCTGTTTGGCACCTCTAGGTTTAGCTTATCTACAGCTACAAATTTGCCGTATCTCTTCGTTAGGTTTCTTATCGTTACTTTCACCATGTTTAGACACCTCTGACTGTTCCAAAGGTCATTCCTCTTAAGAGGTATTTCTGCAATAGGAATATGAGTATTATAGCTGGCAACACATAGAGTGTTTCTAGCGCAGCTATTAAGCCCCAGTTTATTCCTACTTCGCCCCTTGTGCTCGCTATTGCCACCGGAACCGTTCTGACAGATCTTTCCGTCAAGAGCATAGCAAATAAGAACTCGTTCCATACGTTTATTATTAGGAAGCCGACAGTGGCTGCTAGGCCGACCATGACCTGTGGTATCGCGATCTTGTAAAATATCTTTACGGGCTTTGTTCCATCCACCATCGCTGCCTGCTCTATATCTCTTGGAATTTCATCGAAGAAGCTCTTCATCATCCAAACAGCGAAGGGAAGGTTGAACATCGTGTATAGTAGAATCAGCCCTATGTGGGTGCTGTAGAGCCCTAAAGCCTTGTAGAAGAAGTATATCGGTATGGCGACCACTATTGCAGGCAACATTCTCGTAGATAATATGAAGAACATAAGGGTGTCCGTGCCCTTCGGCCTATATCTGGAGAAACTATATGCAGCTAGAGTCCCTATAATTAGCGCAAGTATTATGCTGCCGCTCATAACGATCATGCTATTGTAGAAGAATATCTCCGCTCCTGTCGCGAGCTCCAATTCCCACCCTGTTATTGCCTCTATCTCTGTTTGCCTCTTCAAGAATATGTCTATAAAGTTTCTGAGTGTCGGTTCCCATATAAATAATGGCGGCCACGAGAATGCTTGGGCTCGGGTTTTGAGGGCCGTTGCGATCATCCAGAATATCGGGAACATGAACACTATGCAGACCACGATCACTGTCAAGTAGAGTAGCGCACGCTTGACAGGCGATCTTCTCCGCACTATTCGGCTGGTGGTGGCCATTTTACTCACCCACCCTTCTAGCCATTCTAAGGTATAAACTCGTCAGTAATATAACTATCACTAAAACTATAAACGCGAGGGCTGTTGCTTCTCCAGTTCTAAAGTATTTGAACGCGACTCTATACAATGATATCGATATTAGTTCTGTCTGAGTTCCGGGCCCTCCCTCCGTCAATGCGAAAACGGTGTCGAACGTTCTGAAAGCATCCATCGTCCTGAAGAGTAGCGCCAGCATTACTAGTGGGCGTATCGTCGGCCATATGACGACCTTGAATTTGTTGAGCCAGCTCAGCCTGTCTATTTCCGCCGATTCTAGGAGATGCCTTGGTACAGCTTCAAGACCGGCTAGCACGAATAGCATCATGAATGGCGTCCATTGCCATGCGTCTAAAAGGACTGCCGCGAGCATGGCATAGTCTTTTGTCATGTTTACTTTCATGCCTGTTAGAGTCCAGACTAAGTAGGTGAGTACGCCGAAGGTGGCATCATAAATGTACTTGAAGAATATTCCTGCTGCTATCGGAGCGATGAGTAGAGGCATGGTGACGAGTGTTATGGCAAGCCTTCTACCCCTAAATTCTTGGTAGAAGAGAAGTGCCAAGCCAAAACCTAAAAGGAATTCCAAGGACACCGTGGATACCACAAACGTGGCGGTGGTCACGAATCTTTCCCAGGTAAATGGATCGCTCAACAGTCCAACATAATTATCTAATCCTATGAAGATGGGCTCCCCGCCCCTTAAGACATTATACCTGTAGAAGCTTAATCCAAGAGCCCATAAGAGTGGGAATATAACTAGGAAGAATACAATCGCTAATGCAGGGATAATCAAAATAATAGGGAACAATTTTTCGGATCTATCGTGCATCATATCCCCCCGTCAGCCGTCCTACAACCCGTTAAAAAAAGAAGAAAGTAGTGGTTATTAAGTTATTTCTTCTTTTTACTTCTTCTTTAGTTTTCCTACCTCGCTTGCTGGCTCGCCTGCTCTAACGACGTCCAGTGGGGATTTGATGTCAGGTGGATATCTTAATTCTGGTGGATATCTATCTGGATAGCCATCCTCCTTGATTATCTTTTCATGCCTCTCGGCTAGTCTGTCTAGTGCTGTCTTCGGGTCCTGCTGTCCAGCAAGGCACGCGTGGATCTCCTCTTGGAGGGCCATAAGTAGCTCTGCGTATGTTGGCACGTTCCAGAAGTCTAATTGGAATGGTATTGAATCCGCAAATGCCCTGTTGTATGGTGTCAGCTTTTTGAACCAGTCAGTATTTATTATGTCCTTAATGCAGACCCCACCTCCACCCTCGGCCCACATTCTCTGCTGCTCCGGCTCGAACCAGAACTTCACGAACCCTAGAGCTATATCCTTGTAATCGCTGTAGGCGTTAATACACATCGGCTGTCCTCCGATGTTCGCGTATCTTCTGAACTTACCATCATCTTCGGAGCGGTGTCCGGGGAGCGGCACCACGAAGATCTTATCATAGACTTTGGATGCCGCTGGATCGAATAGGCTTGGCTGGAATCCGACCCAGTTCGTTATCATAAAGACCCTGCCAGCCTGCATCACCGCGTTGCACTGATCGAACCACAACTCCAAATAGTTCGGCGGGCTATATGGTATTAGGGACCTATAGAACTCTAGTGCCTTAAGTGCCCGCTCGCTGTTGACTATGCCCTTAACCTGCCCGGTTACTGGATCCCACCAGTATTCTCCCCAGCAGTAGAGTATTGTTCCGAAGAGGCAGGCGAGAGCATCATACTCCTTGGACATGTGTACGGCTATTCCATAGAAGTCCTCTTCAAGGCGTTTTCCAGCTATCTCGTCTCCAGCTTTTCTGGTGAAGAACTTGGCCATATCCCTTAGCTGGGTCCAATCCACCTGCGCCGGGAACCAATCCTCATACTTATCAGTGGGCAGGTCGTATCCGTATTGTGCTTTGAAGTTTTCCCTCTCGCCGGAGTGCATAAGTATATCTCCTCTCACTACTAGTGCAATTACGTCACCTTCATGCCCGAAACCAACAATGTTATTGCGGTTGCCCTGCGGGTAAGTCATGTAGTAGTTGACTAATGACTCGTCGAACCTGTTAAGTAATTGCTGTAGCTCTGGATCCTTCTCTATGAGCGGATTCATTCTGAGGATGTGTCCTCCGACATATAGCTCTCCGAGCCACTGGCTATCCGAGATCAGGAGTGTGGGCTCCTTTGATTTCGCCGCTAGCGTCGTGGTTATCCTGTCATGTATTACTCCCCACGGGATTAAGTCCATCTTCACCGCGACGGCCTTGCCAAACTTTCTAGCGGACCACTCAGGAAACTTCTCGGCTATGAGACCTGTCAGCCTTCCAGGAAGCCACTCCGGGGAAGCGAATGTTATCGTTATCTCCGGCTTGATCTCGGTGGGCGGAGCTCCAGCCGTCACAGTCCTAGTAATTGTTTGAGTCTGAGTTACTGTGGCCGCTCCAGCCGTCACAGTCACAGCCTTGGTCTCAGTCACAGTCTCCCTGCCCGGCGCCGCAGCCGAGCCCGCTAAGTATCCACCCACACCCGCAATCACTCCAGCGACGACCGCGCTTATAGCAACCTTGCCGGCGGTGGATAATGCCTCACGCCTGTTCAGCTTCTTTGCTAAAATACTTTTCCCACCGCTCATATTCTCGCAAATTATAAGAGGAGTTGGGGTTATATAAGTGTTGTTCAAATGAAAATTGAAAGGACTTTAAAATTTTTAACGAATTCATCTCGATAGTGTCCAAATAAGCATTTTTCCTCACTTCCTCCTCGCTGCTTGATAGTATATCGTGAATAGGTTTAGGAATAGTTTGATGTTTGTGATCCCCTGTATGTTGTTTCTTGCACTTAGCTTATGGTGGAATATCATCGTCCTCTCCTT
>Ga0272449_1005085_pt1 | contig 10424 bp, 6 predicted proteins | sample YNPCB0241_FD_198679 | JGI IMG/M metagenome (GOLD analysis project Ga0272449, IMG submission 198679) | Hot spring sediment microbial communities from Yellowstone National Park, WY, United States - YNP-CB-024-1 | ecosystem: Environmental > Aquatic > Thermal springs > Hot (42-90C) > Sediment...
GAGGTATGCTTTTGGCTTGTTTTATTACTGCCTTAGGGAAGTAGTGGGGTACATTAGTTCTTTTGACCACTAAGAAAAGATCAAGAAGGGGGTTAGCCTCTAAAATTTCTTTAGATAACCATGGTAGCTTTCTTCTTGAGAACATGTATCTTAGTAGTTCTTCTTTTGTCATTTTGGCGAATTTGCTTTCCCTTTTGCTCCTTATCTCGTCTTCTTTGGTTCTTTTTTTAGTTTTCGCTACTTGCATTTTTTTATTTTTTAAAAACCTCCTATAGTTTACCTTCTTTGCTCTTCGCTTTTCCATAGTTATTGATTTCCATCAATGTTTAGATGTGGTAATGATATAACAACACTTTGTATTTTTCAAATTGCTTTGAGAGGCTAATATCTTGTCATTGGAGTAGCTTTTCAAAAACTCTTGACAAATGAATTTGATTGATTAATAATACGTTTTAGAGTAGGGGGGGCTTATGAAACGTCTATTGAGGATTTTGTTAGTTATTGCTTTCGTGGTGGGGGTCTTCTCATCTTATGTTGTTTTTGCTCAAGAACAAGGAGAAGAAGAGGAAGCTTTAGTAGGTCAGACTCATCCAACCCCATCTATGGAAGGTGTTAGAGAAAATCCTGAATCTTCTTCTTTGGTTAATAATGTTGTTCAGAGAGGTTCTACGCCTGATAAGGCTAGGATTATATTCCTTGATCCTATAGGTGATGACAAAGGACCTGGTTATTACACATATCCTACTCATCCTGTTTATGTGCCCGGTGGTTTTGATATTGTTAAGGTGGAAATTGATTCAATGGATGACAACAATGTGACATTTAAAATTACTGTCAATGCTGACTTAAAGCAAGACTGGGGTATGGCTGCTGACTTTGATATTCAGCATTTCCAAATTTATATTGACCAAGATCATTTGCCTGGTTCTGGTTATTTGAAGTGTATACCAGGATTGAATATCTACTTCCCACCTGATCAAGGATGGGAGAAAGCAATTATAATTTCTCCGCAGCCAAGAGCTAGGGTTGAGATAGAAGTTTCTACTAAAGCTAAAGACATGGCTCAAGATGTTGTTATACCTAAAGTCATAAAAGGTATTGGTAGGACGATTATAGCGGTTGTTTCTAAGAAGGATTTGGATTTGACGAAGGATAAGGATATAACGAAATGGGGATTCCAAATCTTTTCACAGTCTAACGAAGGATTCCCTGATCCTGAAGATGTTCTTACAAGGAATGTTAACGAGTATAGAGGATTACACAGATGGGGTGGTGGTAGTGACTATTGGGGAGATCCAGAGTTTGTTGATATAATTATGTGGCCTGCTAGAGGTACGCTACAGGAGGCAAAGGACCAGTTTGAAGTTTTGAATGTTTGGGAATCTTATCCGAATCCTCTACAGGATGTCAAGGCTGTAGTGCCGTTGGTTTACCTTGATCAGACTGAAAAGTGGATGCCGCCGATGGGGTATAAGAAATTTGCTAAGATTATGTCGGAGAAGTTGAAGCCAGAAATGCCGAAAGATAAATATGTTTCTGACAACTTTACTTTTGCTGGTAGCGTTAATGCTCAATGGTATCCTAACCTTTATGATGCTAATCCACCAATTGCAAAACAACCACCAACTTTTGGTGGTGGTGGGTTGAATACTACATTTGTACCGGAAGCGCATTATGATAATGGTGTTTATTCTAGGTTCACTTTAGAGTTTTATGGTAAAGTATTTACAGATTTACTCAACTTCTATGCTAGGCTTGAAACTTGGTGGGGACCAGATTCTAGATGGGATGTTTGGACTGGTAACTTCAATAGAGATAATAGAGGACCTCAATATGTACCGCTAGATTTCCAATCCTTTAGGTTCCAATTTGTGAAACCTTTGCCAACGGTTGACTACATTTCAATAGGTAACTATGATGTATCAATTGATGCTTGGACAGTTGGTGCAGCTTCTTATCCTGACAGAGATAAGTTTAAGGGTGTTTTTGTTGATGGTTCTAGTGAGTTTATGAGCCTATCGTATCACTTAGGGGTTTTCTATCCATTCCCATGGTTAGGGCTCAACTGGTCTTTAGGTAATTATACGCTCAAGGATCATGTTGTAGCTGGTAAGATTTTCTTAAAGCCATTACAACCCATAGGTATTGGTGGATTTGAGTTGTTTGCTTCAGGGTATGTTTATACTGATTATGAGTTATCTAATGCTATTAACAATAATAATGCTTACGATACTGTTGTAAGGCTTGCAAATGGTGCTTTTGATGCTCAGTTGAGGTATAATGATGTGTTAAGTGGTGTATTCCAGTTTGATATTTCTGTAAAAGGTGGTATTGCAAGAGTTGAAAAAGGTATTGATCCTTCTACTGGGCAGAAGCTCTCAGATAGTGGTACTGGTATACCTGGAGGTACTAATGATTTGATAGGTTTCTTTGTTGTGCCTACTCTTAAGCTTAACAACATTCTAAATTTAGGTGTTAATTTGACCTTACAAGGATTCTTTGTATCTAACTACTACTCGATTATGGCCGCAAGAGGTGATTATGCTAATGCTAAGATACAGGATGTTTTAGAGATGTATGGTAATCAAAGTGCATCTGCTTATCCTCAAGATGCTGCTCCTTATCAGAAGTATGGGTTTGCTGAAGGTGGTAACCCAGCTTGGGAGAGTGTAACGAGTGGTGGATGGGTCGGTGGTACTGGTTTGATAGATTACTTCTTTGATGTTTTGTCACTACATGCTGAGTTCTCTTATTGGGGATTCACACATTCTAACTACAATGTTTTACCTTCTGGTTATACGAATGGTCAGAGGGTTATTATTGGTACGAATACAAATTATGTTTATACTATACCATTTGCTATGAGGGGATACTTCTTTACGAAGTATAAATTTGATATAGGTAGTGGTTTAGAAGTTAAGTTAGATTATCTATTTAATCAAACAAAAAATTGGTGGCCATTTGCTCCTGAACATCTTGCTAGGGCAGGAATGTCAGGAGCATCACAATTTACATGGGGATTCATTTATACAAGCCACTTACCTAAACTTTCGTTCTATTATCAATTTACAAAGTTGTTTAGGGGTGGTATAGGTTTTGTATATAGATACGATGTTATCCATGACCTCTATCCGCCTATAGATAATTATTCTAGAGACTACATTGTAAAAGGTTATCACTCTTTCGTAGATTTGCAGTTTAGTAATCCTCTAGGAAACTTAAGGATATACCTAGATGGGTTTATTGCTGACAATCCTAGGAAGATAGGTTATGCTATACAAGGTGTTAGAGACTTTAGAGTACCGCTTGAGTACTATGGTTATAAGTACAATATAGTGGGTCTTGTTGAGCTGGATATACACTTCTAAGGGGATTTTCCCCTTTTGTAAAGGAGGAATTTTATGAAGAAGATTTTATATCTTTTTTTGATAGGTGTTTTGGGATTAGGTATCGTAGGTTGTGAAATGATAGCTACTAATCTAGGGCTTTTGACACAAACAGATACTAATAATGCTCCACCTTATGGTACATTTTTGAGAGCTGGTGAGGACCCTGGGTTTATTTCTTACTCAAATTATCAGACTATATATCCTAATCTTACTATTCAGGGTACTGTACTAGTGAGTGTTATGGATCCAATCTTTGATGATAATGGATATGGTAATATTAAATATGGTACTGTTTATAAACCTGGTATATTTGATGCTAATGAAGTGAAAATCTCTGCGGATGCTAACTATATCTATGTCTATGTAGCTATGAGAGGAAAACAGTATGAATCAATTGAGGACTACAATAACAATGGTGGTTGGCGATACACCCTTATATCGTTGTTCTTTGGTAAAACTAACTCTAGTCCTAAAGTCACAAATGTAAAATTTACTGTTACTAGAAGTGATTCAGGGGGAGAGGAGGGACAAAATGCTAAACTTTACACGACAAATGTTGATCTTTATTATGGTGCTGCTGTGATTGGTAATACTAAGCCTAACTCTGGTGGTGTTTGGACAGTAAGTAATGCCGGAAATCAATCTCCTTCTAGTGTGTTAGCCACTATAACTACTAATGATATATTTAAAGTTCCTGTTGTTGGCCCTTCAGGTGGTAGTACTACTATAGCGTTTAGAATACCTAGAGTAGGTGGTCTTGCGGAGAGCGGTAGTAAATGGTGGATTTTTATAGGTATTCATGGTTGGGAAGATTATGGGGAACCTAACGCATATCCTACTTATAATGGACATTTAAGGGGTATAAATCCGTATGCTTCTCAGTATGAGTTTAAGGCTGTTGATGGTAATTTGAATGTTGCAAAGTTTGTAGATCTCGTCATAAAGGATCCATCTAGGCAAGCTGATATTTGTAGTAATAGGATTATAGATGCTTCTGATATGTTTGAGATAACATTGCCGTGATTTTTAGAGGAGGGGAACCTCCTCAATTTTTGAGTGTATGGGAAACTTTTTGAAGAACTTGAAATTTGGATTATATTATTTTATAGTGTCTTTATAAGGAGGGGTATATGAAGTTACACAAAATTTTATCTTTGATTTTGGTGGCTGCTTTAGCCATCACAGTAGGGCTAGTAGGCTGCTCACCACAACCTAATGGCGGTGGTTCCGGTGATGGAGCTGGTGGCGGTGGTGGTGAAGCTGTTGACAAAATAACAATAATCTTCAACTTTGAAGGGACATTTTTGCCTGAAGATTACGGTGTGATACCATTTGTGGTTGGTAATTTCGATTCTATCAACTCAAATAAGTACTATAATTGGGGGAACGTTACTAATGGCGGTATAAGGCAAGATGGTACTGGATCTCAACTGATGACTAAGATTAACAATAAAGAGTACAAGTTTGAAATACCTATAGCTGATATTTTGGCTGATCCAAATGAGGAGACAACAATTCAGTTTAAAGCTGCTAACTACAATCCTGCTGGATGGAGTAATATAGTAGCTAACTTCTGGGGTACCGCTGGTTACCAGCTCTCAGGTGATGAGAAGATTGTTATAAGCAACAATCAGATAATCGAGGCTTATAAACCTGGTAGTACTGATCCGGTTTTACCTGGACAGAGCACAAATGGTATAGAGCTCTCTGCTGATGGTAAGACAATAAAGATCTATGTTGCTCAACATGGTGGTTGGTCAGTTCACCTTGCTTATAACGTTGAGAATGTGCAACTTACGTTAGTTGTGAGTAATGTTGCGACAAATAGGGGTAGTGATGCTGTGAGCGCATACGGATATAGTGGTAACTTTAATGAATGGGGCGGCCCGCTTAGTGCCACTATATTGAGTACAAATGCTGATGGTACAGTGAATATTGCAGGTACTATCAGTAATTATAGTGGTAGTCCTGCGGTGAAATATAAGGTGAGAGGATTAATTAGTGGTAACTGGGGGTGGCAGGCTGGTAGTGATAAGTTAGCTATTATCCCATCATCTACGCCTTCTGGATCTTCATACACTAACTATGATCCGGGTCCTATATTCTTCGAATAGACTTCAAAGACTAGGCTTCGACTTCTAATCTAGATTACTTCAGGGAGCCCGGGAGGGCTCCCTTTTTTTGTTTTGTAGATTATTTTTTCAGGCAACCTGCTGATTGCCTTTACGGTTTGTATTTGCTTATTTACCCTTTTGTTAGTTGATCATGTTTTATTGGTTACTGTTTTTGTTGTTTTATTGTAGAGACAACTTACCGGTTGCCTCAACAAAAAATCATCATTTGTTATAACATTTTCGGTAACAATCCAAACGATGCCGTGAACGTAGTTATGCATTATAACGAATAGCATCTTGTGCTTAATAATACTTCTAAGGTTAAGGGATACGAAACATCATTCTTATAAGTATTCGAGTGCTTAGTAGCACTAGGTGCTTAATAGCACTTGTGCCTAAGGCACTTTATTAATTGTTTGAGTGCTTGAAGGTGTTCATAACGCATTCTTAAGTGCTAATTGGTAACTTCAAGGTATTGGAAAGTGAAGCTTTCCAACAAGTGCTTAGTAGCACTATGTGCTTAATAGCACTGGTGCTTAATAGCACTGTGCTTAATAGCACCTTTTTATTTAATTACTTCTAGAAAGTGAAGAGATGCGAGACATCTTTATAATCATAATAGCTCTATTAAAGGTAAGACATTAGCCTCTAGAATTTTTAAGGGGAGGCATTAGCCGGAGGCATTAGCCTCCTGGAATTTCTTGACAACGTTTAGCATTATTTTGATAATCTAGAAGGTTTGATAGGGGGTGTGTATGAAGGTTTATGATACTAGGGATATAATAAACATTGCTTTGATTGGTGAGCACAGAAGTGGTAAGACATCATTTCTTGAGAGCGTTTTCTTCGTTGCCGGTGCTATAAATGAGAAAGGTAGTGTAGAGGCTGGAAATACTGTCTGTGATTTTGACCCTGAGGAAATAAAAAGGAAGATGACAATAAGAAGCACTGTTTCATCAATTGAGTTTGGCAGTAAAAAGCTAAATTTCATTGACACCCCCGGGTTCGTTGATTTCATTGGCGAAATGGAAATGGCTCTAGAGGTTGTTGAAAATATTATCCTTGTCGTTGACATAGATAGGGAAATGACACCTGAGACGGATAGAATATGGCACGCTACCGATGAACTACACCTAGCAAAAGCTATAATAGTCAACAAAACTGATTTGAACCCCACAAAATATAGACAAGTCGTTGAAGATTTGAAGGCTAAGATAGGTAAGTATGTCGTGCCTGTTGAGATACCTTATGTCAAGGATGGGAGTTTTGCCGGTACTATTGATATAATACACGAAGTATTAATCGTTTACGAAAACAACGGTAAATCATACAAGAAACTGCCTATACCTGATGAGTACAAAGAGATAGTTAGAAACTACAGAGATGAAATGTTTGAAGATATTTCAGATATTGATGAAGCATTTATGGAGAAGTATCTAGCAGGTGAGGAAATTTCACTTGATGAGATAATAAAGGGCTTCAGAGACTGCATAACCAAAGGCAAGATCATACCTGTTTTTTTCGTTTCTTCATTGACAAACATAGGTGTTTTGAATGCTCTTGAGATAATCACTGAAGAGTTCCCTTCACTTGAGGGGCATCAGGATGTAGTGTTTATAAGGGATGGTAAAGAAGTTGGCTTGGATGGTGTTAAAGACATAACAGTAGTTACTCCTTTCAAGATTAGGATAGACCCATACACCGGTAAAGTTATTTATTTGAAGGTTTGGAGTGGTATTGTGAAGCCGGGAATGGAATTTTACGTTGTTGATACCAGTAGTTCAGTTAAATTCCAGCACCTTTACACAAGTTTTGGTAAAAACTTAGAAGAGATACCTGAAGTTAGAGCAGGTGATATATTCGTTGTCACGAAAGTTGAAGGATTAAGGATTGGTTATACTTTAGCATCACCTAAAGGTGATGTTAGATTAAAACATATTTCTTTGCCTTCTCCGATATTCTTTGTTGCTGTACATGGTAAGAACAGAGGTGACGAAGATAAGTTAGCCGAGTTACTCAATAGATTTGCAGAAGAAGACCCATCGTTTATTGTTAAGTTTAACGATTTTTCAAAGGAATTAGAAGTTCATTGTCAGGGTGAAAACCAATTTAACATATACACTGAGATACTCAAAGATAGATATAAGGTTGAGTTTACGACGGATGTACCAAAGATACCTTACAAGGAAACGATAACGAAGAAGGTTGAAGCTCACTATAAGCACAAGAAGCAGACAGGTGGGCATGGTCAATACGGTGAAGTTTACATAAGAGTTGAGCCACTAGAGAGAGGCAAAGGGTTTGAGTTCGTTGATGAGATAAGAGGCGGTCACATACCTAAGCAGTTCATACCTTCAGTTGAGAAGGGAGTGCTGAGTGCTATGGAGGAGGGTGTTTTAGGTAGGTATCCGGTTACAGATGTTAAGGTAACACTTTATGAAGGGTCGTATCATGAAGTTGATTCGTCGGATATATCGTTCCAGATAGCAGGTTGGCATGCTATGAAGATAGCACTTGAGCAGGGAGCACCGGCAATTCTTGAGCCTATAATGGAAGTGAACATATTCGTTTACGAGGAACATCTGGGTGCCATAACCGAAGACCTCAACAGTAGAAGAGGTAATATAATAAGTATTGATAGAAAAGAAGATGGTACAGTAGTTATTACGGCTTATGTTCCTATGGCTGAAATGATGAAATATTCCTACGCCCTAAGCTCAATCACAAAGGGTACTGGTAGGTTTACTATGAAACTGTCACATTATGATTTCTTACCTGAAAGGTTCAAGGATGAGGTGGCTTCTATAGGTAAGAAGATAAAAGAGAAGCTACAGAGTTCTTAGTAATTATTTCCTTAGGAACCCAAGTAAGTATTCATCAATCGGTGAAGATGCTTCGGCAAGTATTTTTTCTGACGGTAGTCCGGCTAGGTATCCTAACCTACCGGCTTCTACAGCTTTTGAGAAAGCTATAGCGATGTTTACAGGGTCTTTGGCTGTGGCTATTGCTGTGTTGACGAGTACGGCATCTACTCCTAATTCCATTGCTTCGGCTGCGTGCGATGGCTTACCTATTCCAGCATCTACGATTATTGGTAGGTCTATTTCGTTTCTTAGCATTTCAATGAAGTACTTTGCTACTAAACCTTTGTTAGTTCCGATTGGTGCACCTAGCGGCATTATACACACTGCACCGGCTTTTACCATCTCTTTGGCTGCTACAAGGTCGGGCATCATGTAAGGGAAAGGTTTGAAACCTTCGTTTGCCAATAGTTCACAGGCTTTTATTACTTCTCTATTATCTGGCATCAGATACTTTGTATCTGGTATGATCTCTATTTTTATTAAGTCACTACCTGTTAGCTCTCTACCAATTTTAGCTATTTTTAGTGCTTCTTCTGCGTTCCTCGCTCCTGATGTGTTAACAAGAATTTTTGTATCTTTTGGAATATAGTCTATAAGGGGTTTTTGAATGCCGTCTCTTGCTCTTCTTATTGCTACGGTCACCATGTCAATTTTTGCTTTTTCTATTATCTCAGGTATCAGGTCATAAGATGAGAATTTACCTGTCCCTACAATTAGCCTGTTTTTTATTTCAACTCCACCAATGACTAAAATATCGTTTTCCATTTTAGCCTCCTCCCATCATTGTTATTATCTCTACTTCATCACCTTCTTTCAGAATTACTTCTGAAATTTTGCTTTTTGGAATGACATCTTCATTAACTATTGCAACATACTTTGTTGAGTCAAAGTTTTTCATTTCCATTAGTTCAAGCACAGAAATATTGTCGTTGACCTCTATTTCACTGCCATTTAATTTAATTTTCATTGATATGGAAATTTAAAAATTTCTTTCCCAAAATTCAAGATTTCGTGTGTGCTAAATAGCACTGTGTGCTTAATAGAACGTTGTGCTTACTAGCACTTTATGCTTAATAGCACCTTATGCTTCATAGCACATCGTGCTTAAAGCACTTGTGCTTAAAGCACTTTACTTAATAGCTAAGAGGTGTTTGAAATCTGAGTTTTCCAACTAGTGCTTTTTAGCACTTTTTTTATTTAATTGCTTCTAGAGAGTGTAGAGAGACGAAGTCTCTCTACGAAAAAATAAGGGTGGGTGGGTGGGACTACTTAAAGTGCTTATAGCACTTAGTGTTTAAAGCACTCTGTGCTTTAAGCACTTTGTGCTAAAAGCACTTCTCTATTAGGGTTAAGGGAGGCGATAGCCTCCCTTAGAATCTTAAGGGTGGGAGGGTGGGGCTACTAAAAGTAATGTGCTTAAAGCACTTTGTGCCAATTGGCACTTGTGCTTACTAGCACATTCCTATTACATATTGGAGAGTGAAGAGAGGTGAAACCTCTCTTCATCAAATGGGGCGGGTGGGTGGGACTGCTTAAGTGCTTATAGCACTCTTAATTATAGCACTTTCTTAATTAGGTGCTAGAAGCACCTTTTTATTAAACATTGGAGAGTTGTAGGGTGAGTAGTCTCTATTAGATTATGTAGATGGAGATGTGCTGTAAGCACAGGACACAATTCTTGACAGGTGTTAAGTGAATTGATTATATTGATGAATATGTCAAGGGTATTGCTTGAAGAAATTTTTGAAGAGGAGTTATCGAAAGCTTTTGAGGTTAGAGACAGGGAAGCGTTGAGGAGGTATGTTAAGTTAGTTATTGAGTCATTTTCGGAGAAGGATGATATAAGGGAATTGGGTTATGAGATGAAAGAGGGTTTTAGGTCAATTGGTAAGGATATGGAGTTAATTTCTGATAAGTTATCTGAGCTTAAGGAGGGAACGGAGAAGGAGATATCGGAGATTAGGAGTGATATAAGGCTAATGATAGAGATGATGAACAAGAGGTTTGAGGAACAGAGGGAGTATACAGATAAGAGGTTTGAGGAGTTAATGCAGTAT
>Ga0272449_1005089_pt1 | contig 10423 bp, 8 predicted proteins | sample YNPCB0241_FD_198679 | JGI IMG/M metagenome (GOLD analysis project Ga0272449, IMG submission 198679) | Hot spring sediment microbial communities from Yellowstone National Park, WY, United States - YNP-CB-024-1 | ecosystem: Environmental > Aquatic > Thermal springs > Hot (42-90C) > Sediment...
GGAAATAAAGATTTTCAGCACAGCTTCACCGCAGCTTCCCATCGACATAACTGGGAAGGTGCCGGCAAAACTGGAAGTTCGTTTGGATGCCCGTGCATTAGACCTTTGCCGTGAAGAAAATGTAGCGATCTTTAAGATTCAGCACACGGCCGTGGAAGCAATACGGGATTTCCTTTTTGAAAGGGGCTTTATAGAGGTTCACACTCCCCGCATAATTGCTTCAGCCACAGAGGGTGGTGCAGCTCTTTTCCCCGTGGATTATTTTGAAAGGAAGGCTTTCCTCGCCCAAAGTCCCCAATTGTATAAGGAACAGCTTGTTATGAGTTTAGAAAAGGTTTTTGAAGTAGGCCCTTTTTTTAGGGCTGAAGAGTCGCATACACGCAGGCACTTAAGCGAGTTTGTCTCCATAGACATTGAGCAGGCCTTTGCAACAGCCGAAGATGTCATGCAGTTACTGGAGCAACTTATGCAGCAAACGTGTAAAGCGGTCAATGAAAAATGTCGTAAGGAGTTGGCTCTGCTGGGCTATCAGCTTGAAATTCCAGAAATCCCATTCAAACGCCTAACATACAACATGATTTTAGAGGATTTGAAGAAAGAGGGCATAGAGATTCCATGGGGCGAGGACATACCGACACCAGCTTTCAGAACGTTGGGCAAAATCCACCCACACTTCTACTTTATAACGGATTGGCCGACCAGCTCCAAGGCTTTTTACATAAAGCCGAAGGACGATAACCCAGAGCTATGTGAAGGGTTCGACCTTATGTGGCGTTGGATTGAGCTTGCGTCCGGCGGAACTAGAATATCCTCCAAAGAGCTGCTCATACAACGCTTGAAGGAGAAGGGGTTAAATCCGGAATCCTTCAAATACCATTTGCAAGCCTTTGATTATGGTATGCCTCCCCATGCTGGTTGGGCTATTGGATTGGAGAGGCTTACTATGATGTTGACTGGCAAGAGGAACATTAGAGAAGTCACATTGTATCCTAGGGACAAGTTTAGGCTTACACCATAATTTTTGGTTGTGGAAAAAGCCAATGGATGACTACCCTCTCTAGATTTCGGTAGCCTTTCGGAATTTAATCGCGTCTCCCCTTTTATTTTCCCTACCCCCTCCCTCTCTAGATTTTCCAAGGGCTTGAAAGGCTTGCAGCTTTGATTTAAACTTGTTCTAAAAGTTGATAAAGAACCACTTCTTTATCCACGGACATGGGAGAGCACCTTAAAATAGCGTGCGGTGTCTTCGGTGCAGTCAGCCTAAAAAAACAACCAGTGTTTCCCTATGTATATTGGGGGTTGAGGGCGCAAAACCACAGGGGCCACCAGTCTCACGGTTTTCTAACATATTTGAACGGTGAATTTCATGTTCACAGAAGCCTAGATCTTGTTCCTAAAATAAGGGCGAGCGCCATCCACGAGTGGTTTGGACGGTTGCCGGGGCATATTGGAATTGGAAACGTTAGGTACACCACTTCTGGAAAAACTGATGAGCAATCCCTTATAAAGGGAACGCAGCCGGCTGTAGCCTCAAAAAATGGTTTAAAGCTTGCCATCTCCTTTAACGGAAACGTTGTTAACGCTATTCAGCTTAAAAGGGAAATTAACAAGCATTTTCCAGAATTCTCTTATGGAAGCGACGCTGAACTCATATGCCACAAGCTCTTAATCGCGCTGGCTGAAGAGCAAAGCCTGGAAAAGGCCATAAAAACCTGCATGGAGGAAATTGAAGGAGCCTTCTCCGTGGCTGGGATAACTGGCGATGGAAAGTTTTTCGCCTTCAAAGACCCTCATGGGATAAGGCCCCTCTGCGCCGGCCACAGCCCAGATGGAGACGTTTACGCTTTTTCATCTGAAAGTGTTGGCTTGGATATAAACGGCTTTCACAGAGATTTTGAACTGGAACCGGGCGAGTTTGTGACGGTTTCTGAAAAGGGTTTTGAAAGAACAAACCTGAAAAAGGGACGTAGGGCTTTCTGCGCCTTCGAGTTCGCCTATTTCGCCAGACCGGACTCCATCTTCAACGATAAACATGTTTATGAAATCCGCGAAGAGTTTGGCAGAAACCTTGTCCGCGAATATCCCGAAGTGGTGAAGGATGCAGACATGGTTATTTCAATGCCTGAAACCGGAGACGACGCGGCTTTTGGAGTGCATGAAGAGTCTGGTTTGCGCTGGGAAAGAGCCACTAGAAGGCACCGTTACGTGACAGAACGCGCCTTCATCCTCCTCGAGAAGGAGCGTTACGCCACCATAGACAAGAAAATCAACATTTTAGCCTCCAAAGTGAAAGGAAAAAAGATTATAGTGGTGGACGACAGCATCGTGAGGGGAGACACAACAAAGGTTACCATTGAAAAGCTCCGCAGAATGGGCGCCAAAAAAGTTTACTTGTTCGTGACTTTCCCACGTATTATTGGACCGTGTTTTTACGGCATAGACATGGCAACCTACGGCCAACTCATAGGCGCCAAACACACGCCAGAGGAAATAGCCAAAATCATCGGTGCGGACGCTGTCTGCTACCAGTCAATTGACGGGCTTGTGAAGGCCACGGGCTTCAGAAAAGACGAGCTATGTCTCGGATGCTTGACTGGCAAGTATCCAACGCCTCTGGCCCAAAAAATCGCCGATAAAATGAAGAAAAGGTTTCTTGAAGGCCACGAAGAACCCGAGAGGCTTTATGAGATTCCAGAGCTTTTCGGCGAAGGCTAACGCGGATAAAAAAATTAAAGCGTTAAATCCATTTTAGCGTTTGAAGGTGAAAGGGGCGTTGGTGGAAAAAGTCGGCGTTCTCGTCGTCTCTTATGGGGCACGGGAAGCCGCAATGGTGGATGCCTTCACAAGAAGCCTCAACTACCAAGTGGAAGTTTATGTGGCGGACAAACAGCGCAACCCATTTAACGTGAAAAAAGCAGCCCAACACGTGGTCATACCAGACTTAAACGTGAAGGACATATGTAGGTTCGTCGAAAACCACAAAAACAAGATAGACTTCGGTATAGTTGGCCCTGAAAAACCCATCATTGAAGGTGTCCGCGACATCGTCGAAAAGCGCACTGGCATACCTATGATTTGTCCAACGAAGGAATACGCCATAGAAGCCAGCAAAGTTCAGCAGCGGCTTCTTTTCCAGGAAACTGTTCCAGAGGTGAATCCCTGCTTCAAAATTTTCAAACCTGAAGACTACAAAACGCGGGAAGACGCCAAAAAAGCCCTTTACAAGTGGCTTGACCAACTAAACGACTTGGCAGTCGTTAAACCGGACAAGCCAGCCGCCGGAAAAGGTGTGGGCGTCTGGGGAGACCACTTCACAACCCGAGAACAGCTTTTCGAGCATTTTTGGGAAAACCTGCAGCACGGCGCAGTCGTAGTGGAGGAAAAAATTGAAGGTGAAGAATCCAGTTTTCAGGCTTTCTGCGACGGCAAGCATCTGGTGCCTCTTCCAGAAACCCGCGATTATAAACGCGCCTTTGATGGCGACAAGGGACCAAATACTGGCGGGATGGGCTCCTACAAGAGTGCGGGCGACATCTTGCCATTCATGGCAAAGGCGGACAGGGAAAAGGAAATAGCCATTGTGAACAGAATTTTTGAGAGGTGGAAGGCTTCCGCTGGCCAAGCACTGCGGGGCATCCCGTTTTATGTTGCGTTTATGCATACGGGCGAAGAGCCTAAAATCCTTGAGAACAACAGTCGCCCCGGAGACCCGGAAATAATAAACATTCTGCCAATATTGAAGGATGATTTTTTGGATGTTTGCTTCAAAATTCTTGAGGGAAACTTAACCCGCATAGAGGTTGAAAAGGCTGCTACGGTTGTAACCTATAAGGTTCCGCCAAACTACGGTGGATTTGAGGAAGCCTTTCCAGAACGCGTAAACAAGGCGGAAGTGGGCAGCCCCGTGGATCTGACAAGGGCCTATGAGCTGGAAAAAAGGTATGGCGACAGAATCCGTGTTTATCCGGCTTCCATGGAGCTTCGTGGAAACGAGGTTTACGCCTTGAAATCCCGAGCGGTCTGCGTCGTCGGTGTAGGAGAAACCATAGAAGCTGCCAGAAACATTTCGTTGGAGGGGATAAACGCCATAAAGGGCGGAGCCCTCTGGCACCGGACAGACATAGCCTCGAAACAACACATAGAAAAGAGCGTTCGCCACATGGAGGAACTCCGGAAACGAAAGTGAAAAAAGCGTATATTTCAGACTGTGAAGGGCCTATTTCAAAAAACGACAACGCCTTCGAGCTTACAGCCCGCTACGTGCCAGACGGCGAACACTTTTACACTGTTATAAGCCGATACGACGATGTCTTGGCAGAAGTCTTCAAAAGGCCGGGATACAAGGCGGGCGACACCTTAAAGCTGATACTGCCTTTTCTGAGGGCTTATGGCGTTACGGACAGAAAAATGCAAGTTTTCTCGGCGAAAACCCTTGTTTTAATCCCAAAAGTTAAGGAAGCCCTTTGGTTTATCCGAAGCATGGCGGAAGCCTTCATAGTTAGCACAAGCTACGAGCACTACATTAGGGCGCTTTGCCGCGTCATAGAATTTCCGTTTGAAAACGCCTACTGCACAAGGGTTGAAATCGACAAGTATACGCTGAAGGAATGGGAGAGGAATAGGCTTAGGGAATTAGCCGCCGAAATAGCCAAAATGCCCATAATCGAAATTCCAACGGGCGCCAAAACCATCGATGACTTTCCAGAACCGCATAGAAAAGCAATCCAAAGGTTGGACGAAATTTTCTGGAAGGAAATAGCCGCCATGGAGATCGGAAAAATTTTCAGCGAAGTCAACCCCGTTGGAGGACGCGAGAAGGCGGAGGCGGTTAGACAAATAGCCGAAAAAGTGGGACTAAGCCTTTCAGACGTGGTTTATGTTGGCGACAGCATAACAGATGTGGAAGCCTTCAGAACAGTGCGCCGCGAAGGCGGCTTAACCATATCCTTCAACGGCAACGAATACGCCGTAAAAGAGGTGGAAATCACCGTCATGGCAGACAAAGCCCTAGTCACCGCAGTGCTTATGGAGGTTTTCTGCAAAGAAGGCAAAGAAGGCGTAATAAAACTTGCAGAAGCTTGGGGCATCAACACGCTTAAAGGCCTTGACATAAACCAGCAACTGAAAAACCTCTTTTGGGAAACATATGGAGCCAGTTTGCCAACAGTTGAAATTGTCAAAGAGGCGAACTTAGATAGGCTGATAAAAGAAAGCACAAACTTCAGAAAAAGTGTCAGAGGGGAAGCCATAGGAAGGCTTGGATAATTTTGAACCCGCTCAAGATCAAACATGCAATTATTCTCGTAATCGCAATCTCCACCATTGTGGTTGCAACAGTCACTGCATTTCACTTTTTATCAACAAAAGAGAACGGAAAGGAAGAAGAAAAGGAAAAAACAAGGTGGGTTTACCGCGGCGCCATACCCCTTAACATCCCCAACATGAAAAGCATAAAAGACCCAGAGTTTGTAAGGCACCCCAATCATACGGTTTACAAAGATGAGGAAGGCTTCTACTATCTTGTGGCATCTATCTTTAAAACGGATGGCACATTCTCCACTGGCATTTTAAAGACTAGAGATTTGCAATCCTACAGCTTCGTCGGTTTCACACCATCCCAGATGGATGGAAAGATAGCGCCCTACTGCATATTCAACCCAGACGACGGGAAATTCTACCTCTATTACAGCGACTGGAAAAACATTGTTGAAAAGGATATTAACCTCTCAAGGCTTGGGCTAGCCGTTGGAACAGACATCAAAAACCCATCAACCTTCACAGACCACGGATACTTAACCATAAACAATATGCCAGAACCGTTGGCTCCATACTTCGGCTGGGACCCATACATAGTGAAGGTGGAAGACACCTATTACATGCTGATATCAGCCGCCAAATACGAGGTGCATTTGGCAACGGCCAAAACTCTCGGAACAAAATGGAACTACACAAAAATTGCGGTGACGGGCACCCTTGAAAATCCAACACTGTTCTGTCTAAATTCAAAATGGTATATGCTTGTGGGAATACATTATGGAAGAGGCTATGACTTATACTCGTCAGAAGACCTCAAATACTGGAACATTGTGAAGAAGGACTTTTTCCAAGACGGAAACTACAGTGAACTGCCCTCGGGCTCAACAAGCCTAATTGTTGATGGTGTGTTCTACCACTTGTACCAAGTTCCCTTGGGAGAAAAACGCTACCAGTTATGTTTGGCATACATTAAGGTTGAAGATTTAATAGCTGAAATCAACAAAGTAGAATAAACCCCAACACGATGCTGGAGAGAACAGATTTGATGAAAGAGAAACTTGTAGAGGACACTTACGCCGAAGCTTTTGAGGGCGTCTACTGCCGTATAATTGTTACAGCTGATGATGATGAAACCTTGCGGAAGGCCGCCTTACAAGCCACTGCCACACCATCCATAGTTATCGGAAGAGTTGAAGGTGGAATAGAAGAGTGGTTAAGCGATAAAGAAACGCCCAACAATCGTAAAGGTGTGGTGCTTCAGTTTTGGGGTGGAATAGACCCCAAAAAGCCCTTTTCCGACTCCCTTAAAAAATTTGAAATTGAACTCTCCTACCGGATTAGACAAGACATTCTTGTGAAGCCTTTCACGGCGGTTTTTGACGCTTTGCCGAACGCTTTGGGCAAAATTGACATGATGGAGCGGGTTGGCCACTGCGGGGATGGCTACGAGTGGACAGAAACCCGTTTTGGACGCGAAGTAATTGTCGTGCCGATAATGGTTCCAGACTTTGTTATAGAGCGTTTTTTGGGCTATGGGCGAGGTGTCATGGGCGCAAACTTTTGGATAATGTGCCAAACAAAAGAGGCGGTTAAAGAGGCCGGAGCGAAAGCCCTTGAAGCCATCCACAAAGTGGAAGGCGTAATAACGCCTTTTGAAGTGTGTTCTGCCGGCTCGAAGCCTGAGACCCGTTTTCCATGGATAGGACCCACCACAAACCATCCCTATTGCCCTTCTCTGAAGAAACGTTTAGGCAAAGAATCAAAAGTTCCAGAAGGCGTAAACTATATTCCAGAAATCGTGATCAACGGGGTTTCCCTCGACGCCGTCAAAAAAGCCATGAAGGCTGGCATAGAGGCTGCCTTAACCGTTAAAGGCGTCGTGAAAGTTTCCGCCGGGAATTATGGCGGAAAACTTGGCGATTATAAGATTTATCTGCGTGAGCTGTTCGCATGAAACGCTTCTTTGATGTTGTGGGTTTCGGCGCCCTCAACGTGGACAAACTCTACAAGGTTAACAAGATAGCCGGCCCAGACGAAGAAGGCTTCATCATAAGCTGCGAAGAATCCTGCGGCGGCTCAGCAGCCAACACCATTGTGGGGTTGGCGAGGCTCGGCTGCAAGGTAGGCTTTATCGGGAAGGTTGCAAATGACCGGGAGGGCAAAATGCTCCTACAGGATTTTCGCAGAGAAGGCGTGGACACAAAAGGCGTGGTGAAAGCCAAAACTGGACGAAGTGGCGTGGTCATGGGCTTCGTCGACCAAGAAGGCGAAAGAGCTCTATACGTGGACCCCGGCGTAAATGACACTATAGATTTTGATGAGGTTGAAAAGGAAGTTGCCTACAAAGCCAAGTTTCTTCATTTAACATCTTTCGTTGGAGAAAAATCCTTTGAAACTCAGAAAAAACTCGTTGAAAATCTGCCGAAAAACGTGAAGGTCAGCTTGGACCCGGGCGAGTTGTACGCGAGGAAAGGGATTAAGAAGCTTGAACCAATCGTCAGCAGGTGTTTTGTTTTGATGCCAAACGCAAAGGAGCTTGCGCTCTTAACTGGGAAAGAGGATTATGTGGCGGGTGCTGAAACACTGCTGAAAATGGGTGTGCAAGTGGTTGCCGTTAAACTGGGCGGCCGCGGATGCTATGTTACGGACGGGAGGGAAAGCCACCACATAGAAGCCTACAAGGTGGCGGTTGTTGACACAACCGGTGCTGGCGACGCCTTCTGCGCCGGCTTCCTTTACGGACTCGTCAAAAACAAAAGCTTGGAGGAATGTGGAAGGCTGGGCAATTTTGTGGCCTCCCGTTGCATAATGAAGATGGGAGCACGGGCTGGGCTGCCGCGTCTCGAGGGGCTTAAAACTTCTTTTCCAGATATGTGATTAGGCTTTCGAAGATTAGTTTTCCATCTCCATAAAACGGCATGAGCATCTGCCTAGTCCAGTCGGGTTGCTGCCACCAGTAAAAGGCCCTCTCCGGATGTGGCATTAAACCGAAAACGGTGCCTTCTGGATTGCATATTCCAGCTATATCGTGAAAGGAGCCGTTGGGGTTTATGGGATACACGCCATCGGCATAATTGCCCTCCCTGTCGCTGTATCGGAAAACAAGCTGGTCGTTCTCATAAAGCCTCTCCAAAAACTGTTTTTCCTTTTCTTTTGGGAATAGGAATCGTCCCTCTGCGTGGGCTACGGGCATGCGCAAAACCTTCCCTTTTTGAATTTTCGAGGTGAAAACGCATTTTCCACGGTTCTCATGTTTAAGGTAAATCCAGCGGCAGTTATATCCCGGCGGATGGTTTGTGGCTAAGACAGCTTCTGGATAGGGTGCTATTCCTTCAAAAGCTGGAAGCAAGCCAGCCTCCACAAGCACTTGGAAACCGTTGCAGATGCCGAGAACTGGGCGTCCATCATCAACGAAGGCCTTCAACTCCCTGCCCAGTTTGGCAACAAGCCACTTGGCCCAAATGGCACCAGCCCGCACATAATCGCCAAAGGAGAAGCCGCCTGGAAAGACTAGGGCATCATAATCTAAAAGGTTTCTGCGTTTAACCACTTCGTTGGCATGCACCGTCTCGGCTTGGACTCCTAAAGCTTCAAGGGCTCTTTGGGTTTCAGCATCACAGTTGGTTCCGCCAACACGTAAAATACACGCCCTTATCTCTTCCCGTTTCATTCAGTCACCACCTCTCCCACCGCCCAGAAAGCTTTTCCAAGCCTTTAACAAATCGCTGAGAGGCGCGTCTACAACAACTTCGCCATTCAACCCGTAAACGCAAAGCCTTGGCGCTTTAGCAACTTCGCCAATTTTTGCGTGGTAAACATTGCTCATTAAGGCTTCAAAGTTATGCTCGCATCCGCTTGGAACCTCCACTAAGAAACGGCTGTTGGACTCCGAAAACAAGAGGAAATCGTTTCTGCTAAGATTTTCAGCTGGAACACGCCTCAGGTCAAGCGTTATTCCATAACCACCAGAAAAAGCCATTTCAGCAGCGGCCACGGCCAAACCGCCCTCCGACAAGTCGTGGCAAGCACTCACCAGTCCCAAGTCAATAGCCCTAGTCAAAGCGCGGAAAGTTTTCCTAGCCTGAGCTGGGCGAACTTTTGGAACTCTTTTCCCACAAAAGCCCATAAGCCTATAATATTCCGAACCTCCCAACTCCCGGTAGGTTTTCCCGACAATGTAAATGCTGCTGCCCGATGCCTTAACGTCCATCGAAACCGCTATGCGGATGTCTGGAACAATCCCTATAGCCGTTATCAAAAGGGTGGGCGTCACCGGACCAGCCGGAGACTCATTGTAGAGGCTGTCTTTCCCAGATATGAAGGGGGTTTTGAAAGCCTTTGCAAAACGGTAGCAAGCATCACAAGCCCTGACAAGGCTGCCAAGCCTGTCGGGTTTTTCAGGGTTACCCCATGTGAAATTGTCTAGCAATGCAATTCTTCTGCCGCCAACAGCCACATTATTCCTTATAGCCTCGTCTATGGCTGAAGCTGCCATCCAATATGGGTCTATGCGCCCATAGTTTGGGTTCATGCCACACGAGATGGCTAAGCCTCTCCAAGAATCTTTAAGCGGCTTTAAAACAGCAGCGTCGTTAGGCCCGCCATATTCGCCGTGCAGCGGCTTAAGAACAGTGTTGCCCTTCACCTCATGATCGTAGGTTCTTATTACGCTTTCTCTGCTGGCAATGTTCGGCGAAGCCAACAAAAGCATCAATACTTCCGTCAAGTTTTCCGGCTCTGGAAATTCCGGTTCTTTTAGCCTTGGCAAAACGTATTCGGCGGTGCGCACAGCCCTCGGAGGCTCAAAGAGGAAGGGAATGTCCATCTCTGCAACCTTTACATTCATGTAGAATATGCGGAGAACCTTGTCGCTCGTGTATTCACCTATGGCTGTGGCTTCAACATCCTCGCTTTTGAAAATTCCCAAAACCTTTTCAAGGTTTTCCGGCGGGACCGCCAAAAGCATTCGCTCTTGGGATTCGGAAATGTAAATTTCCCACGGGGCCAACCCCGGATATTTTAACGGAACCTTTTCCAGATAAACCACAGCGCCACAGTCAAACCTCTTGGCAGTCTCCCCCACAGCAGATGAGAGGCCGCCTCCACCTAGGTCAGTTATGGCTGAAGCTAGCTCCAAGTCGCGGATGGCAATTATAGCTCTTTTCAG
>Ga0272449_1005091_pt1 | contig 10420 bp, 7 predicted proteins | sample YNPCB0241_FD_198679 | JGI IMG/M metagenome (GOLD analysis project Ga0272449, IMG submission 198679) | Hot spring sediment microbial communities from Yellowstone National Park, WY, United States - YNP-CB-024-1 | ecosystem: Environmental > Aquatic > Thermal springs > Hot (42-90C) > Sediment...
AAAGAAGTTTTGGGAAGAGAGATTTTGTTTAGATGGCAATTGCAAAGTAGGCTTGGTTAGTATGTCATGCACACTTTAGGGGACGCTACCAACTTTTTTGGAGAAGAACCGAAAAATCTCCAGTGGACGACACTCTTTTTATTATTCAGAAAAAAGCCAATTAGATAAAGAAGAATCTGTTTTTTAATACCTTTTGTTCATTTTACTCAGTTAAGACAGGTACTCCACCTATCATACATTCATCAAGCTGGATATACTCGAATTTTATATTATACTTCCTTAATAATGGTACAAGTGCATCTCTGAAAGGGTATGACTTCATCTTACCCAGACACTCTTTCTTTGGAACAACATCACACATTTCACATATAGAAAAATATGGCTCGTTCATTAGTTTCTTTATATATGGCATCATCTCTTCCTTCGTATAGTAGTCCGAATATTTAGAGGCAAAAATATCCAAAGCTTCAACTCTGAACACATTGGATTCATCTTTATCGAATATCTCTATCAACATATTCCCTATATCTTTTCCTCCAAATTTCAAAAATCCAAGAGAAATTATTATGTTTTTCATATAACATTTGTTTCTTTTATATTTTTTGTTATCTATCTCTTCAACTAACCTATTAATAACTTTTTTATTATCTAAAAATACATTCCATAGACTTAACTCTGAGCCAAGATATATTTTCTCAGGATTTTTTACACATAAATTGTAACTGTCTTCTAAAAGGATATCTAACTTCTCTTCTTCGCTTATCTTATCACTACATAAGATCGCCAATTTTGCATCTTGCCTAAGACTTAACTTCCTACTATTCTCAACTGCCTCAGGATTCTTAATATCAACTCCTCGTCCTATGCCTACAAATTTAATGTCAAGAGTATCATCAAGTATTTTCTTTAAATCCTCTTTTCTTAAAGTCAGTAGTCTTTTGTCTCTTATTCTGCTACAGTATTCATTCTGTTCTTCTTCTCTTGTCAATAGCCCAACACCATAAATACTAGATTTTTTATTATCTGAATGTAGAGGAATAGAAGGTAGGGTGATTATTAATAGAAAAAAGATAGAAAAAATTTTAAGCATTTTCATAGTTTCCTCCTATTTACAACTGTAATTTTTTTTGAATATTTTTCTTGACATATCAGAATAGTCTTCATCATCAGCAGAACATACTTTCCAGTTTTTCTCTGCCTTATATGCAATACATTCAAAATCCACTGCATATTTCTTTGGATCAACGCCTGGTAATTTTTTAAGAAAATCTTCACATATTTCTTTGTCACAGCTACATCTGCCCTCATCTATAGGAAATACTTTTAATCCCAAATCTGGTTCTAAGTAGTCCGGTATATAGTCTTCATCTGCGTCTTGATCTTTATTGTATCCATTTGGCCACCAGTCATGCCAGTTGTCCATATGATTCTTCTCGTGTAGACATACCTCTGCAAATGTATCTATACCAATATGGAGAGTGAAGCTATTCTCAACATATCCTGCCCCTGCACAGAAATAGAATTTGTCATCCCCTGGATAATATTTACCTAATTCTACTGTTGATTCATTGCCACTGCAATTAGGGAGGTAATTATGTTTTCCCGGGGCACAGTCTGCAGCTGTATTCCGCCAGTAATAATAAAAATTAGGTGTATCATCTGGCTCATTCCCCTTAAATTCTTGATGATTCCAACTAAGACCATCAATCCCGGGACCCTCAATGGGAAAATAGGTTGTTATTACAAATGGTGATGTACCAGGAAAACACTCTTTACTCGTGTGTATACCAATGAGCATAAGACTACGACTCTTCAAATAAGGAAATATCTGCCAATGATTATAAGTTATCCCATATCAATATGCAATCTTATAAATCAGAGTGTCCCAAATGCTGTTCAAAACACATTGTTATCTTTTCAAGATCAACTGTTCATAGTTTAAAACAAATGGTGTCACTTCACACAGTTTATTTATTTGCTACTTTATACTTATTCAACGAAGAGGCTTCTCTTTCAAATATTTATTCTGGACAGATGTGAACTAACAAGAAATAAAATCTACTTCTTCCCTCTCAGGTATATCAGATGTGCCCTCAGCATCTGATAGACTTCATTTTTTATCTGACTATTCTCTTTCATCTCCAAAATACTATCAATTACTTCATCAATAACCTTTGTCCTATTTTTCTTAAACTTAAAGGTATTCTCTACTGAAATTAGCATATTTATTAAAGAATCCCTCGATTCACTATCCTTTATCCAGCCTATTCCATAAGACTTTTTAATCTCATCTTTGAGTTTTGAAATATGACCATTAAGATCCTCCGGGTATATACCTGGTCCAATGGTCTTACCCACTTTACCCGGTCCATATGGAGTAAGGTCACTATAACCTGGATAATTACCCCCATATTGAGCCTCTACCTCTTCCCCACAGTAAGGCTTTGAGCAGTAACACTTTATCCTTGCCTCACCCTCAGCATAATAATCAATTACAGAGGGCATACCGTACCTGCTTACAAGAATATCAACTGACCTATTTTCACCCTGCTTTATAAAATCAAGAATTGGTATTCTATAAGGTTTTTTATTCTCATATTTTTCTCTTAGGAGCTTAATCTCTATTTCTTTTCTAATAAATTCCTCCATATCGTCCCAAAGAAAACTTCTTTTCTTCTTATCAGACTCTGTATCTATAACCAATCTCCCCCTCATATCTTCACTAAGATATTCGTATGATAGCAAGAGATCAAATCCCTCTATTTTTTGTTCTGCATCTACTGAATTTGATATGATATATCTGTACTTAAAAAATTGATTATTCTCAACATCAACTGAAACTTCTACCCTCTCTTTTATCAAGTCACCTGTCTGGAATTGGCACTCACCTATCCAAAAACTCCCATTGTAAAACAAAATGGTAGAGCCAAAAATAGTCAGAAAACAATAAAAATATTTCATTTTCAAACCTCCTATTTTAGCCATTTAAGGTGAAAGTGATTATCTTCATCCAATACGCTCACATCATTATACTTCTTAATTTCTCTAAGACAGTTGATAACCTCATCATAAGTAACTGTAGTACCTTCATAACTCGTTTTGCTTATATCCACATTCTTTCCTTCCCTGTGCCCATTGTGTGGTGGCTTCCAATTATAATTTATATCAAATATTCCTCCGTTCACAAGGCTTATATCATTTATACGCAGTCTTTTCCCATATAACTCCTTATACTTCTTTGCCAGATTCTTTATTACATCCACAAACTCAGGCACACCATAGTGATTCAATGGATGAGCAGGTTTATCCCCAGTAAGTACATAATTATCAGGATCTGCATCAAGTTCAACAAGCCCATCTACTCTAACAGGCACTATAATGCCCCCCACCAGATTTCTTCTGAAATATTTCTCTTCATCCTCACTTATCATCCCATCTGATTTCATCTGAGAAAATATAGATGATGGTGTATACCCAATCAGTATCTTTCCACCAGCCTCAGGTGGGTAATATGTACTCTCAAATGATTCAACACCCCAAGCTATCTGCCCAGCAACCTGTTTAGGAGTATCTATTGAATCCTTTTCAAATGTACCCCAATGAGCCCTCTGACTATCCTCTTCAGTTGATGTATGATAAACACCTATATGACCTCCAGAGTCTATGATTCTCTTCCCTCTTACCTCCACCGCTAATAAACGAATATCTAAGAAAAGATTTATAATATCTAATTTAGCGTAATTATCTGTATCATTACTATCGTAAAGGGCTTTAGATGGATCATCTGATTTTGAGACTCCACTCCTATTTGATGGTAGCAGAGATGATTTTGATAAACTCACATTTATTGGCATAAACTTAAATGTGTAAGTTGTCTCATGATATGTATTATTATCCGGAGTTTTTAACCCACTACCCGAGATATTAAAGCTCAAACCCTTTGCAAAGTAGCCTCTTGGTATCTTTATCCCCTCCGCCCCTATACCAGCCATTGGTGATAATCCGTCTTCTCCAATCTCTCCTTTACAGTACTTACTAAAACTGCATAGTCCTGGACAATTCGTTGAGACATAATCGCACAAAGCATATGCAAATACATCTTTATTACATTCTCCGTATCTCTTACTACAGTCAGGATATTCCCCATCTATACCATACTCGCATTTATCCGTTGATAAATCTCCTCTGTAGATAAAATCAGTTAGGTACCCTATGCCCATAATTTTGTAACCTGAAAAGTCAATATTAAAATAATAGTCCCGATTCTGTATTCTGTAGCTCTTGAAATCTTCAAAAAAAGAACCCGTTTCTATGGTACAACCATTACTAATCTTATATGGTTCGCCATCTACTTCTAATTCATAAATAATCGTACTGTATCCAAGAGTTACTGGAAGGGGGAAATAATATAAATTATCCCCCATACCCATTATATTTCCCGGGTCTGCATAAACTAGCCCTCTCCCCTTTACAGAGCTCCTTTTCTTACTAACTTGCTTAGTTACTGGATCTCTTGAATAGTTTATGTTATCTACTGTTACCTTTACTATCCAATAATTTGGTGCTGCCCCTCTTATTATATTATCATCCTCACCAGGAAACATATCTAATGGATTCTTTACACCATCATTGTCATCATCAAGAATTATACAATTTTCAGGTATAGTACAGGCTCCTGACAATTTATTTTGCAGTATAAATTTAGGATTGCAACCAGACCCCTCTATTATCTGATCATAATCGCTCTTTCCATCCATATTTGTATCTTGAGAGTTTGGATTTGTTCCAAATTTTATCTCTTCGCTATCACATAGCCCATCTCCATCAGAATCAGCATTTCTTGGGTCAGTCCCTATCCCCTTTTCAAAATCATTAGATAGCCCATCTCCATCATAGTCGTCCAGGGCACACTTATCCCCAATTCCGTCTCCATCGCTATCAAATTGATCAGGATTATATTTGTCAGGACAATTATCACAAACATCGCCTACTCCATCTCCATCTGTGTCTTTCTGGTCAGAATTGGGTAGTTTAGCACAATTATCACATACATTCCCTATACCATCTCCATCAGTATCTTTTTGATCGGGGTTATCTTTATCAGGACAGTTGTCACAGCCTGGTATATTCCTTATACAATCGTGATCAGGGTCATCAGCAGAGTTACATCCAGTACTTAATATTTTTGCCAGATATCTATAATTACATCTGAAATAATTTTCCCATTTTCTTATAAAATCTATCCAATCCCCAGGTTTTATCGGATATACTGTAAACCTCACCTCCTTTGTCTCACAGGCTGAGGCTGTGTTGCAGACCTGAACCTGTAATATGTATTCACCCTCAGACAAGTTCACACTCCCACTGAATTTACAGTTCTTCTTCAGAATATCACAATTGTTCGAGATGTATTGGGTAATGTCTATCACCTTACCTATGCTGTCCTTTATTATAACACTGACTTTATTTAAATCAATGGCAACCAGATCTGTCGTATTCTGCTTTGCATCGAAGTTTACGGCAACGGGAGGATTTTCGATATTATCAGATTCCTTTGGGTCAGAAATAATAATCTCAGGAGGAGTAGAGCAGGCAGAGGAGTTTTCTGTCCTGTATCCCGATAGAAAGGCGATGGAGAAGAAGATAAGTATAAGAGTAAACAAACTAATATACTCTCTCATAAAACCCTCCAGTTGGAATTATTATTTGATTGAAAAAAGGATAAACTACGAGAAGAGAAGAGAAGAGATAAATTTTTGCTCTCATCAAACTACCCTTATATAACTTCCACGATTATAATTATCAACATTTGACATACGGATGTCAAGAGAAAAGTTTTTACGAACGTAAAAATTCAGTTACAGATGGCAATTATTGTTGTTCATAAAGTTTGTAGATTTTGTGGCTTCGGCAACTTAGGATGTAGGTACTGCTTTTTATAAGCAGTTTTCACAACTTATTCATCTATCCATTTACTTCGTTAGTCCCCTCTCAATAGGAGAATAATTATAACACCCCTTCCTTTCATTACACCCTTTTACCAGATGGGAGTTTTAACTTATCCATTTACCCATTTATTATTATGGAAAATTTTTTAGAAAGAAGTTTTAATATTGCGCGGGTGGGCGCAGCCCATGAATGTTTACCCATTTATTAGTATACCCATTTCCCACTTCCAATTTACCCATTTATATTTAGTTTTCTCTATTGCTTCTTGAACATATCTATTAGATTTGAGCTTACTGTGGCAAATCGCGTGCGTGTAGATGCCCAGTCTCTCAGACTCTTAATCTCCTCTTCGTATGTCTCGTATAGCGGGACTGTCTCCTTTATTGCAATCTCAATATCCCTGTCTGTGAGTTCCCGATTCTCTGAGAATGCCTTGAAGAGGGCGGATATTATCACCTGCTCTATCTCTGCACCACTGAAGTGTTCTGTGAGTTTCACAAAGTTCACAATGTTGTAATTGGCGGGGTCTCTCCCCCTCTTTCTGAGGTGTACATTGAATATCTCGGCACGCTCGTGAATATCAGGCAGGTCGATAAAGAATATCTCGTCGAATCTCCCCTTCCTCAAGAGTTCAGGTGGCAGATTTGACACATTGTTTGCGGTGGCTACCACAAATACTGCATCCTTCTTCTCCTGCATCCAGGTGATAAACATACCAAATGACCGTGATGTACTCGAATCCCTCTCATCTTTCGCCCCTGAGAACCCCTTCTCTATCTCATCAATCCAGAGTACAACAGGGGCAAGGGAGCTCGAGACCTTTATGGCTGTACGCAGCGCTTCTTCGGGTGTTGTATTCGTAGCATAGAGGGATGCCATATCGAGTCTTATGAGCGGCAACTTCCACATATTAGCTATCGCCCTTGCCATAAGGGATTTTCCACAACCCTGAACCCCGAGAAGCATCAAACCCTTTGGCGGTGGCAATCCAAATCTACGCGCATCATCTGAAAATGCCTTCTCTCTCTCTATCAACCACCTCTTCAACTCGAACAATCCACCTACGGAGGATATGTCCTCTTCTGGCTCAATATAGTCCAGCATCTCATATTTACGGATTATCTTTCTCTTCTCATCAACAACGAGATTTACATCATCCAGTTTGTAGTCCCCACCCTTTATGAGTGCCCTGTTGAATACCCTGTATGCCTCTACAAGCGTCAAACCGCGAGCCGCCCTGATAATCGTCTCCACAAACTCCTCCGGGAAGACACATCCCCTTTCTAACTGAACCCGATTGAAGACCTCTCTCAATTCATCGTAAGTGGGTAATGGAAGGTCAATAACCGCCACATCCTTAGTCAACTCTACCGGCATCTCGAATACGGGAGATGATATGACCACAAGGGAGCCCTTATTCACTATCGAGTGGGATGTATCCCTCATCATACGCATAATAACTGGATGCCCTATAAATATATGGAAGTCCTTCAAAAGTAGAATCTTTCTGGCATCTCCAATCGCAAGTTGTTCGAGCACCTCTATTGCAGAGGTCACAGGCTCTTCGTCAAGAAACCTGTTATTAATAGACGATGCAGTCCATACCTCCAGAGACATACCCTGTTCGCCTGCAATCTCAGATAGAACAGAGACGACCCTCTCCTCCTCGTATGTTATTACATAGACGAAGGGATATTTCGAAATGTAATAAGACAATATCTCCTCTTTCAAATTCATATAACCAGCTCCGCTTACATAGTTGCCTGCAGGACCTCTTCCACTGTAGTTATACCCTGGGCAATCTTCTTTATGCCATTCTCTCTCAGAGTGCTCATCCCATCCAGCCTCGCCGCCTTCAGAATCTCCTTAGAATCAGCCTGAGCATTGATCAGCTTACGAATCTTGTCGTTTACGATCATAAGTTCGAATATCCCCGTACGCCCCAGATAACCCGTATATCTGCACTTCACACACCCCTCGCCATAAGAACCAACGAGGCGCGGCGTCTGTCCCTCAGGTACATCTATCCCCAGCATCTGTATCTGATCCATTGTCAGAAGTGTCTCCTTCTTGCAGTGTGGGCATATCACCCTCACCAGCCTCTGTGCCAGAACACCCAGAAGTACAGATGACAGAAGATATGGCTTCACCCCTAACTCCAGCATCCTGCCGATGGTGGAGGCAGTATCATTTGTGTGGAGTGTAGAGAATACAAGGTGTCCCGTCAGAGCGGCGTGAACCGCCATCTCAGCGGTCTCGGGGTCCCGTATCTCCCCTACCATAATTACATCAGGGTCCTGCCTCAAGATATTCCTGAGGGCATTTGCAAAGGTGAGGTCGATCTTTGGCTGAATCTGGGTCTGATTGAGGGAGTCATAAACCATCTCTATGGGGTCTTCTATAGTCATAATATTCAAATGGGGGGATGCTATCTCTCTCAGGGTAGAATACAGAGTGGTAGTCTTTCCACTACCTGTAGGACCAGTCACGAGGATCATACCATTGGGTGAGTTTATGAGCTTAGAATAGTTTTCAAGGTCCTCATCGGTAAACCCTAACTCAAACAACTCCCGGGTCATAACCTCGGGGTCAAAAATCCTTATGACCACCTTCTCCCCGAATGCCACCGGAAGGGTACTGATCCTCAACTCAACCTCATTATCGTTCAAACTCGTCTTTATTCTGCCATCCTGTGGTCTCCTCTTCTCTGCTATATCCATCCTTGCCATTGTCTTGATACGGGAGACAATGGCATTGTGTACCACCTTGGGGAGTTTATAGATATTGTGCAGCACTCCATCAATCCTGAATCTGACCTGAGAGTAGTCCCTCTTTGGCTCTATGTGTATGTCCGACGCCCTCTGACTGAAGGCATAATGGAATATATACTCCACGGCATTTATGATATGCCTGTCTGTATACTCAATCTCATTCAGGGACTTCAGCCTTACATACTGCTCCAGATTGCTTATATCAACCCCATCCGTCATCTGCTTCTCAGCCTCAGTAACGGACTTCTTGAAACCAAAGAATTCGGTTATCACATTCAGTATATCTGTCTTGGAGGCGAGGATTATCCTGGTGTTGTACCCTGTTATCCTCTTTACATTCTCTATCAACTCCATATCGAAGGGGTTGTTTATGGCAATACTGATTGTCCCATCCTTGATATCTATGGGGATTACTATGTGGGACCTTGCAAAGGGTCGGGAGAAGACACCCGTAACTATGTCTGCGTTCAATTTTAGGGGGTCTATCTTCAGATACTCTAAATTCAACTCCTCTGCCACAATCTTAACTATATCATCCTCTGCCAATTTCTTCCCATTGTACACAATCTGTGCCGCCTCTGCAATCTCGGGTGGGGAGGGCTCATATTTTACATATCTTACACCATTCTGGACAAACCCCTTCCCCTTGATGATTATAGCCTTGAACCTGTTCTCACCTGCAAGTAGTTCCTTCTGTTGTTCGGGTGTTATAATCCCTCTCTTTACGAGTAGACTCAGAACATAGGCAAATGTAAATTGTGACTTTGTTGTATATCTTCTCTCGTTTGTCATCTATTCCTTTATATCAGCCTTCTTTTCCATATCTTGGTTTTGCTGCTTTATGGCATTCTTCAATATCCGGGGATTTAGCAGATCGGGCACCTTCAATCTCAGAATCGGCTCAGGTACTACCTTCCCATCAGGTGTCTGAACAAATTTGACACTCGTCTGCCTCACCCCATCTGCCCCCTGCGACCCCTCGGCGCCTGATACCCTCTGTAAACCCTCATCAGATGGAGTCTGCACCAGCGACTCTGCATCGGTAACATAAGAAGATTTGCTCACCTCAGGGCTTTCTGCCTTAGAACACCTTGAACAGGACACCATAAAAATTAACAAAAGCACCACTATTATTCCAGAGAAACTCCTTAAGGACATAAACTCTCTCCTTCCCAAACGGGATTTAAAAGAACTATGTTTATACTACCACAAAATCAAACTTATGCAAATCCTTAGTCACCCTTAAAAATTTACAGATACAAAACCATAGAATCTCCTCGGGATTGAGGTGCCGCCTACTATATTCCCGAATAGTTTGAGTCTCGGGTATTCTATATGCCTGCCGCTCTGAAGCTTAGATACTACATATTTATCAGAGAATACAAAACCATCGTCTTTTATATCATCGGAGGTGCCAAGAAGATTCTCAACGCCTACACCTAACTTTATTTTATTGAAAAATAAGTAACTCATATTCATATTCAGGATGAAGTAGGCCGGTACATCGTTTGTGCCATAGGTTGGGTCCTTTGCCATCTCTCTCAACGATTTTGTAATAGTCATCCCGCTCATGTTCAGGGTCACGGGCTCTGATGCCATATTGGTAATAAAGTTTTCCCTGTGAGTTTTGGAGACAAAATGACCATATACATTGTATTTGAACTTCTTCACTGAGAGATTCATACCTGCGTTTAACTTGT
>Ga0272449_1005093_pt1 | contig 10415 bp, 6 predicted proteins | sample YNPCB0241_FD_198679 | JGI IMG/M metagenome (GOLD analysis project Ga0272449, IMG submission 198679) | Hot spring sediment microbial communities from Yellowstone National Park, WY, United States - YNP-CB-024-1 | ecosystem: Environmental > Aquatic > Thermal springs > Hot (42-90C) > Sediment...
TGGAACGCGGCGGAACTACTCCAAAAAGGTGGCCGCGATGTGGTCGGCTTGGCCAAGCTGGAGCAGAGCGTGGAGCTTGGGACCATGCCGATTTTCCAATACCTGCTTCTCCACTGGAACGCGCGGCTCACGGCGCAGGAGCGAGCGGCCATCCTAGCGTGGGTCCAGGAAGTCCGCACGCAATCACTATTCCGCGGGCTGGCGGCCACCCAGTGGGCGACGTTCCCAGTCCAACCGCTGCCCGCCCGATGGGTTACACCTCTCGACGAACGAAAGGTAGAGTTGGGACGACGGCTGTACCACGACAAGCGGCTGTCGACCGACGATACGATCTCCTGCGCAAGTTGCCATGAACTGTCCAAGGGAGGAACAGATCAGCGGCGGTTCTCGCTGGGTGTGCGCAACCAAGAGGGCGACATCAATGCGCCGACGGTATTCAATGCCGTGTTCAACATTGCGCAGTTCTGGGATGGGCGCGCGAGAGACCTGGCCGACCAGGCGGGTGGGCCGCCATTGAATCCAATCGAGATGGCATCGTCCTGGCCCGAAATCATTGGCAAACTGTCGAGGGACGCTGAGCTAACCGCGTTGTACCGCGAGGTGTATGGGGTTGAGACGTGGGAACCGCTGAAGATCCAAGATGCCATTGCGGAGTTCGAAAAGACCCTGATCACTCCCGATTCGCCCGTGGATCGCTATTTGAAAGGCGACAGCACGGCGCTTACCGAGCAAGAAGCGCGCGGCGTGCGGCTCTTCAAAGAGCACAGCTGCGCCACGTGTCATACGGGAGAGTCCATGGGTGGGCAATCGTTCGAAAAGCCCCACGATCCGGCGGCCTTCTATGCCTCGTTGGGCCGCGCACCACACAAGCCCGACTATGGGCGCTTCAACGTGACCAGCAACGAGAGTGACCGGTTCAAGATGAAGGTTCCCAACTTGAGGAATCTTGCGCGGACGTTCCCGTATCTCCACGATGGATCGCAGACCAATCTCAAGGACGTGGTTCGCTTGATGCATGACCACTTCGTGCCCCCGCTCAACCGCCGCCGACTGTCGGATGCGGACGCGGAGGCCATCGCCGCCATGTTGTTGAAAAACACGGGAACGCTGAACGGGCAGCCCCTCTAACCCACGCGCATGGCGAACGCCCGGTTTGTGGGCGGCCCAGGCATCCTTTCCCGGCGGCTTCCGTGGCTCGTGGTTGGTTCGCGGTGCGCACGCGCTCCGGATCGAGGTGTCGCTAGGCGCCGCGCGCCTCTCCGATGCGCCACCGCTGTGGGATGGAAAATTCGGCGCGGCTTCGGCGGTGTGTTCGCATTCCTCCTGGAGAGCCTGGCGTCGAACTCGTGAACTTACCGTGAACTCGAGGCCGTCTCAACGTTCGAAGTAGGTGTAGCCGCGTAGACCGCCTTCGTACGCATCCATGATCTGGCGCCGGTCTTGAGGTGAGATCAACCCCAGTCGCACCGCTTGTTCCGCCTTGGCTCGGACTCGCTCCACAAGTTCCACGGGGTTGTATTCCACATAAGACAACACATCGGCGACGGTGTCGCCATCGAATTCGCGCACATATTCGACTTGTCCAGAGTCGGACACGCGGATGTTGGCTACATTGGTGTCGCCGAACAGGTTGTGGAGATCGCCCAGTGTTTCTTGATAGGCGCCGGTGAGAAATACGCCCAGGATATACTCTCGGCCGTTCGGATCGTGCAAGCGAAGCACCGGGCTGATGTCCTGCATGTCCACAAACCGAGTGATTTTGCCATCGCAGTCGCACGTGATGTCGGAAATCGTGCCCAGGCGGGACGGGCACTCGTCGAGTCGGTGGATGGGCATGATGGGGAACACTTGATCGATGGCCCAGACGTCCGGCAACGACTGAAACACGCTGAAGTTGCCGTGGTAGACGTCGGCGAGTGCTGCAGAAATCCCCCGCAGTTCTTCTGGGACACGTTTGGTGTCGGCGAGTAACTCGTTGATGCGAACCATGATGGCCCAGAACCAGCGATCGGCCAGCGCGCGGCAGCGCAAATCGGTGAGGCCGTGATCGAACTGAGCCCGAATCTCGTCGCGGTAGTAGACGGCGTCGTGAAAACTCTCTTGCAGGTTCTTGACGTTCAGCGAGCGCCATACCTCGTACAAGCGTCCGAGCGCTTCGGGCGCACGCTCGGGCAGCTGCTCGGGGGGCGGCGTACGCTCGAACCGTGTCACGCCCAGCACGTTGAACAGCAGCACCGAGTGATGCGCCACGACAGCGCGGCCGGACTCGCTCACAATGACAGGATGTTCGATCCCGCTTTCCTCCATGTACGATGCGATCCATTCGACGATGTCGGTCGCGTACTCCTGCAACGTGTAGTTGCTGCTGCAGGGATAATTGGTGTGCGATCCGTCGTAGTCTACGGCCAGACCACCGCCCACGTTGAAGTACCCCATCGGAGCGCCCTCTTGCACCAAGCCGATATAGATGCGGGCCGCCTCCCGACACGCGTCCTGGAACGTGCGGATGTTCGGCACCTGGGAACCGATGTGGAAGTGAAGCATTCGCAACATGTCCAGCGCGCCGCGCGCCCGCAGACGATCCACTACATCCACGATCTGCGACACGGTCAACCCATACATGCCTCGGTCCCCGCTGGACTCGCTCCAGTGCCCCGTACCCCGTGTGGTGAGTTTGCACCGCACGCCCAGGCACGGGCGCACCCCCATGCGCTCGGAACGATCGAGAATCAGTTCCAGCTCCTCGGGCATGTCGAGCACCAGGACCGGTTTGAGTCCCATCCGCAAACCATACAGCGCAAGGTCTACAAATTCTTCATCTTTGTAGCCATTGCACACCAGGAGGGCCTCGGGATCGTCCTGGTAGGCCAGTACGGCGATCAACTCCGCCTTGCTGCCGACCTCGAACCCGAAATGATAGGGCCGGCCGAACTCCGCGATGCGCTCGATCACCTGTTGCTGTTGGTTCACCTTGACGGGGTACACGCCCCGATAGACGCCGCGGTAGCCGGCCTCCCGAATCGCCGCCTGGAAGCTCTCGTTGAGCAATGCGATCCGGGAGCGGAGAATGTCCTCGAACCTCAGCAACACCGGCAGCGACAGCCCGCGATCGCGCAGCCCCGCCACGATGCTCATCAGGCTTACCGCCACCGCATCGGGTCGGCGACTCGGCCGCACCACCACCTCTCCATTGGGCGCGATGTCGAAGTACCCACGCCCCCAACTGCGGATCCCGTAGAGCTCCGCGGACTGTTCCACTGTCCAACGTTGCAACAACTCAGTTTTCATTCCTGCCCCTGAAGGATTCGGAAGGTTGCCCAATCGAAATCCCGCTCGATGCGTCCGAGCTCGCGACCTGTCGCGTCGGCTGAGATAGGGAAGTCTTCGGAGTCGAACCAACGAACGGATGGCCCGCACATCGCCGCATCAAAGCCTAGCGCGACGGTCCGCACCCGATGCACCGCTCCCACTCCGCAAAGGCTTCGCAGTGTCGTGCTCCAAGCCGCATGGACTTGGTACCAAATCCGATCGTTTGGTTCTGTGATGTCCATCTCCTGTGACTGGCCAGTGGGACGGGTCTCATCACGGAGCGTTTTGTCCCATCCGGCAGGCCCATGCACACCCGAGTACTGGCCGAGCCATCCTATCGAAGATCTCGTAACGCTTCAACGGAGGAACCGCTCGACCACAACGCGACTCCGCCATCCACGACGCTGGACGTTACATTGTCCACCCCCGTCGCTGCCCCGAATGTTGCGCTGCCCCGTGCCCATCCTCACTCCGGCGCTCGTCCCGAGTATCGCACGAGGCATCCGGCTCGCTGTCGATCGGCTTGAACTACACTGCGCATGCCCACCCTCGGAGATCCACAGTGCTCCGACCGTCGGTGTCTGCGGACTCGGAGTTTGCCTCCGTTCATAGCCCCCACGACGCCACTTGTTCCGCCGGCTCTTCGCGAATCTCCCGCCAACGCCAGCATCGTACCCGCTGGCCTGCGCTGACCTCGGTCCACTGCGGCGCCTCGTCTCGACAGCGGTCAACCGCCCATGGGCAACGCGTATGGAAGCGACAGCCTGGGGGCGGCGCAATCGGCGAGGGGACTTCGCCGGGCAACACGAGCCGCGAGCGCTGGTGGGAGTCGAAGCGCGGCACGGCAGAGATCAGCGCCTTCGTGTACGGATGCTGCGGCGCGTTCAAGACCTGCTCGGTCGCGCCGGTCTCGACAAGTTCTCCGAGGTACATCACGGCCATGCGATGCGCCAAATACCGTACCACTCCCAGGTCGTGGGTGATAAAGAGATAGGAGAGACCCAGTTCGTCCTGGAGATCGCGCAGCAAATTGAGGATCTGAGCCTGCACGCTGACATCGAGCGAGGACGTCGCCTCATCGCACACGATCACTTCGGGCTCCACCGCCAGCGCGCGGGCGATGGCCACTCGTTGCCGTTGGCCGCCCGAAAGCTCGTGGGGATAGCGGCCCAGCAGTTCCCGCCGTAGCCCGACCCGTTCCAATAGGCGTTCCGCACGCGCTCGCCGTTCCGCCGTGTCGTGGCCGATCCGATGAGTTTCGAGGGCCTCCACAATGGCGTCCCCGATGGTCTGACGTGGATCGAGGCTGGAGAACGGGTCTTGAAACACGATTTGCATTCGTCGCCGTCCGAACGCCAACTCGCGGCGAGAACTGCCCACGAGCTCTCGACCATGGAGCTGAATCGAGCCGGTGGTTACAGGGACCAAGCCCAGCAACGCGCGGGCGACGGTGCTTTTGCCGCAGCCGGATTCCCCCACCAGGGCCAGGGTCTCCGCGGGCATCAGTTCCAAGTCCACACCGTCCACGGCCCGAACCACCTTGGGGCGTCGCCATGGGAGTGAAGTGCGAACGGCAAAATGAACCCGAAGGTTCGAGACGACCAGCCGCGGACATGCGTCCGGTGCGTGGACCCGGTCGCGCGTGGTTCCCACGGACACACGATCGAGCTCGCCTGCACGCCAACAAGTGACCCAATGGTCGGGAGCGAGCGAAGCCCACGGCGGCATCTCGGAACGACATGTCGCAGTGGCCAACGGACATCGGTCTGCAAACCTGCAACCCGCCGGAATGTTCCACGGAGCCGGTGGAGCCCCCGTGATGGCTGGGAGGCGTTGGTGGGGACGCGCCTGAGCTGGGATCGCCCGCAGCAGCAGCCGCGAGTACGGGTGCGCGGCGGCGGCGTAAAACCGACTTCGACTCGCGGTCTCCACAACTCGCCCCGCGTAGAGGACCGCCACCGTGTCGGCATGATTATAGACCAGCGCTAGGTCGTGAGTGATCAGCCAAATCGCCATCCGACGCTGATCTCTCAGCCGGTGAAGAAGCTCGAACATTTGCGCTTGAACCGTGACGTCCAGGGCGGTCGTGGGTTCGTCGGCGATCAACACGTCCGGTTCGCCGGCCAGCGCCATTGCGATGAGAACTCTTTGGCGCATGCCGCCGGAAAGCTCGTGCGGATACTGTCGAACCCGAGCCTTCGGATCCGGGAGGCCGACTTGGTCGAGTAATTCGAGCACGCGCCGGCGCGCAGCGTCGCCGCGCAGCGACTGATGAATTTCGACCGCCTCGAGCACCTGCGCGCCAATTGTCCGAACGGGGTTGAGCGCGGTCATCGGCTCTTGAAAGATCATGCCCAGTTTCCCCCCGCGAACCTGACGCATCTCAGATTCGGGCAGAGCCGTGAGCTCACGGCCCTCGAGGCGAACGGAACCGCGCACGATCCGGGCCGGAGGCGGGAGCAAGCGCATCACGGCCAAGGCGGTCAACGTCTTTCCACAGCCGGACTCGCCCACGAGCGCAAACAACTCCCCGCGGCGGATCTGAAACCCTACGTCCTCCAGCACCGGCCATGCCCCTCGGCGGCCGACAAACTCGACGGTGAGGCCATCCACGTCGAGGACCACCGGGTCGGTCGCATGGGGTGGCACGGAGCTCATGGGCCCGTCTCCGTGCGCAGCCGTGGGTCGAGTGCATCCCGTAGTGCATCCCCCAGGACGTTCGCGGGCAGAACGAGCCCCACCATCGCGACCAAGGCCGCGGTGAGCTTCCACCAAACGACGGGGTCTCGGGCCAGTTCCATTCGTGCGTCGTTGATCATGCGGCCCCAGGAGTAGGTGTCCACGCCCACGCCGATCCCCATGTAGGTCAGCGCGGCCTCGCTCAGCACGCGCCCAGAGAACCCGAGCACCGAGGCGATGATCACCAAGTGCATGACGTTGGGTAGAATGTGCCGCCACAGAATTCGGCGACGGGGCACGCCCAACGCCACGGCGGCCAACACGAACTCCTGCTCACGAAGCTTGAGCGTCTCACCCCGCACGATGCGGCACAGGGTGGTCCAGGTGGTGATCCCCATGATGGTACACAGCTGCGGCAGACCCCGGCCAAACACGACCATGAACGCAATCACTAGCAGCACCGTCGGGATGGAGGCCAGGACCGTGTAGATGTACTGTACGAGGTCGTCCACCCATCGGCCGATATAGCCGGCCACCATCCCTAGGAACAACGCGAACGGGATGGCCAGCGCCGTGGCGCCCACCCCCAAAATCATGGCGGTGCGAATGCCTTTCAAGGCTTGGTAGAACACATCTTCGCCCACGCGGTCCGTTCCGAGTGGATGGCGGCCGGGATACTTCAACGGGGGGTAAACCTTCCGGAGAACGCCATCGGGGCCGCGCACGAACTCTGCACAAAACGCCCGCCGAGCCCACGGGGCGGAGTAGGTCTTTTCCCGCGCGGTGCGCCAGGGGGTGAGCAACAGATCGAGGAGCGTCACACCCCGAGCCTCGTAAATGACTTGGCCATCCGCCGAGCGAAGCAATTGACCGTCCGGTCCGCGTCGCGCTGGGTGCCCACCCACGCTGTCCAGCAAGGCCACGGCAGTGTACGCGAGCAATACCCACGCCGAAATCACCACTCCGCGCCGTTCACGCAGTTCGACCCAGGCGCGTTGCCAAAGCGCCGACGTATACATCCACCGAACCGCAAAGGGAGTTGCGACCAGGATGGCCAGCACGACCGTGTTGGAGATCGCGTAACTTCCGAATCGGATCGGCCCGAGGTTCATCCCAGCCGCACCCTCGGATCCGCCCACGTGTAGGCGAGATCTACCATCAGCAAGCCCGCCATGTACAGCAACGTTCCCAAATACACCACGGCGCGCACCACCGCAAAGTCTTGCCGCTGGATCGCGTCCAGCACATAGCTGCCCAGACCCGGAATGCCAAAGAAGTTCTCCAGCAGCAGGTTGCCCATGATCAAGAACGGGATCGTCACGACCACCGATGTTAAAATCGGGATGAGGGCGTTGCGCAGGATATGTCGGAGGAGCACCACCGGCTCGCTCACCCCCTTGGCCCGCGCTGTACGCACGTAGTCTTTCTGGGTCTCCTCCAACATGACCGTTCGGTTGAAGCGAACTTGTTGGCCGAATCCGGCCAGCACGCCGATGGCCACCGGCAACACGACGAACCGCCAACCGTCGAGCCCCGGCGCGTAGCCAGAAAATGGGCACCAGCGGAACACGCGCGCGAACAAGTACTGGCCCCCAATAATGTAGAACAACGGGGAGACCGACATGAACGCCACGCAAAGAACCAACACGACACGATCCGTGATGCCACCCCGACGGTAGGCCACCCACAACGCGGTGACCGTGGTCACCCCAAACGACAGCAGAAACATGGGCACCGTGACATGCAACGACGGCCCCATACGGGTTCGAATGGCCTCGCCGATCGAGTGCTGGTCGAAATCAGACCGCCCAAAGTCCAGCCACAGCAGTGGCATGCACTTCTGCCAGAAAATCGTTCGCGTGACGCGTCCGAGTCCACGGGCCTGGGCGTTCCACAGGCGCGGCAAGTCATATCCGTGTTCGCGTTTCCATGCTTCGATCGCCGCCGGATCGGCGTATCGGTCGCCCAGCACCGACCGGGCCATGCTGTCCGGAGTGTGAACGAAGAAAAACAGCACAAACGTGAGCAGGTTCACGCCCACGAGGATGGGAACCATGTACAAGAATCGCCGGACCAAGTAGTTCAGCACGGCGCAATCTCCAAGTTCGACCTTCTCCGCCCGTCCTTGAATCGCCACGGTCGAGTGAACATCACGCCGCCGGCCATGAGAACCCACCCCGGCCATCGAACCGGCCGGTTGTGTTCGGTCTGGAACCGCAGGCGCTCGGGCACATCCACGCGATGATACTTGAGCGAATTATGCGTCATCTCGCGCGGTTTGGCGTTGTGATGCCAGCGATGACTTAGCAGGTAGAACACCGGATGCATGCCCCAACACATGGGCGCGTCTCGGCGAAGAATCTCCACCATGTTCGAGATCACCGCCCTGCGGTCCGGTCCATCCACCATGCCTTCCATTTGCTCGAACAAGCGGTCATACTCTGCATTCTGGTAGTTCGCGTAGTTGGCTCCGCTCGAGCGAATCTTCGCATTCGGACCGTAGAATAAAAATAGAAAGTTCTCGGGGTCAGGGTAATCCGCAAACCATCCAAAGCGGAACAGCTGAACGGCGCCTCGCTCCAGCTTATCGCGATAACGGCTGAGGTCGGTTCCCCGCTCGCCCAGCTCGATTCCTAGCAGCCGGAGACGCTGGCGCATCCATTCGAAAATCGAGACGAACTGTGGATCGCCACCGAACGCGTGGTCCAAATACAGCACCAAGGGACGCCCATCCGGGCCGCGCCCTCCGGGCCAACCCGCTTCCGCCATCCACTGACGGGCGTCGTCCAGGGGACGGCGCCGCGGACGATGTTGCACGGGATCCCACTGGTCCACCCATCGGTTCACCCCTTCCGGTCCGCCGACGTAGCCCATGATGCCCGGTGGAATCGGCCCCTGGGCCACACATCCTTGGCCGTTGAAAAAAATGTCGAGGTACTCTTGATAGTCCAGCGCCACTGAAATCGCGCGGCGTAGCTTTGCCCGCGGTTCTTCCAAGCCCCCGACGACCGGATCCGCCATATTGAACCCTACGCCGTAGATGACCGGGCCGACCGACTGGTGCAATCGCACCCCCAGAGCTCGCAGCCGTTCGGACAGCACGGGTTCCCCGGCCTGCCCGAACTGGATCGTCTGTTCGAACACCTCAGGCGTGACATAGACTAGATCGTAGTAGCCCTGCAAGAATTTATTCCACTGCGGGATGGTTTCCTTTTCCACCGCCAGCACGACGCGGTCTAACATGGGAATTGGGCGGCCCGCGTCGTCGAGAAATCCCGCCGCTCGATCCTCTTCGCTTCCTTCGGAAGGATAGCGCCCTCCGCGGTAGTAAGGATTACGCTCCAGCACGACTCGGTGGTCCGGATCGCATTCCCGCACATAAAACGGGCCGCTGCCCACCGGCCAACGATTCAAATCCATCTGGCGCTCCACCAAGGCCGGTTCGGCGTAGAACTCTAACGCCTCGTGCGGGATCGGCGCGAAAAAGTGCATCGCCATCCAATAGCGGATCTGTGGGTATTTCCGCTTCAGCACGATCCGAAACGTGGTGCGGTCCACCACTTCCACGCCCCGGCATGGGAAGGCGAGGTAATCGAGCACGATCGGGCGCCGGCGCTCGTCCCACTCCGGGCCCAACCTGCGGCGGCGAGCACGCTCGGCGTCCAATGCACTCGCGATGGACTGTTGCAGCTCCTCGAAGTCGAGGATGGCACGGCGAAGCGTCGGAAAGATCGGGCACGGCAGACGCGGATCGGCGAGCCGGCGAATCCCACGCACGAAATCCTCTGCGGTGACTTCCCGGGTTCCCAGCTCAGGGAAGTCGTAGGGAGTTCGAATCCCCTGCAACTTCGTCGCATCGAGGTGCCGATAGCGAGACGTCCCCTCGGCATGAGTCGCAAAACAAGGGTGCGGCGCGTAGAACATGCCGGGGCGAATCCGGACAAGGTACTCCGCTGTAGCCACATGATCTGGTGGCGGGTCACCTTGGAGAACTTGACCCGAGGCATCTCGGTACACCGGGACCGCAACCTCCTCGGCCGCCAGCGGTTGAAGGCGATACGGACGAAGCAAGTGATGATATTCGTAAGGCGGTTCGTAGACGTTATCGACAACCTCCGCTTCGTGGGTGTAGTACGAGGTGGCGGGATCGAGCTTGTTGATCGGCGCGGAAATCGCCATAAAGAGCGTGTTCGATTGTGTTTCACCGGCCGGCCAGGGCGAATTGGAGCAGTGGGAGAGCAGAAGGGCAAGACCTCCCACCCACAGTACGCATCCGAGTATCGGGTACCACCTCATGCGCCCGCGTGGATTGACTTAGAGCGAACTGCTTATAGCACGGTCCAACCGTGGATCAAGTCGGTCGGTGGGCTTCGCCTCCCGATCGCTCGGTTCCCACGCTCTTGCCCAAGCGGGAATGTGAACGCAAG
>Ga0272449_1005094_pt1 | contig 10414 bp, 13 predicted proteins | sample YNPCB0241_FD_198679 | JGI IMG/M metagenome (GOLD analysis project Ga0272449, IMG submission 198679) | Hot spring sediment microbial communities from Yellowstone National Park, WY, United States - YNP-CB-024-1 | ecosystem: Environmental > Aquatic > Thermal springs > Hot (42-90C) > Sediment...
GGGCCTCGCCTGCGGCTTCAGCCTTTATCGTGGGCTTGATGTAGATGAGGCTGACCTCAACGATGTTTGAGGTTGTGGGTTTATAGGTTTCTCTGTCCGGGCCCTCGGGCACATAGCTGGCTTGAACATGGATGATGGGTTTGTAGATGTGGGGGAGTTTTACTACGACATGGAACCCGCCGTCAACATTTGACAAGGCTTCGGCCATCACCGTTCCATCGACAGCTATCTTGACGGTCCTCCCGTCGAGATGTGCCTTCGCTGTGTACAGTTTGCCGGAGATATCTATGCTCCCACCTGTCCAAAGAGTCTTCGGCTCAACATCAATGGTCAGGTATGTGTCTTCAAGCGCTGTCTGCTTCTCAATCATGTCCAGCAGCCTGAGAAGTCTTGTGAAGAGTTCCGAGATGACCCTTCCAAGTTCATCGATCCTGCGGAGCAGCTCACTCATGGGGAGGCCGAAGGTTTTAGCTAGCTCGTCACGGGCGTTTCTTAGCTCGATGCGGGTGGCGTTTGCCGATACAAGCTTCAACGAGGCTTGACTCAATAATGCTCTCGCTTCCTCACCCTTGCCAAGCTTTATCAGCTCCTCGGCCCGGTCGAGCAGGGTTTCAGTGCTGTTTAGGAGGTTTGAAAGCTCGTTCAGGAGCTGCATGAACCTGTTTGCTATATACCTGTATCTTTCCGGGATGTAGGCTGTGCCTAAGGTTTTCAGCCCTCCGGCTGTAGCCGCGTAGTCACCTCTAATCAGGCTGTCGAACACGTTTGTAACTAGGAGCGTCATAAGGGCTGGAAGCGGGAGACGCTCTGCCTCTGCTGCTGGGTTAACATGCCTTACAACAGGCTTCGGCGGGGCCCAAAATTGGGTGGGTAGGTAGGTGAGCAGTACGGCGGCCGCCACTAGGATTATGATAACCGCTAACGGTTTTGCACCGGGCTTTTGGTTTTTCAAGGTTTGAGGAGGATCTCCAAGACCCTGACGGTCACTATGTAGGTGAAGGCGGCTAGCAGGGCGTAGGCCGGAAAGTCCCATATCCGCCTTCTAGGCCTGAAGACAGCGGCGGCCGTAAAATATATGAGCGTGAACATGCTGACGTAAACGTCCAGCCTAGACTCGTTTAGCGCTGCAAGCGCTGAGACGGCCAGTGTTATCATGAGGGCCAGAGTGGTTAGGTATATGATGTGTCTATCCAATCGAGGACCCTCAGGTGGACAGTTAGGCGATCGCCTTCACGCTTCTCATCGGCTATCTGAACAGGTTTGGAGAGGGCTGCCGCCGCGGCCTGCGCCGCAACGCATGCAGGAAGCGACCCCATTACGGCCCTGAACCTCGAGTGGTTGACGTCGAGTCTTAAGCCCCGTATCTCGACCACCACGGAGTCCCCCGACTGCACAGCTCTGGCCGATGAAGCTATCTCAGACTCTACGAGAGCGTAGTCGAGAAGGCCGTCAAGGCTGTTCCCGCTTACTGGATGGGGGTTGCCAAGCTCAACTCTAGGGGGTGTGACAAACACTCCAAGGCTCCCACCACGCCTGAAAATAATCTTACCTGCGCTTTCAGCGGCTTGGCTCAGTGCCGCCTGTCCAGCTCTTTTAAGCGGCACGTAAGCGGCAACCCTTCCACCGGACTCTAGGGGAATGTAGACGGCTTTTTCAAACGCACCCAACGCCTCTAGCAGGGCCTCGATGTTGCTGCAGGAGGATTTGACAAGGCTTGCGACAACCCCCTTCGGAAGGGGCTTGGGCGGTGTAATGGCCCACGCAGCCCCCAATATGGTCAAACCTATCCCTAAGGCAGTTAACGGAACGTTGCCGAGGACCATGTGCGAGCCAAGGCTGAAGAGGACGCCGAAAACGGATAAAGACAGGCCGAAGGCGAGGTTTCTATCAACCACCCTCGGCAGCCACCTTCAACCTTAAAACGCCGAACTTTCGATAGGAGGCTACGAGCAGCAAAGCCAGTGTAAGCGTTGAAAGCGCGGCCATGATGGGGTCAAGCCTTATACCCCATGGTGTATAGTTTAGAACTAGGCCGACGAGCGGTACGAGGGCTAGGCTGAGCCCTATCGAGAGCGCCAGCCTCTCGAGTGGGTTGAGCTCGTCCTCACGCGGGTACAGGGCATCTATCAGCGAGTAGCCTGGGAGGAATAGCACGAAGAGGGAGCCGAAAACTATCCTAGAAGCCGCTAGGAGGGGTGTTAAGCCTGAAAAGTATACGGAGAGCAGGGATGCGGCCACAAGTAGTGCGACTACGGCGAAGCCGAGGTTATGCCCTGAGATGAGGTAGCCGGCGAAGCTCCTCGGCGGGTTTGGGTCTGCAAGCCTTAGGACTCCGTTTCTGGCGAGCCTGTAAAGGACTCGTGCAACCTCATGCGGCCTATATCCTAGGCCCGGCTGGAAGACTAGGTTTTCCACACGTGTTACATTGTTGGGTTTTATGTAGTTTTTTACCTCCTCCTCTAGTCCGTCAAGATTTGAGCTGCCCCCAACCCAGATGACCCTCCAGCCCCTACGAAGCCTAGCCCAGTAAACCCAAACTTTACGTCTTAAGAACATGAAGAAGCCAACCCCTGATGTTGTGGTAGCCGCCAAAACACCTATGCCGGCGTACAGCCTACTTCTAGACGCCTCCACGCCGAGCCTTGAAACCTCAGGTTCCATGCCGATTATACGGCTTATGAGGCTTTCAGCCCCGTCTTCATCCCCGGCTTGGGCAAGCTTCCATGCCTGGTTCAGCATGCCGACCATCTCTGAAACGTCTCCACCAGCCGTTTCAGCCCTCCTTATTGAGAGGTATGCGTCGATCAGCCTTGACTCCAGTTCTGGGCTGAGGGGTTGATGGCTGGCTGTTGCTGGAACCGCCAGAGGAGGTTTGGTGACGTTGAGCCATAGCTGGTTCCAGCGGCCGTGGTAGGTGAATGCTACAGCCGTCTCGTCGAAGACCCACATCTCGAAGACAAGCCTCAACCGTGTGGTGGGCTCGTACAGCGTTATGTTCACAGGGATTACTTGGGAGGAGTTGTGGGTTAGGACCGCCCTGACCTCCGTTATTGGCTCTTTTGATAGGGGCGTGGTCTCGTTTATTACTGTGGATATATCTCCAAGCTTAACGAGGACTCGGTAGTATACTGTCTTCCCCTCATGGTTTCCAACATAGACTTTAAAGGTGAATGGTGATCCGGCTACAACCTCTTTTGGGTAGCCGCCTATCTTTCCTTCAGGCCCCAGCAGGCCGAGCTCGGAGAACGGCTCAACTACCCGTCCAGCGTTGAGTACCTGTACACCGGCTAAAACCGCCGCGACAAGGACTATCGCAGCTAGTACCGCTAGAACCTCCTCATTCAGTACCCAGCTCAAACCTCTCCCCGCTCACTTCTTAGGTTTTGAACTACCCTTCTCTCCAGCCTCTTAAGCATCAGGGAGATCACCGCAACAGTAAACGACTGCACCCCCACTATTAGCAGGACTAGCCCAAGCCATGTCCAGCCAATGCTCCACGCCTTCTCTCCGAAAATATATCGCATGTAGAGCTGCCAGAGCAGGATAGCAAGCCCACCTACACCCGCCGCCGAGCCCAGCAGCGAGAACAATAGGACAGGGTTATAGAGCCAGGCGATCTTCAAAGCCGTCAAGGCTATCCTAATACCCGCCCCCCATGTTGATAGCTTAGGATTGCCTATACGTCTACGATACCTCACGGGGACCTCTACAACCCTCCCATACACAATTGACTGTGAGACTATTTCAGCCTCCACATCGAATCCTGTCGCCGTTATCTCAAGCCGTTTAGCCAGGTCGGATCTTAGGAGGTAGATCCCGCTACATGGGTCTTTAACCCGCTGGCCCATCAGCAAGCTTATCAAAGTACTTATCACCCTATTACCGAGCCTATGTAGTAGTGGTATGTTCTCCCTGTCTACACGATATCCTACTACTTCGTCGCAGTTCTTCTCGACGGCTGTCTCCAGCATACGATCTATATCCCTTGAATCGTATGTCCCATCACCGTCCATCACCAGTATGTACGGGGTCTGGGCCATCTCTATCCCTGTCTTTATAGCTGACGATTTTCCATGACCCACCTGGTTTACTACTCTAGCACCCATGCTTCTAGCTATCTCAACTGTCCTATCTGAAGAATACCCGTCTACTACGATTATGTTCCTGTAGCCTGCCTCCCTCACTTCTCCAATGACGCGGCCTATCGCTTCCTCCTCGTTCAATGTAGGTATCATGATGGTTACATCGTCCTTGCTGAAAGATAGGCCTGGGTTCCCATGACCGTGCCGGAGTATCCCTGCATCGCCCACATCAGTTGTTTTACCTAACTGTTCGCTATAAGGGCCTGGCTCTCTGTATAGGCCAGTATGGCGTAGGGTCTTTGCAACGCGATGTATTGACGGAAAAACCACCAGTATCAGTGAGATTATGAACCCCACATCTGTAAATATCGGTGCGTCGAACGTTTGAAATCTCGAGAAATTTGTCGTTTCGAAATTAACCCTTACAGAGACCTCTGGGATAATTTTCTCAGAAATCAAGGTATTCATTTTCACCGAGAGATGGTATGAGTATTGTGAGAGCGGGTATAGGACCGGTGTAGGCGACTGGAATAAATCTAGGATCGGGTGGCTTAGAAGTGATAGGCTACACGCAGCTATAGTACGTAAGCCTTTCCCCGCTTTCCATGACACAAGCATAAGGAGTATAACTGGTATCGTGAGAAGTGGTATTGAATGTGTAAGGGATCTGTGGACGTACATTAAGGCATCAATGTCCGGCAGGATCGCTATGAAGCCCGCTAACAACGCTCTCTTTATCCCAAGAACGGGCGCAACTAGAGAGAAAGGTATGGAGAAGTGTAGAAGCAGTTCAGGCATCCAGCTGTCCTATCTCAATTTTTCCGGTTTTATCTTTCCTTCCAAAACCTAGAATATATTCCATTAAGGTTTCTATAGTGATCCGATTTCTCTTTTTAACTTTCAGCTATCCTGCCTTGGACGATTTTAGCTAGAGCAGACAATATTCCAGCCGCTAGGGCGATCCAGTATTCTTGGGTGAGCGTTGTTTCTACCAGCGTTTCTGTAGCTATGTTACGTCCGGCGTAAGGAATCGAATATTCCAAGGTAAACTTTCCTACTAGCGGTGGGCCTACACCCACAAACGACTTGGCCAGATTCAGCCCCATGAATAGCCCTGCTAGAAATAGTATCGGCAGTGTGAGGCCTCTTAAGCTCATCAGCGGCTTTGACCACGGCTTTTTAGCCAGCAAGGAGCCTAGGAGGATTGTTGCGGCTGCCAGCAGTATACTGAGTCTTGCGGCCAAGTTTATGTATGGCAGTATCGGTATTGTTACCGGCTTTCCTAGGATCTCCACCGCTATGTTGAATGGGGAGACCTCGGCTGAGAAGGTGCGTTCGCCTTCCAGTCCCCCGGCTACCGTCCACCATGGGCTGTTGGATAGGGCTGTGTAGAAGAGGAGGAGGGATGAGGCGAGTCCTAGTAGGTTGAACCTATAGTTTAGCGTTAGAGTCTTCGCAAGCAAGGTTCCAACATACTGTCTTATCGTTTTAGGATATCTGTTAAGCTGAGCTCGAATGATGCTGATACGGGTGCTGTGACCTTGGACCCAAAAACTTGCACAATAGCTTCTCCCCTAACCTCAACGTTTACTCGGTCCCGCCCCTCCATAAGCCTGTTTAAGGTCACCTCATCAACGTTCATCTTTAATGTGAGGGTTTCTATGGATTTTGGGAGTGAAACAACAGCCTTATCCAACGTTGCTGGAGCCAAAACCTCCCCGCTGGGTCCGTAAGCCGTCACGTTCAACCTTTCAAACACCACCCTAACCTCCCCTAGGTTGGTGAGCTTGAACTCTGCGTAGAGATACCTTCCGTCAAACCTGAGGCCTGAAGGCTCGATGCGGAAGTCTATTTTTGGAGGGCTGTATAGGGGTGTAACCATGGCTTGGATGTTCCAGCCATGAATGCCTAGGCCGTAGACGATCGGTAATACTGCTGCAAATGCTGAGAGCAGCAGCATTAGGACTTTAATTTTATTCAACGTTTACTTAGCTCTCCCCAATCTTTTTGGTGCTCAGCTTTTCCGTCAGCTTCAAGTCTATGTATTCCTTCATGGTCTGATCTACGATTCTATGTCTCAGTTCTTCATCCTTCGAGAATAGGAGCATCCCTGTAGTGAAGACGTGGTGTTTGAATGGTAGCGGTGCCTCGTTCAGCACATGCAGGTCTAATGGAAGGCCGGCCTCAACCTCAAGCTTGGCCGAAAAATCAACCGTGTAGTAGAACGCCTTCTCCAAATCGCTTATCCAGACAGCTATATCAACATCCCTGAAGAAGCTCCTCTCCAAAAACCCTCCATGCACATAGGCGAATATGATGTCATCCACTCCTTCTAACCTCCTCCGCAGGAAGTCGAGAAGCTTAGCCTTCTCCTCAGCGGATAGCTCATAATACCTGAATTCTAAGTCAACGGGGTCAAGGTTTCCCATCGATGTGGATCCCGATAGGAACTTCCTAACGTAGAAGATGAAGTGCTCAAAGTCTACAAGCCCTTCCCTTACGCTTCTATACACCTTCTCATCGACGATAGCCCAATACCTGTGCACGAGGAGGTTTCTAAGTCTGGCCGCGGAGGAAAGCCTTTCAGCCAATTCCCTCGATATAACACCCTTATCCCCAAGCCTTGCGAAGCAGTCCGGGTACCCTTCAGCCCGTTCGTTAAAGGCGTTGAGGAGGATGTGCATGCAGATGCTTGATGCAGCCTCCACAAGCTGGATCGTGAGATATCTGATCGAAAGCTTCTCGTAGATTGTCAATTCATCGAAACCCCTCGCGGTGGGTCCCTTAAGCATTTGGACGGCGTCGTTGATATCCCTAACCCTAGCCTCGATAAACCCCCCATTCACCCGCATTTAGATCCTGTCATGAGGTCAATCTTTGGAGCACTACTTGAGGGTTTGACACTCTCCATGGCTAAAGCCGGGAGATTCTTGCTTCTAAGGTGTTCATCGCCCTTCTAGGCTCCCATCTTATTCCATCCCACCTCAGAAGCAGGGGGTGTGCCACCACCCCGTTAACGCCACCTCCGTGGAGGTGGCTTATGTTCACGACCCCTACAGCGTCCCTATTCGCCTCTAATTTACAACAGAGGCATCTGAAAAGCCTTCCTCTTGTCATTATATCCCCAGAACGGCAGAGTGGGCATTTGCTTGATGTCTTGTGTTCGCTTTTCTCCTCCACTTCTACGCCGTATTCTTCGGCTTTCTCCTTGAACCTCCTGACTATATAGCTGAAGCTCCAGAAGTTTTTTATCATGGCATTTGCTTTATTATTATTGTGGTTTTCTGTTCTTATATTCTTCAATCTTCCGAGAACTATTTTTGAAATGCCGAGCTGGTAGGCATCTTCAACTATGGTTTTTATCATGGCGTCCACGGCATGTCTGAGCCTTCTCTGGCGCATTCTGTACAGTCTTCTGAGCTTCCTCGACGTTTTCGCCCCGTTGACCCTAGCCAATCTGCGCTGCTCTTTGGCTATATTTCTTGTCCAGTACCACCAGTCGGATAGGATTCTTTTGCCTGAGAAGGCTATGAGCTGTTTTAGGCCTTCGAACCATAATGTGGCGAGGTTCACAACGCCAAGGTCTATGTAGAGGGGTTTGCTGCCTCCTCTCTTGGGAGGCTTCCCGACTTTAACGGAGATAAAACCCCTCCACACACTATCCACCCCGTCGTAGATTATTTCAAGCCTCCCCTGTTTACCTTTCCACTTCAGCTCGCCTTCATACTTGAGCCTGAGCAGTTTAGGCAGATATAGGTATCTATCGTCAATCCTATCGCAGTCGCTTCTAACAATTATTCTTAGTTCTCTTCTGCCGTTCCTTTTCCAGTACCCTGGCATTGAAACCCTTGTTATATGCTTTGGAAGCTTTCCTCCAGCTTCAAGCCTCTTCAGAGCTAGGAAGCTCCTCCAAGCATCATTGTTCTTGTTTATGATCTGCTGGCTGTTGCCGAGCCAATCAGCGGGGCGTATTTTTCATAGAGGTGCTTAGGATACCACTCGAAACGCTTGTAGCGTATGTAGGCCTGCCTCCTTTCAAAGTTCACCTCGTTGTATAGCCTAGAGCAGTTGTCCGCCAGCTCCCATAAGGCTGGGCAGCCTTCAACTATGAACGCGTTGACCCTCTCCATCCACAAATCCACATAACTTGTTGACATATTCAAACCTAACGACAATTCATCCCACGGTTAAAAACCGTAGGCTTTCTTGTCGTTCTTTTGTAACCACCGCGCAAAACGCTTCTACTCAGCTGCTTCGATCCCCTTATCCATCTCATCAGCTAACCTCAGAACTGCTTCCATGAACTCTCTCCTATCCTCCTTCGGAAGCTCAATGAGCAGCATGGAGAAAAACATCACACAAACTGCTCCTGCAACGTTAGGTTCTCCAGCGTCATGTAATTCATCTAATGTTTCGAAGAAATCGAATACGGCTGTTAATGCTCTGACCTCTGCGTTTGCGACTCTGCTTGCAAGGGGGCCGCTTATTCCTGCATCCCTGAGCTTTTTGAGCCTTGACTTTAGATAGGTCTTCAATGCCCTCTTCTCTTCGTGGATGTCCCTAATGTACGAGGACACTTTGCTCGGTTCAGATGTTTCTGAATAGTTTTGATACCCACTGTAGTGTTAGTGCTTGGACTATTATGTATGCTTTATTGTTTCTCCATTCTCTTGCTGTTTTATGCCCCCATCTCTGGGCTAGCTCCGAGAGTTTCCATGCCTCCCCTACACCGGCCTCAACAAGCCTACGCTCCATAGAAACTATACTCTTGAGCTCTATAATCGTCTTGACTATGGCTTTGATAAGTACGGAACTCCTGACCCTGTCCAACCTCATCGCCTTACATGCTCTGATGAAGGCTTTGGTCGTCGGACTCACCAGAAACCATTTCCTAGCCCTCCTAACACACAGGACGCTATCACTCAACTCATCCAAGAGTCTTGCTGTTAATAGATCAGAAGGATGTCCGCATGACTGGGCAGAAACGGACATCATTGCGAATTTCAGAACTTCATAATATATAAATCTTTCAAACAAACCGGTGAAACAGCACTAAAAGCTCGAAGTATGTCGCAGGTTCCGAGCTAAGTAGAAATAGGGTGTAAATCGTGGCCCTGTTAACTTTAGCTCATAGAGTTTGTAGAAAAACACGAAAGATCCATTCTCTACCTCAAAACATAAACAGCGATAACCAAGTTAACAGGTCCATAAACCGTCACACTCACCTAACCCTTATCTCACATCTTGAACATCTTCGTAAAAGTTTTAGGCCTATGTTTTGAAGCTTCTGCCCGGAGCATGTTATGCCCTTCTTCTCCGCAGTCGTTAACAGTTTCAAAATGAATAGACTTAAGTTGACATTAATATGAGGGGGTTGTCGAGTATGTCTTGAAGCTCGTATCAGGTTAGGGCGTACAATATAAGACATGGCTATGGTGTTAGAGGTTTTCTTGAAGCTTATAGGCTATTATTGCGGCGGGCTGTCGATGAGATTTGGGCTGGAATCAAATGGGTTGAAAGGCAGAATGGTAGGGGGAGGAGGCTGATGAGGGCTCCGATGAACCCAAGAGGAGTCAGGCTAATGAATCCCAAGAGCTATGCAAGACTACGTAGCTCAGAACCCTAACGCTATCAGGTGGTGAGGGAGGCCCGCGGGAGCGGTGAATATGACGGGCGTGGAGGGCATCTTTCCCAGCATGTTTATCCTTGGGCATCCAATAGTGATTTAGGTTTGTGTTTTCCTGCTGTGGAGGCTGTGGGGGTGCCTCCTGTACCTTCCTCAGCTTTGTATCCTTACTGGCCTCCTCAACCACCAGCCCATGCTTCTTCTCAGCAACGGACCGCATTACCGCTAGGAGCCTGGCGATCTTCGCCGGATACTCGCTCTTCATAATATCATCCTTGAAAAACTTCTTGGCTGGATGACTGAAGCCTTTGGCTGGCTGGGCTCTCCCCAACTGAATCTAAGACTCACACACCCCTGCCTTGTCCACCATCCATTAATAGGCCCTATTATGATAGAAGCTTATACTTATCCTAGTGTATGTTGTGTTTCATGGAAGGATATGGGTAGATGTCCTAATTGTAGTGTTAAATTGAGGGCGAAGGGTAGGAAGAAGAAGAAAGGATAAAGATATCCATGTTATGTTTTGGACATGAAGCTTGTGAGGGTCTGTAAACTGTCGGAGATACCTGATGGGGGAAGACTTGTGACGGATGTGGAGGGTGAGCCCATCCTACTCCTCAACCATGGGGGTAGAATCTACGCTATCTCAAACATCTGCACCCACGAGTATGCGGAACTTGAGAACGGGCTTGTGGTAGGTGATACA
>Ga0272449_1005095_pt1 | contig 10414 bp, 9 predicted proteins | sample YNPCB0241_FD_198679 | JGI IMG/M metagenome (GOLD analysis project Ga0272449, IMG submission 198679) | Hot spring sediment microbial communities from Yellowstone National Park, WY, United States - YNP-CB-024-1 | ecosystem: Environmental > Aquatic > Thermal springs > Hot (42-90C) > Sediment...
GGATGTTCGGGTCTGTAGAACCTATCTTGACTTCGGGGTTTGCTGCTAAATGGAAGACGATTCCGTAGCGTTCGATTTTCAGTTTCTCGAGGTCAATTGGACTCAAGAGGTCGCCCTTTATGAAAGTGAAGTCAGGGCTGTCCAGCCAGTGTCTAATGTTTACAAGGGAACCGGTGGAGAGGTTGTCGAACACGCAGATTTCCCATCCAAGCGCCATGAGCGCATCTATCAGATGGCTTCTGATGAAGCCTGCGCCGCCTGTGATCAGAACACTCACCATGAAAATCCACCTCTAACGTTCAGTTAACCCCCCTTTTAACAGTTGAGTAGCTGCAGATATAAGACTTGTCTTGAATACACATCCTCAAGCTAGACGGAACTATTAACATCGCGGTGCTAACTAAGCAAGACCATAGTTCTCTTCTCTATGATGCATTTATGAGGATGAATCATTTGGCTTCTAGGTCTTTGAATATAAGTTTACTCAATAAGTTTTCAATTTCATTTTCTTTCATTGCTTGAATAGTTGCTAAGCCACCTTTTATTAATTGTCTTTTAATTCTGTCATCAGTTAATACCCTTATTATAGCTTCTGCGAGACCTTTAGGATCACGGGGTTCAACCAACAATCCATTATATTCATGTACTATAATGTCAAGTATGCCCCCGACTCTTGAGGCTACAACTGGGACTCCCGTGGCTAGAGCCTCTAATAATACTAAGCCTAGGCCCTCCGAAACGGATGGTAAAACAAAAACATCTGCAGCAGCAAAATACTTGGGAATCTCCGAATATGGGATCATTTCTTTTATAATCTTAACATGATCATGGAGCTTGTATTCATCAATCATTCTTAATAATTTTTCTTCATACTTTCTTTCCGATGAATAAGCTTTGATTACAAGTTTGACACCTGGTATTTTCTCCACTATTTCTTTGAATGCTTCAATAAGATATTCTAGACCTTTTTGTGGGCTAATTCTACAGATCGTCAGCACAATTTTACCGGTTGGATTTAAAACTTTTTTAAATTCCTTAGAAACATTAGGATTAAAAGCGTTGGAAACCTTATACCTATAAACAATTACGTTATTCGAATTCATCCCGTAATTATTTATAATCTCTTCCTTAACGCCTTGGCTTACTGCTAAGACTGTATAAGCCTTTCTAAGAGCTGTCTTCATTAAAAGAGATAGAATTTTTCCAACAGGCATCGGCATGCGTGAGCTATCGTACCAGATTTCTCCAGTGATTATGGGTATGAATCTACATCTACTTAAGGCGCAAGCTATGCCATAGGGAATAATATTTATCGTCCCCATAGAGATAATTATAGAAGGTTTAATGTAGGTAGCAAGTAAAAACTTGATAATAAATGAGAGAATGTATCTGAACTTGGTATTTGATGTGATATTATAGGATGTTCGGATTTATAATATGTTTCAAGGTCCCACGGGGAAAATTTGCTTATTAATATCCTCATGTATTCATCTTCTATTTTCATCTCCTTCTAATTATATCTTCATACAAGGCAATATATTGATCCGCGATATTGTCCCATGAATACTTTGCTGAGGTTTTCAGGGCATTATAAGATAATTTCATTCTCAAGTGACGATCATATGATAGCAAGAGGATAGCCTCTGCTAGCATGTCTGGATTGTTAGGCTCGACCAATATGCCATTTTCGCCATGACGTATAATCTCAGGTGCTACTCCAACAGGAGTGGTTATTAAGGGTATCCCTGAAACCATTGCCTCAAGAAAAACAATGCCGAAGCTTTCATGTTTTGATGGAAAGACGCAAAAGTCAGCAGACTTGAAATAAGCAGGAAGAATCAGGTTATCAATACAACCATGGAAAACTACAAGTTTTTCAATCCCCAATTTTTTCGCCAAGAGTTGAAAATAGTTTAGGTATCCGAATCCAACAAGATGTAATTTTATTCTAGGAAGCTCCGTACGAAGTTTGGCAATAGCTTGAAATAAAATATCAACGCCTTTCATTCTCGACAACTTACCCACATATAAAACAATAGGATCTCCATCTAATGCTAGTCTAATTTTACATTCACTAAACCTTTTGAAGTCTACCCCATGTGGTATGACTACGATTTTCCTAGAATCAACGCCATACCATTCAATTACTGCATTATACATATATCTTGAATTCACAATTACTTTATCCACAAGTTTACAGGCTCTGAGCGTATATGACAAAGCCCCATACGGAATAGGCCCTAACTCCGGCTCTAGCTTATGTTCTAAGGGTATTATGCCATGAATATTTAAAACGGTGCTCGAATTTCTTTCCCTCGCAAATTTAAGCAGTATATACCCACCGTTAATCCATGTAGGGACAACGTTAAAGTGAAGTATGTCAAATTCCCCTCTGATAAATCTTTTGTAAATGTTGAGAAGATCTGTTATGTAGCCCTTTTTCAATATAAAAGCGGGGAAGTAGATAACATCTACCTTTTTCGCTAACGCCTTTACTAGATGGTAAGCAACGTTAGATACGCCGTCCACTGTTGCTCTTGGTTCCATATAATATAAAACCTTCAACTTAACAAACCTAGCAAATTCGCATAATAAAACTAGTGCTTCCTCGCAATTAGCCGGAAACAGGTCTTCTCACGTAAAAGTTCCGTAAAGATTTCGCATACCCACGTTTTATGAGGCGCGTATTCTTTAAGCATCACAATATTCATGTTTCTTTTAAGTGGATACCTCTTCTGGAATGCACATCTGTTAAAGAGTAGTTGAAAATTGGGGGCGCCATTCTTTTACGGCGCATACGCAAATAATTCAAATAGCCATCGATCGTCCCAAGCACTCTACTTCGGAGAACTTTTTCGGAGGGCAAAGGCTCATGAACTATGTAGATTATTCCTCTCGGGTTTAATTTTGATATAGCTAAGTTTAATGTAGCGAGGTAATTTGGGAGATGGTGAAGCACACTACTGAAGCATATTACGTCATAATAGCCTTTTTCCTATAAAAGAAATTCATCGGCATCTTCGCAGACGATGCGAGCCTTCCTTTTAAAGCGTTCGGCACTTTCGTTGCAGAATATCCAACATTCTTTGAGAGATATCCAAAGCAGTAACTTCGCTTCCAAGCATTAGAAATTTCAGAGAAAGATTACCGGTACCGCAACCAACATCCAAGACACGTGCAGGAATTCCAACAATCTTAACGATTGCTCCAATGTCCCTTTTTATAAGCAACTGCTCACAGAAATTCCGAATTTCGCTATGTAAAATATCGTAGTAAAGTGCCTCCTTATCATGTAAAATCCTATTTGCAAGCTTCACTTTATCGGACATCATAATTAATAGCCCCGCTCTTCGGAATTTCTACAATCCTTATTTGGTGAAAAGAAGATGAGTATACCCATCATCCCAAACCCTGTTATAGCTCGCTAAGAAATAAGATCTGAGCCTATAGATCTGACTATAATTAAGTCCATATTCATATAAGATTTCCTTTTCCAATAATGGATTGTATATTATGTAATCATATTTACTTGCCAATAACTGTTCCAACTCTACTAAGCGAGGGGTTACAATGTTTAGTATACCAATTGGAAGACTACCATAAACATAAAAGCCATCAGTTGGGGTTGAGAGGATATTAACATGGGCTTTTAGGTTTTTCATCAGCATGTCTGAAGCTCTTTCACCACTAGTTGTTTGAACCAACCTTAAGTCATATACTGCATGCATAATAACGAATGGAAAGAGCGCAAATATCAGTAATAGACATGCGGTTATGCCTTTCTTATACTTTTCTAGAAATGGTTTAACGCCTGAAGTAAGCGGGATAAACAATGTTTGAAAAGCTCGTCCACCTAATATATTAAAGAAAATGCCAGCTAAAAAGTGCATAAATCCTGTTAACAATAATGCTAAACCATGAAAACTAACTTTCTTCTTTATAATACTGAGCAGAAAACCTATAGATATTATAATCCATAAAGATAAAGTTATGCCGCGTGAGAAAATCTGCGCTATAGCGTCTAAAGTTGAGACAGGACCTGTGAGAGTTCTCTGCATTATACGCGCGTATTCGCCATACTCGCTAAAGGCGAAGAAGATATTGCTCAGCGTTTGGAACAGCGTATGGAAGTACAAAGTAGCGAAATAGATGATGGAAGTTACGTACACGATAATATACAGCAAAAGCTCCCGAGGAGAGCCTTGGCCACGCAATGTTAGAAAGAAGTAAAATATTAGAAAAAGTATGGGGATAAATGAATGTGTGAACACCAGATTAAGAAAGACAAAAAATGAAGTTATTTTAAAACCTAGATCTTTTTTAAGTGTAAGGTTTACGAGAATCAGTAATAGACCTAAAGCTAAGGGTTGAGGTGCAAATTGATAGTTAATGAACCAGAAAAGGCTCATAAAGTATAAAGCTACACCAAGAAAACCTAATTTTTCATATTCTTGCAGGAAAAGTAGGAAGAGATTTGAAGAAATAAGAAAACCTATAACTAGGAAAACCAGTTTAGAAATCTCATTTATGCCCAGCCCCAATATCATAGCTAAAACATTGTTAAGAATAAAGAAAGATGGCCACTGAAAATATCCCTGCTGTGTAGGATCAATACCTACCCTTGAAAAAAGCTTTGTGAGACCTCGGAAATAATGTGAGTCAGAGCCTGGGAGCATTGGAAATAGCATATAATGAGCATAAAGTGAGAAAGTTAAAAGCATGGCACAAAGAAAAGAAACTCTCTTATTTGTTGAAGTTTCTGATATCAGATATAAACCTATGAAAACGAATGAAAGACCTGGCCAAAAGAGATAGCATATATTATCAAAGACATGTTTTTCAACTTGAGGTATTAAGACGGGATAGCTTTTAAGCCACGCGGCACCAATGAGCGCTAACCCTGCTAGAAACAATATGTAGCTAACTAAATGCGAGACCAAATATGGTAGCTTTAAATCATCGCCCAATCTTTTTCCCTCTAAGTTTTTTTATGCTTAGCATGGTCGGATTGGTGTTTACTCAACAGCAAATTCTTTAGGAATTTATCAATTAAAAGAGCTTGTTTTTCCCAAGTATATTTTTCAGCAGCCTTAAGTGCTTCTTTTTTCAATTCTTCAAGCTCTGTTTTATTTAATGAAATAAATTTTTTAATGGCCTCAGAAAGCGCTTGAGCTGTATCTCCATGAGCAAATATTATACCGCCCCCTATCAGTCTGTGGCACATAATGTCCGTCGCGATTACAGGTTTACCTACTGCTAAGCACTCTATAATTTTAAGAGGGAACTGGTAAAGCCACCAAGGGTTAGCTGGTAGCGGGGAAATCCCCGCATCGGCTGCAGCAATAAATTGTGCAACTTTAGAATATGGCACGGAGTCAAAAAATTGAATGCTTTCCTGTAATCCTAGCTGAAGAGCTAAATGCTTTAGCATGTCTTTGTCTTTGCCGTCCCCTAGAATCCATAAACCTACGTTTTTAATTCCTTCATCTGATAAAATCTTAAAAGCATTTATCAAAGTTTCTAGACCCCTTTCCCTAGTTATAGAGCCATGGTAAATTATTATGAATTGTTTTCCTAGCCCATACTTGGATCGTATATGGGTCCCTTGAATTTTCTCATTAAAATACTTAGGATTAAATCCGCTAGTCCAAGCTATGATGGGTACTTGGGGGCGCACGTTATATTCTCTTATTATTTGCATTAACATCTCCCTCCTTATAACTGAAATAACATCGATAAATCTTGAGCATAGCGCCCTCTTTAACAAGGCTTTATGTATCCAGATTCTAGGTCCAACTGGGATAGATCTAATATCGAGAGCAATAAGTGTAGAACTTTTTAGGAACTTATAAATTGCCCCAGTCGGGAAACTATAATGATATACAACTAAGATATCGGGCTTTATCTTTATCAACTTAAGAAGAGAAACCAGACAGTATATGCAAGCGGATAAAATTGGAATTCCTGGGAAACCTATTTCCCAAATAAATAATTTTCCGGAACGCTTTCTAATATTTCCCCGACCTTGTAGAAAAATATGTATAAAATAGCCTCTCTTTGCTAGCTCAGACCATACTTCAATATCCGAATACCCGATATAATGCTTTGATGATGGTAATCCTCGTAAAACACCAATAACTGGTGTTAAATGCATACTAATATCTTAAGCCTACTTTCCTTTTGTATTACCGATAAATGATGTCTTGAAGACTCCTAGCAAAATTCATAAGGTTTAAATTTCTATTCGCCCATTGAAGTATAATGTCACTTGCTAGCATAGCTTCATCTATGTGATCTTCCAGCGCTTTTAATGCCGAAAAATTTTCGCATATTTGCCCTGCCGCTTGTTTCACTAATTCTCTTGTAGAGTTGAAGCCCTTTGTTATTAAGTATTGACCAAAGGTAATTGCCTCTAGGACGGATAGCGGAGGCTCGATTGCTGCTGTTGTTTCCGCTGGATATATGAAAATCCCAGCACTCCTTAGGAGCGATATTTTCTCGGGCTTTTCAAGTATTCGAGGAATGAATATTACGCGATTAGACAATCCTAACTTTTTGACAATCTTTCTTGCTTCTAGAAACCACGATATGGATGGCTTTTCTGGAGGAAACACTATTATAAGCTTTATTTCTCCACTACTTTCTTTCAGCTTTAAAGCGATCTCTTTAAGGGATTTGAGTGGAAAACGTAACTCGCTCACTCTTCCTAAGTACATTATTATGGGACTTAATTTATACTTCAAGACATTAGTGCCTTCCTGATCAGTTCCTATTACAGGCGGGTATGCAAAGAAGTATTTTTTATTTTTTCCGCCTAGCTCTTTGTGAGCTAGAACTTGAAGCTCCCTCGAAGTTGTGAAGATTATCTTTGGATTAAGTAGCCTTAAAGTCCATCTATGAAATTCGCCCCTCCTGAACAACATTAAGACCTCTGTAACATTAGGAATGTTTAGCGTGGAAAGCATTGCTATACCGTGGCCTGCAAGCTTACTGGCATTTGCGATAAACACGAAAACATGTTTAGCTCGCTTACTAAGTTTTTTAAAAAAATGAAATGCTGGCACTGGAGTTGCAATGATCTCTACAAAATTTGATATCATCATTGCCTGAGCATTGTTCAGGACATCATCTTGTGAGAGAAAGCCTATTTTAAACGTTATCTCATTAACCGAGCCTTTATTAATCGTTTTAAGCTTAATAAAACTAGTATTCTTAGTATCCTCAGAGTAGTTCAAGGATATTAAGTAGGTTGGAATGCCTAGACTGCTGAGGGCTTTTACTGTTTGACGGACGATCACCCCACCCCCCTCAATGAGTGGTTCTTCTGTGTGTCTTCCGATTACAACAGCAATCACATCATTCATGATGGATCATGTTTAAGCCGTCAAACTTTATTTCAGACCTCAGCCCTGCAATACTGAGTATGCTGGGCGCAACATCTTGTACTCGCATAAATGGAGCCTTGAAAGATATCCCCTTCCTTGAATCATAGGCTAGGAAGACGCTAAATATTGAGTGACCGCCGGATATTATCCTTCTAGTGAAGTTAGGTAATGTAAGGAAGGAGTTTGAGGTCTGCAGGTTCCCAATTTCTTTTAGCTTCACATAGAGGTCCGCCTCAAATTCTAGTGGTTCAGAAACATCATAATATTCGTATGGAGTAAAAGCAATTTCAGCAAGGCCGATATTCATCAAAATCTTCTTAAACTTATCAATAAATTCTTTTGATTTATTGTTATCATGTAATTTCAGCCCTATAAACTCTTTCAGGCCAAATTCTTTAATTGATTGGATGGTATGCTCAATGGTGATGCTAAAATCCTTCTTCGTCACCAGTTTTCCCAAGAATCCTCTTTCCTGCATCTTTCTAATGAACCAATAAGACAAATTATCTATATTTGCGTAGTAAGCAAATAACATGGCTAGATGTTTAAAAAGCTCTACATATCTATATTTGTTTTGAACTTTAGGATTCAGGAATTTATCAATGGAAACCAGTCTCAAAGGCCTTCTGCAGTGTCCATGATCGCCAAGGACTATCACCGTGTAATCGTCAGAAAATCTATTAATGAATTTCCATATTATAGAGTCGAGAATCCTGTAATAGTTAATAATGGTGTCTTTAAAAGTATTCATAAATTTTGAGTACAAGGGATCTTTTGGATCACAGTATCGCCAATAATAATGCTGAATCCTGTCGAGAGTGTAGTCAGCGACGAACATGATATCATATAAATCTTCGTTAAATAGCTTGTATGCTAGAGAGAAGACGCCTTTCAGCTGCTCAACAGCTTCTCTTAGAGTTTCCTTATATTCATGAGGTAGTAGGGGTGTACGACCATATGTGCCAAGTCTATAGCGGAGTAGATCGTCTCTAGTTGGTTGTGATATTGTCGGGCCCTTTAACCCAAAACTTGGCCCTGTGACCATTAAACCATTAACCTTCCATGGAGGATATGCAAAAATAGGATTAACTACGCATACTTTTTTACCACTCTTGGACGCGATATCCCAAAAAGTCCGGCCTAAAAGTTTGTTTCTTATTAGATAGCTGTTAATCCTTAAAGCCAAGGGACTTTCCGGCTCCGGTTTCAAGCCAAATCTTTGGGGTAGCAGGCCGGTGTAAATTGCCGGCCAGGCGAGCAGGGTATCAGGTGGGAAAGTACTTCTTAAAGGGATCGAAGATCCGCTTTCGAAGAAAAATGAAAAGCCTTTAGATGCTTTATTGCTAATTAGATCATTTAGGATGTTCATCTCAAGACTGTCCACGCCTATCATTAAAAATCTGTTATTGGATGGCAAAATATTTTTTCTCCTTCTTTTCTTTTAATATCGTTAAAACCTCAGAGCATACTTCATTTAATGACTTCCCTGTTGTATTGATGTACATGCAAGGGATTTTTAGAATCCTTACCAACTCCTTGTATAGATGCCTCTGCAAAACCATATATCCGTATGGATCTGCCTTATTGGCCATAATATTTCTCTTTAGTAAAACGGGTACTTCACCGTCAAGGAAAACGGTAAGAGTTGATCTGAGCAAGAACGAACGTAAAATCTTGAAAGGCAAGTTATTTACTAGATCACACAACTTAAATGATAAACCATTTTCATTATTCGAAAGTATTAGGGAGATAGTTATATGAACCATTGAGTCTAAAAGATATCTATCTGCAATTAGGATTGTTTTTCTAGAGCCAAGCTTTAATATGAATAAGTAAGCATATATAGCAAGTATTTTAAGTAATATTCCAGCAAGTTCTATCCATAGCCACACTTTCCTATATTTGGCTATGCTACTTGTAACAAAAGTGCCAGAAGTGGATCTAACGACACGGCTAGGGCTTAATTTACCTAAGAATGTTATGAGTAAAAAGGCCTTACCGTGCATATTTTTAATCCATACATGTTTTACATGATAACCATTTTTAGAGAGAAAGTTCACCACGAGTTTTGCACACGAAGTTTTACCTGTACCATCAGGACCGGAGAAGGCGAGTACGTTTAAATCATCCAAGGGAAACTTGGGCCTCTTCATATTATCTCACTTAGAAGCTTTATGTACTTTTCTACAGACATTTTCCAAGAAAATTTTTCTTGAATGCTTCTTAAGGCTCTTTGTGATAGTCTTTTTCTAAAACTGGAATCAATTAATAGTCGTTCTACCACTTGACTAATCTCATCTTCTGATAAAGAATTCAGTAGTAAGCCGTTGTAACCATTAGATATAACCTCCGGTATACCACCAACTTTCGTGGCTATTACTGGTGTACCGCACGCCATAGCTTCAAGGATTGTTGCGGGCAGTCCTTCAAACATTGAAGGAAGCACGTAAACTTGTGCTATTGAGTAAAAGTAAGGTAATTTAAAATGAGAAACATTTCCGATCAATAATACCTTTTCGATTAAGCCAAGCTTAAAGGATAAATTCTTTAGATATCTTTCATAACCATGCGAACCAGCACCAACAACTAAAAGCATCCAAGACTTAGATTGCATCCTAGCTAAACCCCTCAGCAACAAGTGTAAGCCCTTAAGCGGATCTAAGCGACCTACAAACAGAATTACATTATCTTCATCATCTAACGTCCTATTGAAACCCCTTTTAGCCAAAACTTCGTTAACCATGGCTAAGGCTAGATCCTTTCTGATTCTCCTGAATATATCAGTATTGACAGAGTTTGGTATAACACAAATTTTCGCCTTACTAACTTTAAACATGTGACAGACTATTTCCGCAAGAAAATCTGCAATGGCTATTATAATGCCGCCTCTTATGATATGTTCCCGTAGATTAATAATATGTTGGGGTGAGATAAACATCAATCGAAAAAACCTGTAGAAATTTAAAGGCTCGTGTCTTAGTACTTCAACGTCCTCATAGGGGTATATGCCATGAATTGTCGATATAACC
>Ga0272449_1005096_pt1 | contig 10413 bp, 10 predicted proteins | sample YNPCB0241_FD_198679 | JGI IMG/M metagenome (GOLD analysis project Ga0272449, IMG submission 198679) | Hot spring sediment microbial communities from Yellowstone National Park, WY, United States - YNP-CB-024-1 | ecosystem: Environmental > Aquatic > Thermal springs > Hot (42-90C) > Sediment...
CTATCCACTTCTCGCCACGGGGCCAGCGATTGAAGAAGCATGTATAAGTACGGAGAAATCATGAGCAAAAGTACAGCAGTTGCCAAAAGGTATAGTCCCAGCAATTCAAGCTTTTTTCTCCGGCCTTTCCTCATCGGAATCCCCTTTTTGCTCCCCAAGACTCCACAACCCGTCGGATAAGGAGGACGCTCACGAACGTAGCCACGGCGTTCAGGACGGCTACCGTGGCTCCGTAACCGGCGCGGAACCGCTCAAACGCCTGATAGTAAATTTCCAGTTGCCAAGTATGAGTGGAAAAGCGCGGCCCTCCCCCAGTGAGAACGTACGGCTCCGTGAAGATTCCAAAGCATAGCCCGACCGCTAAAACCAAGACGGTATAAAAAGCGGGATAAAGGAGAGGCAAGGTTATCTTCCGGAACTGTGTGAAAGGTCCAGCCCCATCCAAAGCGGCGGCTTCGTAAAGCTCCCGAGGAATCCCCTGAAGGCCGGCCAGGAAAATCAGGGCATAGTACCCCGAAAATTTCCAAACAATCATGAAACTGATCACCAATGTGGCCCAAGTGGGGTCTCTAAGCCAACGGGGAGAGCTTCCAAAGATTTGCCGCAGGAACTCATTAAGAGGGCTATCGTAGGAAAGGAGCCCGCGCACCACAAGCCCAATGGCCACTCCGGAGGCCAAATAAGGAAGGAAAAAGCCCACAGCGTAAAATTGTTTGAGCCAAGGTAAGTGCTGAACAATCAGTGCCAGACATAAAGAAGCCATCAAAACACCGGGAACAATGATGGCCATGAATTTGTAGGTGTTGACAAAGGCGTTATAGACCCGGGGGCTAGTTACGGCTTCACGAAAATTTCCAAGGCCCACGTAAGTCCGCGTGGGAGAGATCAGGTTCCAGTCGAAGAAAACAAGGGAAAGACTCCATCCCAAAGGGATCAGGAAAAAGACGATAGCGCTCAGAAGATAGGGGCTGGCTAAAAGCCAGCCCCCTAGTTCCTTTTGCCGCTTCACGGTTATTTGAGGAGGTCCTTAATCGCTGCCTTCCAGGCTTCCCAACCCTTTTCGGGTGTAAGCTCACCGGTCAAGACCGGATAGATGCATTCAAGGCCCATCCGTTCCTGAATTTCCACAAACTGGGGATGGGCAATGGGTGGGACAGCGAAGGCAATGCTTTCCGCATAGGGCAAAAGCGCTGGCTCTTTTTCGTTTATGTAGGCGGTGAAGAGGGAATTTGTCCCTACGTCGTCGCGAGCGGGAAGCATGCCAGTGACCTTAACCCAAGCTAGATCGTGCTCGGGATCAGAAAGAACCCAGCGAATGAAGTCCCACATAGCCTTCTGTTGCTCTGCTGTAGCTTGAGCATAGAGCACAACGCCTTTGGCGTCGGCAAAAGTGTAGACGGGTTCCTCAGCTGGATACCAGTCAGGAACCGGTGGAGGAGTGAGCACGAAGGTTTCGCCATATACAAGCTCCGGATAATTTTCCTTCCACCAGGGGAAGGTCCACGGACCAAGGACGGTCATAACCGTTTTTCCAACCTCGAATCCTTGGGCCAGAGGTTCAGTGATGAGCAATTTCTTGTCGCGTAGCGTTTTGAAGAAACGCAGGACTTCCACAGCCGCTTTGTCATCAGCGGTGATAGCGTTCCCAGTAATGAGAGGCTTGCCCTTGCTTGCGGCGTAGTAGAACACAAAGAAATCGAACCATCTCTGCCACCACGTGGGTACCTCTAGTTCGCTGCGCAGCCACAAGAATTTATCCGGATATTTTGCCTTGAGACGTTCACCCAGAGCCAGGACTTCGCTATACGTACGAGGCGGGCGCTCATAACCCAGTTCCCTTAAGATATCGATCCGCCAAGCCACAAGCATTGCGTTGACGTACATGGGGATGATGTAATAATTTCCATCAGGAAATTCCCAAGCCTTGATGGTGGAGGAGATATTGCGGGCCTTTACCAGTTCTTCCCACTCCGCGAAGGTATTCCAGGGCACAATCGCTTTGGACTTCACGAGCTCTGAACCAAAACCAACAAATACGTTCTCCGAAGCTGTAGGCGCGACACCACCAGCAATGGCCGCGAGGATTCCTGCCTCGGATGTGGGCGTTTCCGGCATCGGACTTACAGTGATCTTTACGCCCGGATGCGTGGCCATATACGCTTCTGCCATCTGCCGCCAGAAAACCTCCTGAGAGGGGTTGGGCGCACTCCAGAAGGTGATCTCTACTTGGGCAACCGCCACAAGCCCTAAGACCAAAAGCCCAAGAAAAACGGCTTTTAACACACGCATTCCTCACCTCCTTATTTCTTCTCCGCTTGCCAATCCACCACGATACCACCAGCCCAAAGTTTGCCGTCTTTTCGCACCACCTCCTTTTCCGCAAGGATCAACACTACTACCGCGGCCGTATCGGACGGAATGGAAAGAAAAGCTCGCCCTTGGGCGCCTTGCACTACGAATTCCTTCCGTACCGCATCGTAGATATTCGTTGGCTCAGCTCCGATAGGGATTTCCACGACTTTCTCTTCCGGATAAGGGTTATAGAAAAGGTACGTGGGATATGCTGGACCTCGGAAGTAGTCGGTAGCCAAAAGGTCCACCTGCACAATACCCTCCACATTCGTTCGACCAATAAGGGCCCCGAAAACTCCAGCATGAGAGCCAGAATACAGGGAAAAATCTGTCTTGGCCCATTTGTTTTTTATGGCATCTCCGGTAGCGTACGGGCTAACCACGTCCCATCCCACAACTCCCCAGCGCCGCAAGCCTTCGTAAGGAACAACACCTTTTGAGGTTTCCGCCCAGAAGGCGGAGGATTGGTGATTCGGAGGAAGATACGGAGCATAAAAAAGCCGCGCATTTACTGCGGCATGAAGCAGCCATTTACCAATTGGTCGAGCGAAACGAGGATTATAACGGACAAGCGGCACAAGGGGTTCAGCCCAAACAAAGGTATTCATGGAGAACGCGTATCCCTCTTGGTCAGTAAGGCTTCCGATGAGGCCATCAACCCGATAACCATCCCATTCCCCGCTGAGCATGCCCCAGCCAGGTCGGGCCTGAGATACCCCAAAACACCAACGCACGAAGGCTTCTACACCGTAGTTTCGCCCAAGCTCAGCGTTGAGCCTGGCCGCCACCAAAGCCCCATAGGGAAGAAGAAGCTCGTAAAGGGGGTTGTAATTCTTGGCTACCAAGCTTTCCAGGAACGTGAGAGCCTCTTCTGCACCCTTAAGATAGCGCGGTTCCCCGAAGACCAAATAAGCAGCGTACAAAAGCCAAGCCACCCCCGCGGCGGCGTCCGGCTCCCGCCACCAGCGAAAAACCGGCTGCATACGGGAAAAGTCAAAAGCTTGCCAGGAAAAATCAGGTATTTCTCCCCCGGCCTTCAGCACTTCGACGGCCTCACACCACCTCTCCGCGACAATTTTCAGAATCTCCCACATGCTGAGGTCATTCGGCCCTTTCTTGACCTGGGCAAGCTCGGGATATTGATAGCACAGGATAGCAAAAAGAATGCTCGGATAAATTTCGTACCAAAAACTACTGCCAGTGGTAGCGCTCGGATTATTGAGGACAAGATTCTGCCCATTGGCCCTGTTGAAGAATTCCTTTTGCATGGTAACAAGATCGAGACCTTGCCAATTGCTCATATCTAGGCCGACGAGGGTTGCGCTACGTACCGCAGCGATTACGTTGATAGCCTCCTGCGCACCATCCCGGCCGTAGCGGTGGTCACCCACATAAGCCGCAAGGGCTAAGTGATCCAGTCCGAAATTTATCCCCCGCTTATCCCACCAACAAAGGGGGAGGAAATCACCTTTCGCCGAAAGATCGAACACCAAAGAGGTATATTCGCGAGCCACTTCTTTCCAATCCCGCAGATCCAAAACCGAAGGCAAGGAAGGAATAGTTTCTAGGCTAGGGATCTGCACCTCTTGAGCCAAACCCAAAATGGACAGGAACGCCACAATCACGATTGAAAGACCCCTTTTCATCGGCCCTCCACAAAAAGAAAAGGGGGAGGGTTACCCCTCCCCCTCCGTCGTCACTCCGTGCGGTAAACAATAGTGATCCCGTCTACAGAAACGCTTCCACCGACGCCCCAGAACCAAAGCCTAATGAGCATGAGGGGGTTCTTGGGGATGGCGCGGATTACGCCAATAGGAGCAAACTGCTTGAGGCCCTCCGCTATATTGATCTCCACATCACCAGAGAGGTTGTTGTCGCCAATGAGGTATGTTCCCCAGCCTTCCACAGGGGTAAAGACATCGGGCTTAAGCCCGCGCACATGGGCCTTGAGAGTCCATTTGTCGGTGGGCTTCACGTTGCGGAGGATGATCACAGGGTTTTTGGACATATCCACTAACAACCAGGGGCTAATTACGCCGCCACCCCAGGGTTCACCGAAGCTCAGGCCGACCACGGCTTTGCCATCGATGAGGCTAACGGTGCCTGCAGCAAGGAACTCCCCGCTTTGAGGGTCAAGGAAAGGCTGCCAGGCTGCAGCGATCATCTCCGGAGTGAAGTTGTAAACCACCACCTCGGCCGCCGAAGCCACCACCGCCACCGTCAACGCTAATGCCAACCACTTGGACATAGATTCACCTCCTTGAAGAACTTTACAAGCCTAAACGATTCCCAAAGGTCGTTTCCTCGCTCTCACCTCCTTTGCGCAACCGGTTGCTCATATTGTAAAAAGAGGGCTGGGCCGCGTCAAGAGGAGGCTTCAGACCCTACTCAGAATGGGAACCGCAGCCGCAGGAAGCGCGAACAGTAAGGGTAGTGGGAAGGACCTCCACTACGGGGGTCATCTCCTCCCCGCGCAAGAGCCGCAAGAGTTTGCGGGCTGAAGCGCGGCCCATCTCCACTCGGGGAACCCGCACAGTGGTCAGCGGCGGATGCACCACCGTGGCTAAGGCTCCGTCATCGAAACCCACCACGGCCACATCCTTGGGAACCCGAAAGCCGGCCTTGGTAAGGGCCTTTATGGCTCCCACAGCCATAAAGTCGTTTGCCGCAAAAATCGCAGTGGGAAGCCGCTTCCCTCCCAAAAGCTTTTCCATGGCCACACGATCAGAATCGCTTCTCCGTCCGCCTTCCACCACAAAATCCTTTCGTACCCTCAACCCTCGTTCCTTAAGAGCCAGCTGATATCCTTCAAACCTGGCTCGGAAACTTGGGTCGGTCAAAGTTTCCGCCACAAATGCTACTTCCCTGTGTCCATGCTCCAAAAGGTGTGCCGTAGCGAGCTTAGCCCCACCCACATTGTCGCCCACCACTGAAGGAATTCCTGGCAAAGCGTGATCCACCAAAACCAAAGGCACAATTTGCGCCAGAGATCTCACCAAATCTTCGCTCACGTCCGTACCCAAAATGATCAATCCATCCACACGCCGCTCTTCCACACAGCGGGGGAAAAGCTGATCCCCTAAGGTGGAGAAAAGAACGTGATAGCCATGTTGAGCCAATTCCGCTTCAATCGCCTCCAAGATCACCCCATAGAAAGAGCGTTCGTCCAAGGGAAGATGCCGTTCGTGAATGACGACCCCTACTTCTCCGGTACGGTGGGTGGCCAAGCCCCGCGCTAAAGCGTTGGGACGATACCCCAATTCCTCTGCAACCTGGCGGATCTTCTCCCGCATGGCCGGACTAATCCGCCCCTTCCCCGAAAGGGCTCGAGACACAGTAGAAGGCGAAACCCCTAAAAGCTTGGCAATGTCATGGATTGTGACGCGCATGCCCTGCAAATCCTAGCCTGCACACAATTCGCTAGCAACCTATCCCAATTTTTCTAAAGCCCTTAAAAGGTGGGAAAGACCAGAAATGGAAACGTCGGGAACGTAAAGGGACGTAGGCGGTAGCTGGCGGCGATAGGGGCCGAGAAGGATGCGAACCGTTTTCATCCCCAAAAGCTTGGCTGGGAAAATGTCGTGGTCCAACCGGTCGCCTACCATGACCGCCTCTTCGGGCCTGACACCCATCCCATCGAGGATCATGCGAAAGAAGAGGAGGCTCGGTTTGGCAATGCCCATGGTATCCGAAACTTCTCGCCATGCGAAATACTGGAGAAGACCAGCTTCCTCTAAAAGGGACAAAGCTCGCGGTGGCTGGTTCGCCGCTAATCCCAAAAGATACCTTTCCGCCAATTGCGGAATCGCTGCCGCTGCCTCTGGCCGAATCACAACTCCAGGAAGCTCTTGTTGAAACGCAGCGTTTTGCGCGCGAAAAACCGCTAGTATCTTCCGAAATCTTTCAAGATCGGGCCGAACAAATCGCCAAAGCGCCGAAACCCAAGGATTGGGCTCACACCTTTCCAGCTCCTCCTCGAGAACTTTTTGAAATTCCTCTGCGCTCACGCGAACGCCCGCTTCTCTAAGCTCCGAAAGAATAATTTCCGTCCAGCGGGCATATTCCGCATCTTCGTTAAAGACCGGACCGCCCAAATCCAAAAGGATGGCGCGGATCATTTGATCCCCATCTTCTTTGTGGCAATCCTCTCCGGAAGCATGTACTGGATGGATTCCTCCGCGGTTACCCCTCGTAAAGCCGCAAGAATACAGACCAAAGCGTGCCCAATGGCTAAATGAGCGGTTTGAATCCGTGTGCTGGAAGGGCCCTCGGGTTTAGCATTGCTTTTGATCACGATCTCCGCGTTTTTCCCTAAGGGGCTATCGCGGTTTTCCGTGATGGCCACGGTGAGGGCGCCCTTTTTCCGCGCCAGTCGCACCGCCTCGTAGACAAAACCCGTTCCCCCGGAGGCAGAGATTCCGATGAGCACGTCTTTTTCCGTTACTTGGTCGGCGATGAACCTAGCTAAACCGCCTTCCTCCTCGCCGGTCCCTTTAGCGAAGGAAACGGGCAAGGCCTGCGCCATGTTATTCGTTATGCAAAGGCAGGGAACACCGGTTTCGTAGCATTGGCCAGCGATTTCTTCCGCCACCAACGCTGAGGCTCCCGCACCGGTGGTCACGATCTTCCCTCCTTTCCGGATACGCTCATGAATCGCCTCAAGGGCCGCAAGAAAACCCTCTTTCGCCGTAAGAAGGGAAGAAAGAATGCCCTCGGCTTCCAGGCGCAAAGCTTTTTCGAACATCTCTTCCGGGGTTCCGCAGCCAGTGAAGTCGTAGCCCACCATGAGCGGCCGGTTCACATCGATCACCTGGCCCACGGAGTCGATGAGTACCCTGCCGTTCCACTCGTGCTCCTCGAATTCCAGTGTTGTTCCCGGAAGATCCCCAATTTTCAGGGCTTTCCCAGTGAGCCGCGCGATAAGGCTCGTTTTTCCGGCATTAAAAATCCCCAAAACGATGATCCGCGAGCCTTGAGGGAAACGGCGCTCAATTTCCTCGATCACGCTTGGCACGTTTTCCCCGGTGAGAAGGGACATAACGGGAAATTCTTGGCTAAGCTCAGCCTGAACTTTGGCCACAGTTTCTTTGCTTACAAGATCGAGCTTATTTCCCACCACCAGGAACGGAAGGGAAGCGTTTTTCACAGCCTCAAGGAAAAGGCGAAAGGTAGCAATTTGGGGATCAAAAAGGTTCAAAAGGAGAACGGCGCCGGTGGCCCCGTAAGTCTCAAACGGCGTAACCATCTTCTTTGTAACCCTTGTGCTCATCCTTCACCCCGCATAACGGCAGCCACTATACGCTTCCAAGAAAAGAACCAGCCCCAATCCGAAGGGACCAGGAGCTGGCGAGGAGCGATCTTGCAAGGCAAAAACCCTCCCTAATTAAGGGGGAGGGCAAGGCTAAAAAGAATTCAGCCGAGCTTGTAGCCGATGCGCCGAAGGAAGGCTTTGCGCTCCGCCTGCTCCTTTTCGCCCTCTACGCCCTTCGTTTTCACTCCGTCTACAACGCCGAGGACGCCGCGGCCCTGCTCGGTCTCGGCCACGATCACTTCCACGGGATTAGCGGTGGCGCAGAAAATTCGGCAGACTTCGGGCACCATTTTGATCGCGTTCAGGACGTTGATTGGGTACATCCCTCTCATAAAGATCAAAAAGACGTGGCCGCAGGAGAGAGCCAAAGCGTTCTTTTTGGCGAGTTCCACGAGTTCCGGATCCGTTCCGGACCAGCGAACCAAGGCAGGTCCAGAGGACTCACAAAAGGCTAGGCCGAATTTTGCGCCGGGTACGCCGTTCACCATGGCCTCATGGAGGTCCTCCACGGTTTTGATGAAATGGGCCTGCCCCAAAATGATGTTCACATCGTCGGGTTTTTCTATCTTCACAACCTTTAACTCCATACTCCTCCTTTCCTCACCAAGTGTAGCAGGTCTCCTGCCCTCGCTGGCATTGGAGCGGCCCGTAAGGTCGAAACCAACTTTTGTAGCCTTAGGAATCGGGCCCAGGCGGCGGATTAGGGGCGACGGCTAGGAGTTTATGACCAAAACTTTGGTCGTCTCTGCAGCGTGATTTCCGCCATCCCAGAGAAGAGCAAAGGCCTTACCCAACAGAAAACTGGCCAATCATTCAAAAATCTCGCTGAGTCACTCTGACTGAGGAGCAATTGTGCGCTGTTTTGGCTTCTAATACCGGAAGAAATAAAGGCAAAGGGCAAGGCCAGCGAAAATGGCTTCTATTGCCATCAGAACTAGAACAAGGCCACGCTCCGAAAGGGGGTGAATCTTGAGGGTGGCTTGAGCCAAGCCCACGGGACCATTCTTTGGACACCGAAGTTTTCCATCCTTCCCGAGTTCGCCAAAACTTTTAGGAAACCCGTTAAGAGCCTTAAATACGAGATCCGTAAAATATGGCACAAAAAGAACGAGGCCGGCGGCTTCGAAATCTCCCACAATGCAGGAGGAAGCGAGGATCGCGCCTAGGGAAAGGGTGCCCACATCGCCCACGAAAATTTTTGCCGGATACCAATTGAGGGGAAGAAGTCCCAAAGCTGCGCCGCCTCCGGCAAGAAGGATGACGAGAGCCGTGGTTGCGCCCAGTTTTGCGGCGATGGCGGATAAGGCACCCATAGCTATAAGGCTCATCCCAAGCTCAAGCCCATTGAAGCCGGCAAGCATATTCACAGCATTGGCTGCCCCAGTTATTCCCAAAGGGACCAAAAGAAGCGAATAGGCAAGCCCGAAATTCACGCGGCCAAGAAAGGGAATGGTGATGGTAGTATGTCCTGCGCGTACAGCGACCAAGGGCAAGGCGGCGATCACCGGAAGGAAAGCTTTCACGACCTGCCTTAACCCTAAAAGGTCGTCCAAAATCCCCACAAGGCCGGTGAGGAGAACTGTGGCCAAGACCGCAAGAAGAAGCACAAAGTCCACGGGCAAAATTTTGGGAAGAAAGGCCTCAAGGCCGATGGCAAAAAGGATGGCCAAGGTAAAGCCGGCGACCAGGGCGAGCCCGCCCATTTCCGGAATTTCCGGCTGTAAAGGCTTGTGTAGATCTTTTCCGACAATCCCCGCGGCCCGAAGTTTTGGGGCCAAAATAACCGCGCTTAGGCTTCCTCCCAGCATGGCCACAAAAAACACTAAAACCGTAGCCCACATGGCCCTAGAAGCTTATCGGAAAGACCGGAAAAAGGCTAGTTTACAGAGATTCCGCCGAATAAAGAACAATGCCGCCCTTGGTCATTCGCTCCGAGGTTTCTTTAAGAGCGCGGTATTCTTCCTCCGCATACACGTGGGGCTCAAGGTTGGGGATACGCAAAGTCTTCCAAACGATCTCGTAGGCATCCCGCCGGGGTTTTCCTCGGTATACCACGAGCAAATCCACATCGCTTCCAGCAGTATAATTTCCTTGCGCGTATGAGCCGAAAAGGATTACCAAAACCAAGGGCAATTTTTGCTGAAGCTCGGGAAGCCTTTCAGCCAAAAGGCGAAGGAGTTCTTCCCGACCAAGCTCGGGCCAGAATATCTTTGCAGAACCGAATGATTCTTTCCGCATGAGAGATAAGCCGCCGCGCCTCTTCCTCAGTATACCGCCCCCTAGGTGAACCGGAAGGATGAGCATTGGGGTATCTTGCGGGAATGTAAGTCTTGTCTAGTTCCAAAGCCGCGCGGAAAAGATCCTCAGGGACTCTATAATGCTGAGAAAGGGCAGAAAGGAGATCGGCTACGGAATGGCCCCATGCCTCCGCCCCTAACCTCTGGAAGACGGCCTTCACCGCTTTTTCCGCAGCTTGTTGGGCAGAAAAGCAGCTCCAATCGTAAAAGCCATGCTCCGCGTCATTTTTAGCATGCGCCAAGTCCCACTCCGCTTGGTCCAGCCAATCCCGACTGCGCTCCATGGCTCTTTATCATATCACGGAAGCTTCCGCAGGCGCTCCAAGATTTTCCGTACCTCTTGGGCGCGGTCCCGAGGAAGGATAAGGAGAGCCTCTTTTGTTTCCACAATAACCAAATCCCGAAGGCCTAGGGTAGCCACAAGACGCTCTGGCTCTTCGGCATAAATCACAC
>Ga0272449_1005097_pt1 | contig 10413 bp, 12 predicted proteins | sample YNPCB0241_FD_198679 | JGI IMG/M metagenome (GOLD analysis project Ga0272449, IMG submission 198679) | Hot spring sediment microbial communities from Yellowstone National Park, WY, United States - YNP-CB-024-1 | ecosystem: Environmental > Aquatic > Thermal springs > Hot (42-90C) > Sediment...
CCTTACCCCTAACGATAAGCCTTAAGGCTAATAGGATTATGAAGGAGATTAATATTAAGAAACCGCAACCTAAACCAATTTCTAAAGATGTTACTGTAACTTTCCCCTTAACCCAGTTCACAAGAACCACAGGGGCAGTCTTAAGCTGAGTGACAGCCAGAGTAGCACCAGTTTCACTTACACTCCTTGTAAAAACCATTATGGCGCCGGAAAACATGGAATATTTAGTTAATGGAAATATGATTGTTCTGAAAACGCCTAAAGGTTTTGCCCCCAAAGTTCTCGACGCTTCTTCAAGTTCTATGCTTATCCTCTCAATGGCTGCGGACATGGACCTCACAAAATACGGATAAGTGATGGCCAAGTGCGCAAAGACAAGAAGCCAAACATCCGGAATAAACGCCAAGGTTTCTTTCCAGAAAAACCTAAGGGAAACGCCTAAAGCCACTGATGGCACAATTATTGGGATGTCAACAAGCACGTTTAATGCTGATGAAGCTTTTCCAAGACGCTTTCTTGCAACGATTATCGCCATGGGCAAGCCTATTAGAATATTTAAGACAGTCACAGCCGCCCCAAGCGAATAAGAAAGGACAAGGCTTTGCCAATACTCGCTCCAAGGATACGTGCCGGACAAAGCTTTCGGTAGAATATCTGTTGGAAGGGCCTCAAAAGCTGGGAGTGCCGCAAAAAGCGAGGGAACCAACACGATAACAAAGAAAATTAGGAGCGTAATGCCATTTCTGGTCAAAACCGCCGGGGAATAACTTATTTTCCTCTCAATTGTTGGCCAAGCCCTTTTAATCGGCAGTTTTAATTTTTCTCCAAGAATGCGTACCGCTGCAAAAATTAGGCATGAGACAATTATGAGAATTAGGCTTACGAAGACTGTTGCTCCTACAAACATGTCTTTTGTGTTTTGAATAAATATTGGCCCATTTTCAAATGCTCCGGCAACCATCATTGTTGCTCCCGTTTCAGAAATAGACCTTGCAAACGCCAATATGAAAGCGGCAATCAAAGAAGGCTTTATAATCCCAAAAGTGACTGTTCTAGCGGTTGTGAAAGGCGGAGCCCCCAAGGTTCTTGATGCTTGCTCATACTCAACTTTATAGTCCAGTAAAGCGCCAACAATAACCCTTACAACAACGGGATAAGAAAACGTGAAGTGTAACAATGCAACAAGAAGCCATCCTGGCGAAACAAGGGAATAGCTAAAAAGCGGCGAGATTTCACTAGGCTTATACCAAAAAAGAAGAAGCGAATAGCCAAGCACGGCTGTGGGCACAATAAATGGGATGTCCGCAAGCGTGTCCAAAACGTTTATCCATCGGAATCTGCTACGGGCTATAAGCCAAGCCATAGGAATGCCAGCAACTAAATCCAAAATAGAAACCATCACGGCTATAACAAAAGAGTTTTTCACAGCTTCTAATGCGCGAGACAAAAGTTGGCTGTCGCTAAAAACTTCCTGAATGGAGCTCCACTTGATAATTATACCCAAAATTGGAGGGATCAAAATTAATGCGAAAAATAGTATAACGGCAGTTAAATAGACACCGTATTTGAACGCTGGTTTTGAGGAGAGTCTGTCAAGTTTTTCAACGAGTTTTTTGGGCAAACCTATCAGCCTAAATCTAACTAGTGAACTAACGTGCTTCTTTTTTCATTTGCGAAATTTGCTGATAAGCTTTCTGTAGGAAATGTGTCTTAAGATGCGCGCGCGAGCAGAAAATGCGTCAAGAAAACTTAACCCTAACATTCTTTATTCAAATAACGGGCTCCGTCAGCAACCATCTCCATAACGGGGTAAATTTTATGGTTCTATTGTCTATTTTATCTATGCCTTCATAGTTCCATGTGATTATCCTCAAATTTTTGCATTCCGTTTCCTTAGAAGCTTTCAATAGGGATTTAACTTCTCTTTTTTCTATTTCATCCCTTCCAGAAGCATAAGTCACCTGTATTAGCTCTCTAATTTCTACTCCCTCTTTTAAAAGGAAATCTACCTCCGCTCCTTCATGGTTCTTCCAATAGTAAATCTCCAGCATAGGCTTCTTGTTAGCTAGCCTTAAAAGTTCTAGGAAGACGCAGTTTTCCATAAGTTTCCCTATGTCTTCTGAAAACTTCACAACTTTTGTTAGACCCGTATCGCAAATGTATATCTTCTTAGGCCAACTCTCCCTCTGATAAACCCTAAGTGAAAACCTGTTCAAAACGAATAACGCTACCGAATCTTGTATCTTGTCAATGTAACTGTAAAGCGTGTTTTTACCAAACCTCTGGGAACTCAGGGATTTCAAAACCTTATTTACGCTTATTTCCTTAGAGAAGTTTTGCAGCAGAAAAGAAAGTAGAAACCTTGCAAGGCTTATGTTTTTAAGTTTATGCCTCTCAACAATATCCCTAAAAAGTATCATTTCAAAATACTCTTTCAAAATCCGCTCTTTTTCAGCTTCTTCAAACACAACCTCTGGAAAACCGCCGAACTCAAGGTATTCTTTCAAATAACCCCTAATTTTGGCAGCTTCATCCATTGTCAATTTCTCTGCAAATACATTTTTCGCCTTTAAAAATTCCCTAAAGCTGAATGGCAACAACAAGTAAGAAAATGTTCTTCCCCTCAACTGAGTGGCTATTTCCCTGCTTAAAAGCTTTGAAGAGGAACCCGTTACAAACATGTTGTAATGTTGAAGATCCAACAGCTCCCTTATGGCTAACTCCCAGTTTTTCACGTTCTGAACCTCGTCGAAAAAAATGTTTCTGGGCGCTTTACCCGCAACCTCTATGTAAATTCTTATCAAATCCCTTATATCTTTAAAGCTTACATCCATTAACCTTGTATCCTCAAAGTTAAGGTATAAAGAGTTCATCCTATCATTCTCCATCAACTGATAGAAATAATACGTTTTTCCAGCCCTTCTAGGACCAATAACCGAGATAACCCTATCTTTCCTTCTAATAACCTCTAGCTCTCTACTAACACCTTTGAAAGCTTCTCTCTTCATCCACTCTATGATATAGTCTCTAACTAACACGTGTTGCATAAGCATAATTGTGAATACAATTTATTTAAATATTATCTCAGTTACAGAGAAAATAATCGTTCTAGCCTCTCAATTCTATTTCATTTGTCACCATTTCAAACAAAAAAAACAGCCACCAGCTCTCTCATTTAGTCTTTGAGCGTCTGCAAAATTTCCCTACAGCCCAGCCTAATTGCTTCTTCACTGTTCAACCTAGGCTTCCAACCTAAACCCATAAGCTTCTCCACAGAAAGCCGCATTGTTTTTACGTCCCCTTTCCATCCGCGCCCATCTCCCAAAACATCATTAAACTTAAACCGCGGATTAACATCCATCTCCTCACAAACAATCTCAGCTATGCGCCTAACATCAACCCAATCTAAAGAACCCACATTAAAAGCCTCAGCACTTCCAGCTTTATCAAAACACGGTAAAACAGCAAAAAACGCGCTTACAAGATCTTTAACATGCAAATAGGATTTCTTCTGCCTTCCATCCCCTAAAATTTCCAATTCTTTAGGATTCTGCTTCAGTTTCCTAATAAAATCAACAATAACTCCGTGCTTTGCCCTAGCACCAACAACATTAGCAAATCTCAGCAAAACTGCGCTAAAGCCGAAAGTGTGACAGTAAGAGGAAATTAATGCTTCACAACCTAATTTGGCAGCTCCATAAACAGAAATTGGAAGCATAGGGCCGTAATTCTCGCTTGTCGGAAAAATTGTTGCCTCGCCGTAAACTGTTGAGGTTGAAGCAAAAACTATTCGCTTGGCAGTTTTGCTTTTACGCATAGCCTCCAAAACATTAAAGGTTACAAGCAAATTCTCGTCGAAATGAACTTTTGGGTCTACTTCACCTAAGCGGACATCAGGGTTAGCAGCCAGATGAAAGACAACGCTGACATCGGCAACTGTTTTCTCGCAAACGTTAAAATCCTTTAAATCACCTTCAATAAATTCAAAGTTTTCATTTCCAAACCAGCGCTTAATATTACCTATATTTGCACCGCTTAGATTGTCTACAACCCTAATATGAAAGCCCTTAGCCATTAAAGCATCGACGAGATGACTGCCAATGAAACCTGCGCCACCAGTCACCAAAACCTTAGAATACTTATCCATAGCAATACGCCAACCTTAAAATTCATTTAAACACTATTCAAAAAGTATTAAATTTTCACGCCTTTAATTTTGCAAGCTTTTCTTACAGCTTTTAACAAGCCATGAGCTTGACTGTACTTTTCCTCCGCCAACGCCGTAAACAATTTTCGTTCCAAGCCGCTTGCAGAGTTCAATCTCTGAATGTGGCATATTTTCTGGGGTTCTATCCCCTCCCTTTGCGAATATTTCGGGTTTAATGGCTTGAAGGGCTTCACACGTGGTCAAGTCACATAATGGACTGCAAACTACGACTTTGTCAACGTATCTTATAGCCTCTACCAATGCAACCCTGTCTTCAAGCGGCATAAAGCAATAACCCTTCTTCTTAATGCAACATTCATCCCTGTGAATGCTTACTACCAACCAGTTCCCCAGACTTTTTGCTTCTCGAAGGTATGCAATATGACCTCTGTGTGGTGGATCGAAGAAGCCTGATGCAAGAACAACCTTGCGCATAATAAAATTGCCTCCTTCACTTAAAGCACTGACAAGTAACAGGTTTTAACCTTTTTATCAAATACTCTCAAGTATTATTCTTTTCAGAATTGTGAATCCATGTTTGGGTTTTAGCTTTTTCTCGCCAATTCTAGGTCTATAATAAATTGGAATCTCAACTATTTCAAAACCTTTCCTCTCAACCAGATGGTTCAACTCGACTTCCACATCGAAACTGTTAGATCGGGGCGTCCAATCCCTGATGATTTCCCAACGCACGACACGAAGTCCAGTTAGGGGATCTCGCAAATTAATCCCATTTAACAAGTTGTGCATTAAAGCCAGAAGTCTATTTCCAATGTATAGCATGTTATGCATCGACTTCAGCTTAAAATGCGAATTAAACCTGTTTCCACAAACCATTCCAACACGCGGGTTCTCATCCAAAATTTTAATCATGTACGGAATGAACTCAGCTGGGTAAGTGTAATCGGCATCTGTTAAGACGACATAATCAACGTAACCAACGGTGGAATTTACATAGCGAATTGCATCAGCGATTGCGTTTCCTTTGCCGCTTCCCTGCTGGAATATTACTTCTGCGTACATGTCCTTTGCAATTTTTACTGTTTTGTCTCGGCTCCAACCGTCAACAACAAGTATCCAAGGCTTTTCCAAGTGTTGCCTAAGCTCTGCTATGGTTGGCCCTATTCCTTCTTCCTCATTTAGAGCGGCTATTACTGCAAGCACTGATTTTCCTTCGCCTTTCTCCCACATTTCCTGCACCGCAAAGGCACACAAACGATTAATTAATAGTTAAAATCGCACGGTTTCTATTAAGCATGCTAGGATTTTAACTCTAGAAAAATTTCCATTTTTTCTATTTTTAGATTCTAAATCGGAACAGTCATGTTAAGCCAAAATCCAACAAAACGATTATGAAACTGAAAGTCCAAGGCAGTAGCATTATAAATCCACAATTCAAAGAAAATTTGAAAGTAAAAACCCTTATTTTCTTCATCCCAAAAGGCAACTTTATCAACATTCAAAACGTAGCCATCCACTATAATATTTGAAATTCTACAAAAATTGCCTTCAAAAGAAACATTGTCAAAAGAAAACAAGAATTCCTTTTCCCAAACCTCGCCATCCCTCAAAAACACCCTATACTCGAAAACTGGGTACAAAGGACTTGGGGTTCCATTGACCGAATCTGGCAAAGGCTCTGTTTGATTCCTAAACTTCACAAAGACTTTGTAATACTCTAAGCCACTCATGTGATTTGCAACGCCTAAGTAAACTCTGTAAACCTCATGTGTTGTCACGTTGAAGGGATAATCCTCAGCCATCTGCCCAGACCCCAAAATCCAAAATTCCGTGAAAGGCTCTCCTCTTGGGAGTCTAATAACCATGGCAAGCGTAGGAGACAAAATAATTAAAGCTAAACAGAAACATGAAAGCAAGTAAGCAAGCTTAAAATCTTCAATATTCAAGCTTTATCCTCCACTATGGGCTTCATTTCCAGAACACGTTTAACATACCATCTCCTCAAAAATCTCCACGCAAAAAGACTCAAGACGAAAAGCACACTCAATCCAACACTCGAAATTCCAGCGGTAAACATCAGCTTCTCGCCATAGGCTTCTTCACCTTTTAGCTTAAGATCCGAAGCTTCCAAGGCGATATTATTTACTGCGCTGCTGCAATTGATAGCTAATGAATACGCTTTTTCATAATCGCCAGTACTATAGGAATTTTTAGCTTCAGCCAACAATCCTCCAGCATAAACAAGCCTTTCTAACAATTCTGAAATGTTTGCACCTGCCCTTTCAGCTTCAGCAACATGTACATACGCAGACGCTAAATTCTCTTCAGCATTGCTTAACGCTTCTTCTGCATCAGCAGAGCTAGCGGCAAAACAGGCATGGGCAAAGTATGCTAAAAGCAGAGTTGCCAAAATAAAAGCTTCCAAAACATTATATGTTTTCATCTTCGCCACCTCTTGAACACAACTCCTTCAAACGCCTTCTTTTATCATTTAAATCATTAAGCTGTTTCACAACATGCCTATTACGTTTTGCATACTCCTTATAAACACTAAGGAATTGCAAAGCCTTCGATGTGAGAACATAACGTTTATCGCCCTCTTCAAAGCGTAGAAGACGCGCCTCTAAAGCATCATTCAAATATTTCTGTAAAAGCTTATAACTTAAATTCGCCTGGTAGAGTATCTGTGTCTTCCTAGCCCCTCCATTAGCTGCAACTTTCAGAATATCTGCGATTATGTCTAAATCACTTCTATAGTTGCGCAAGGCTTTCACTCTCAAAATTTCAAATCAAAATGCAAAACGCAATTCTAACCCATTTTTATAGCGCTAAAAACCACGCAATAGACTAAAGGCACTTTAAAATGTGAAATATCAAATTATGTGAAGCCAGCCTCTTCCTCCCTTCTTAAGTTGCTGCCTTTTCTTTTCCTCGCAAACATACATTTGTTTCCGCTTAGCCCTTTTAGAAGATGGCTGGCTGGCAATAAATGTTCTAATAAACTTTCCCCATCCACCCACCACAGGGCTGGGAGGAACAAACCTTTCAACATCAACTAAGCCATGCATTTGCAAAATTTCCCTAAAATTTAACATTTTGAACTTTCTCGTCGCAAAAATCACAGTTCCCCTTTCAACAAATAAATGCTCATAATCCTTTTTGGCAATAGCTTCCGCCCTAAATTTGTCATCAATCCGCTCCCTCCACAAATTTCGCCAATCCCTCTTCAATTCTTCAACCAATTCTAATTTAACTGGTTTCTCCATTAACAAATTCCCTCCCTGACGGGAGCGGAAAGAACATTTGTAATCACTGTTTCCTTTTCTCCCACTTTAACATTATTCCGAATCGGAATATTTAAAGAGGTAAGTATGAAACATCTATTCTAATTGTCTAGAACAAAAGTCTATTCTTCTATAAAAAAACTGCAAGAGAAATAGACAAAAAATTCCTAAACCCTTTAAAACAACAAACATGAATTTAAAGATATGCTCACCGTCGCAGACCTCCTTACACTAATCCAGGAAGAAGAAAACTTAAACATAAGAAAACTTGCAAAAAAACTCGAGATTCCACAAGAGCAGCTCCAAGAAGTCATAAAAACCCTGGAACGGCGTAACCTATTAAAATACGACTCCGAAACAGAAAAAATAACTTTGCCAAAATGGCTCTTAAACATTAACAAAAAAATAGAAGCAACAAAACCAACAGCAGGCGAAATAATCCTACCAAAATACCAGGAAATACAAATTCAAGACATAGTAATCGGAAACTACACGAAAGAAGCATTAGGCCTCAAAATATGGATTAAGGCTAAAAGAAAAGAAATAGCCATATGTGAAATACCCTAAAACTGCAAAACCTGCCTAACTTCTTTAAGCCTTTCCAAAAGAAGTCTACCTTTATCCGTAATCCAGAACACAACAGAACCATCATCATTGCAAACCTTCCTAACCAAACCCTGCCTTAAAGCAACATGCAAATACTTACGAAGCGTAGAATAACTCAAATTAGCCTTATACATAAGATGAGTCGCCTTAACACCATTCGAAGACAAAGTTAGAATATCCGCCAGAATCTGAACTTCACCCCTCCGATGACGACCCATACTGAACCCGTTTAAACAGCTAAAAGGTAAAAATAGATTAACCGAAAAGGCTATTAAAATTTGCGGAAACCTCGGTACAACCGAACCGAACATATAGATTTCTGCTTTTTGGTCAACCTTCCATTAACAGCGACTAATGGAATGCCTCGGTTAAAGTGTGTTAGATTAATAAAACTGAAGTTTGATATGTAGAAGATGTTCTTAGTCGCCTTGTAAGTCTAATGTTGACTCTCGCAGTCGAAGCATAGGTCGCTTTCTCTGTTTGTCCAGAAAAATTTTACCGCCTTTTTTGCATGTTGTTTTTCGAGTAACCCTTTCTCGTCAGTTTTGGATACCAAGGGGTGCAAGCCCTAGCCATACTCATGCGGTTTAACGCTTCCCTCTGTTTTTTGCGGTAGTCGTAGTAGTACTCCGTTTCAAAGTTTGTCAGGAAGTTTTACCGCAGCCCTTGCATTTAACTTCTTTAAGCATGCCCTCTTTTATTGGCGAAATAGCCTTAAGCAGGTCTGTTGCCTCTTGGGAGCAGGAACAACGGTGTTTCTTCTCCAAATCTTTTCCATCCTTCATAGGCTAACAGCGACCCGCTGAACATGCCATATAGCAATCTGAAGCTTCCAGGTAGCTTACAGAGAAAAAGCCCTACAAGACTGTCCGCCTCTAGAGTCGAAAGGCACGCCGCAAAGAAGATTCAGATGGAGAAGATGATGAACCTTATAAAACTGAAGTAGAACTGCAAAGATGTTTAAAACATATTTAAATATTTTGTTTTATTAACTTCTGTAGGGTTCGATTAATGTCTAAGCCGAAAATTGATGAAAGGCTAATGCATTTGGTGCGTGCGGGATTATGCCCTCACGAAGATCCGTTAAAATACGTTGCGGAGCTAAAGCAACTTGCAGACACGGTGGCAAAGACTGAAGAAATTGAAAAAAGAAGCAAAGTTTTCAAGGCTTTAGCCGACGCAACTAGGCTGAGGATTTTGAAGCTTTTAGAAATTAGAGAAATGTGTGTCTGCGAAGTAATGATTGCCCTTGACTTAACGCAGCCCACGGCGTCGCATCACTTGAAGATCTTGGAAAACGCTGGATTAGTAAGAAGCAAGAAAGAGGGAAAATGGGTTTACTATAGCATAACAGACCAGAAACTAATCAAAAGCATGGAGAAGCTGAATCTCATTTAGTTTAAGCGGTATTTGAGAAAATTGTAACAATAAATTTAAATATTTGAATACAACGCACTACTTTTCTCAAAGGTGATAATTGTTGAAGAAGATACTGGTGGGCGTTGACGGTTCAGAATATGCAGAAAAAGCTTTAAAACAAGCAATCGAAATTGCAGAAAAGTTTTCAGCCGAAATAACTGTGGTTAATGTTTATCATGCTCCAACTGGTCAAGATGTAAGTCAAAAAATCTTGGATAAGGCTAAAGAGATTTTGGAAAATTCAAAAGTAAAATTTAAACTTGTTTCAGTTTTGAGCCCAAATACGCCGAAGGTTATTACTGATATGGCTGAAAAAGAAAAATTCGATTTGATTGTTGTTGGAAGTAGAGGAATAGGCGCCGTTCACGCCTATTTGATAGGAAGTGTATGCAACAAAATATGCTATGACTCGCCTGTTAGCGTACTCATTGTGAAGTAGTTTATTTTGGTCGAAGTGGGAAAAATGGAGCCAAAAGAGCCTACAGCAACCAGAAAAGTCGAGCTTGGCATTTTCGAGAAATACCTGACGCTGTGGATAGCCATATGCATAGTAGTTGGGCTTCTTGTTGGAAGATTTTTGCCACAATTCGGAGAATTTATGGAGTCTCTTAAATTCGGGCAGTTGTCGATTCCTATAGGCATTCTCTTGTTCTTCATGATGTATCCAACAGTTGTAGGAATACGATTCAGTGACATTAAAAAGGCTGCCAAAAGACCGAAACCGTTACTTGTTACAATAATTGCCAACTGGGTCATAGCTCCACCATTAATGACCCTTTATGCGAACACAATCTTGGCTGGAAACCCACAATACATTGCAGGGGTCATCCTATTGGGGTTGTCTCCTTGTACTGCCATGGTAATGTGGTGGATGTTCCTTGCGAAAGGTGATTTAGCACAAGGATTGATAAACACCGCAATCAATGCCTTGTTGAT
>Ga0272449_1005098_pt1 | contig 10411 bp, 9 predicted proteins | sample YNPCB0241_FD_198679 | JGI IMG/M metagenome (GOLD analysis project Ga0272449, IMG submission 198679) | Hot spring sediment microbial communities from Yellowstone National Park, WY, United States - YNP-CB-024-1 | ecosystem: Environmental > Aquatic > Thermal springs > Hot (42-90C) > Sediment...
GTATTTGGCTATGTCCATCAATTCTGAATATGTGAATCCTGTCTTCATAAGGATTTATCAATCTTTTAAGCTTACTTGTTATGAATTTTAATTCCTCACGCATTAAGAAACATTCATAAACTGAACGTTGACCCCCTGTGCTGTAATCTTTAAGAAAATGCCTTACCCTTGCAAGCCTTCTTTCATCTGTAATGTCATAGGCTATTATGTATAGAATTCTCATTTTTTATTTTATTTTGTTCTTGATTTACAGAGGAATAAAAACAATATTGCTGAAATATTGCAGTTGCCAAAGATATTTTGTTTTATTTTTTGATAATTTGGTATTTACCCAGTCCAAAGCTTGTGCCTTTGCCTATATGAAGGATTTCACCTGCTTTTAAATAGGGCATAAATGCAGTTATATCACCCTCATAGGTAATTTCTCCAACTACTCCACCGAGTTTCATTCTGGTTTCCTGCCTTGTTGAATATCTTTCCCAGTCATACCAACGGGTATTATTACTTACAATTCTTACTTTTTCAGCTTTTTCAATTAGATATTTTGCATTAATCTGAGGCAGCTCTTTTTTACAGTGAAAATAATAAATTAAAGTAAGCCTCCTTATGATTGAACGAATAAGAATATGAAATTCAAGATTGTCTACAAGGCTACGGTTATATTTTATTCGGATAGGAGTAAGAACTTTCAATGTTAAAAAAGAAGCAGATTCTTCATTATTTTTTAAAGAAACTGTCTTTTCCTCAGTGGGTATAACACTTAAAAGATTAAATTCTCCTCTGCCTCGGCCAATTCCTGTCCGTCCAAGTTCTTTTATTGTAAGAACAAAATATGGTGCATAAGAGATAGCATTTCCAATAAGTATCACATTAAAATGAATTTTATCCCCGGGTAAAAATTTATTTTTCTTTTCATCAGGAGGCTCAAAAATAAATGGATGTGGAATTTTTTCGTATTTATGCATGTTAAAGATTTCTGCTTCGCTATTACCAACAGTTTCAAAAACATAGGCATATATGCATCTATTTTTAAGAGGACATTCTATGCAATCAAATCTTTTAAGAACACATGTTATCTTTCTAAAAACATTACCAAATCCACCTCTGAATGCAGAGCCTTTAAAGTCTGGAAGATTTATCTGGGTTTCAGCTTCTATTGTGAATTTGAGAATTTTATAATTTATCTGCATTCAATAAATAATCCATAACCTAAAGAAGTTTTTGCACCTATTCCATAATTTTGAATATTTTCTAATAATAAAGAGCTTGCTTTTTCAACTAAATTTTGTTCTTTTGAGGCAAGATAAAAATGAAATTTTGTATTTTCCACTGTCAGAAATTTTATCGGAATAGGTGTTTGCCAATCAGCTGGAGGTTGCCCCTTTGAATAATATCCTGAATAATGGGGATTCATTACATCTATTTTTAATTTTATCTCTCCAAAAGGATATGCATCAAAAAATATTACTTTGCCTTGTTTTTTTTGTGTCCCAAAGATTTCAATTAAATCTTTAAAGGTAATTTTTTCTACCTCAAGCTCCAAATCTTCACCTTTTTCTAATGCATTACTTACTCTCTCTATAACCTTCTCAAATTCCATATCTTCTGTCTTGTTTTTTTTGTCAGCGAATTTCAAAACTGCCCAATGTTTTGTGACACCTTTTATAGCACTGCCCGGAATATAAGGAATTCCATAAATGTGATGAAGCGTCATTGATGTTTCCTGTGGATGAGATGCCCCAAGCCCAATTATGAGACGCCAGGAAGTAGACAAAGAAAAGTTTTCTAAATTGTATCCTTCTTTTTGAAGTTGCGTAATTACTTGTTTTTTTCTAATTTCAATAGCGTTTATGAAATCCTTATCCCACTTAAAATTTTCAATATCTTCGTTTATTCTGATTTTAAATTCATTTCTACTTATAGTAATTGATGGTAAATTGAAAAGATAGGTAAAATTGATTTCTTTAAATTTTTGAGGAGTAATTTGAGAGCCAAAAAATTTATGAAGTAAATCTTTGAAACTATTATTAAAGTATTTGTTTTCAGGGACTCTTATTTCCTCGTTCATTCTTCCTCTCCCTCAATCAATCCTTCTGCAAATCTTTTAAGCCAATTTAAGAATGCAAGTATTTCTTGAGTTATGTATCTATATGTTGCAGAATCACATGATATAACCCATTCTACAAGGTCATTTTTATCCTGAGGCATTTGAATTCTCGCAGTGTGTGGACTTCTCATATACTCTGTAAGTTGTTTATAGATTAAGTCATAAGAGTTTTTAGGATTTTTCTCATCGCCTGGTTCCAATTTTTGATCTTTTTCTTGTTTTTGTTTTTGCCTCTTTGATACAACAAACGCAAGTGTTTGTCCTAAACGATTGGATAATATCATAGATGGGAGTTTCTTGACATAAGATTTATATTTATCATCTTCATACCATTCTCCATCTATTTGTGTTTTTCTAATTATTTTTTTACCCTCTTCAGCACATCTATATGCAAACTCTGCTCTCCCTTTTTCAAGTTTAGTTATTATTGTTTCTTTTTCCATTTTTACCCTCCTATTGCAAAATCTGAATTTTTGCAATACCCTTTCCAATAGTTTGGTTTCCACCAACTTGAATCACTTTTGGAATACCCTCAAAAAATTGAAGAACCTTTTCAGCCTCTTTATCAGAATTTTCTGCCTTAAAAACCCCTTTTGCTTCATCTTTTTCAACCCTTACTGCCGAAGCCATTGCAATTGAGTAAAGAATTGTATCTTGAGGAAGATACTCTTCTGTCCATAAAGCACCACTTTGAACTGTTCCTGTTTTGTCATCAATCTTTGTTCTTGTTATAACTTCTGTTGAACTTGTAACAAATTGCTCAAAATCCTCATCTGATAAAATTACCAAATCTTTTTCAAGTTTCTCACACCAGAATTTGTATGTATCATTTGGGAAAATTTTATCTGCGAGATATTTGGCTATTTTTGAAGTTTCTTTATTTTCTTTCAGTTCAAATGTGAATTCTTCAAGAACCACCTTTGATTTAATAGAAATATTTGTTTGTTCCGGTAATGTATTTATTAAGGTAGAAAAATCTACATTTAGAGGATGATCTATTATTTTTGCTAATCCTAAATCCTCTCTAAACCTTTCAAGAACCATCGGACAGGTTATCCATGCAAATACACCTTTCAAAGATTTAACGGGGAACAAAAGAATTCTGGCGTCAGTAAAAGCAATGGCACCTGCATGGGCTTCTTCTGTATCTTCTGGACCGAAAACAAGGGAAAGATAATCTGTTTTCCTATCTTTATCACCCTCTTTATAAGAAATTTCATTTTTTGGCTTTATTTTTTGTCCATTAATAGTTATCTCAGGATTTAAATCTCTGAGTGCTTCTCTTATACATCCTTTTAACCCCGACGCTTCAATTTTTGGAAAGTTTGTATGTCTTTCCCTTTGAATGGGTAAATCAACAAGGCCGGTAACTTCTCCACCACTTCCTGGGTGAAGTGGTGTTTCAGCAATTATAAAAAACAGTTTTGATATTTTAAACATCTTGCACCTCCCTTATAATTTCATAAATTTTATATTGCTCGATATTTCTTATCTTCTCCATTTCCTTTATGAAATCCTCTACATATTCTGTTTCCACATTATGAACATCGCTTCCTATTTTTATATTGCCGATGTATATATCAATTTCTTTTGAACCATATCTTGTTTTCCATTCTTTAATTTTGTAAAGAACCCTTACTTGTAAATTTTCTTCTTTATGCTTAAAGCATTTAAATTCTTCTCTGTTGTCAAACCCCATTATTTTATGGTTTAAGTCTGGGTCATTGGGATTTGAAATATATCGTCTTTTTAACTCCTTTGCTGATTTTTCAAAAATAACCTTCCGCTGAGCATCTTGACTTATGTAATTTTGCACTAAATCTGATACATAAATTATCTCAAAAAATCTCTTATATTTTCCCCAAAGAATTATCCCGAGCGGATTTAAAGAATATAAATTATCAGTTTGTTCCAATAAAGAATAAATATCTTCTTTTTCATCTTCTGAAAGTCCTTGAGGAAGTTCGACAATACTTTCTCTTTCTAACTTTCTAAAAAAATCTCTATATTTTTCAAAAATAGATTGTTTTATATCAATGGGGATATGAGGAATTTTAATTAAAGCATCCGTATTTTCAAATATGTAGTATATTGGGCATTTATTCACCTGAGCAAGAATAGTGAGATATGGTATTGTTGCTTTATATCCTCCGGTTATGTTGATAATTATATTCCCCAAATATTCTTGAGAAATATTTTCAATAATAGTTTTTATTAAATTTAAAATCCCTTCGTTAAACTCGCTTCTATTCCAGATTTGAAGCCCTTCAATTTTTATGGGTTTCTTTGTTTCACAATCTTTTAGTTCATCATAAGGTTGATACTCACTAAGTACTTTATATAATATTTCAGCAGCAAGTCGACTTAATGCAGTATCTGAATATAAAAGATAAATCTCTAATTTTCCCTTTAATTCTTCTTTCAATTTTATAAGACTTTTAATTTCTGCAGAAGCATTTTGATTATTTTTAAAGTGACTTTCCTTTAAACTTCTTTCAATATTTCCCTTTCTATTTAACTCTTTATCCAAGTCATTTGCTTTGCTTTTATTGTTTTTAAAATAATTATAAGCATTTTTAAAATTGGTATCGTTGCTGTACATTTCTAAATAATTTTCAAAAAGTGATGTCCCTACCATTGTAATCACTTTTTTCATTTTTACACCTCACCAACAAAACTTAGTCCAAATCCTTCTTCAAGGTTTATATCAGAGATATTTTTAAAATGAAAAACCTCTTTAATTTTTTCTGCTGGTGTATCATCTAAAATTTTGAAATAATAAACACTACCCGGAGGAACTGCTTTATACATTGGTTTAGGTCTTTTATTTGCTAAATCCCAACCACCTATTAGATTGTATTTTCCGATAGAACAAGCCATAAGCTTTAACTTTATTCCATTATGGTTCCCTTCAAAAGTTGACTTATCATTAATCCATTTTGGAAGCCAACCCTTTTCAAAAATTGCAGGGGTAGCTAAATAAATTTTAAAGATTTTGTTTTCAAATTCAAAATCCATATACTTCAAGGTTTTTAATGGGTCATAATTTTTTATCTTCTCTATTTTCGCAGTTTTGCCTTCTCCGCCAATTTGAAGTAATCCTTCTTCTGGATAACGGCTTAGTCCATCTATTTCTACAAATAAACTCGCTTTATTTTTAAGCTTTATCATAGGAATTTTATACAAATAACCTTCTTCAGAAGATAAAGTTTTTCTGCTTCTTTTGATTCCCGTCTTTTTTTCATAAGAAAAAATTTCCTTTTTCTCTGTAAACTCAAGTTGTTTCTCATGACCCTTCAAATAATCTTTTAGTGAATTTATATCTAAAAATTCATTACATTCTTCCAGTTCAAAATCATTCTTATTGATTAAAATCCTTTCTAAGGGATAATATGATATGAAAATTTCAGGCTTGTTTATACAGTCAATGTAAAAAAGGTTGTTTTTTTCACTTCGTGGAGCACCTTTCTTTTGAAGGCAATCAAAGGGCACAGGGAAATATAAATTGTTGTCTAAACAGATCAAAGGTCCTTTTATTTTTAAATTTCCTTTTCCAGAGGGAGTTCCGAGTTCTTCTTTAAATTTTCCTTCTTCAAATTCTTTTAAACTTCCTCTTTCAAAAATAAGCCATGTTCTTATTGCTCCATAAACTGTTGATGGATATGGTGGAAATATTGGATTTGCCCAGGTTTCAGCCCCCATTGAAAAAGGTCTTCCATCTCTGAAAAAGAGCGTATCAAGTGGTTTAATTTTATACCACATTCTATTCCTCCTTGTTCATAAAACCTACAATTTCAAGAAGATTTGTGAAATTATCTATGTCTTCACTACTTCTCCAAAAAAGTTTTTCTGCGCTTTTAACAAAATTTTCTATAAATTTTCTTTTTTCTTCTTTATCTTCATTAGGTCTTCCATTATAAGCCCTTGTAACAAGTCTTTTGAGTTCTGTATTTATTATTCCCTCTGAAAATAAAGTTCCTTTCAATTTGACAAATTCCATCTTAAATTTTTGGATAAAACCATCAGAAATATATCTTTTCTCTTCTCTGTCTTTGTTCATACAATCTTTCAAATCTTTCAAAATTTTTGTTGTTAAGTAATTATCAATCCTCCATTCAGCAACTCCTATTCTTTCCTCTCCTGAATGTTTTAATAAGCAAATAGCAAATCTGTTCTTCCTCGCCTCCTTCGCTTTCTTATTCATTTCAAAAACCTTATCAATAACTATCTTTAATGGTTCCTTATAATGGGCAATTACAACTCCCATTGAACAGGTTGCATTTTTACCCATTGTAAGATAATAAACACCATCTTTAAGCACAAAACCATTGTTGTTTGTAGTATCAATCTCTATTTTCTCTTGGTCTAATTTTATATATCCTGAGAAAGCCCATCTCAATTTTTCCATAACATCAAAGAGGTCTTTTAGATTTACAAAAGCAAGAACATCATCACCACCAGCATAAATAAGTTTTCCAAGATGTTCCTCTTCAACTATTTTTTTTACAAACTCAATCGCATAATTTCTTAGTGCAGTTGATATTGTAGAATGAATAGCAGGGGTTAGAATTTTATTAGGTGTGTATCTTTGTAAGTCCTTTTTAAAATTTTCTGGCAATTTTTCCCATACCTTTGAATTATATGCGTATTGAATTTCTGGCAAAAGTTCTCCAGAGAGCCATTTCCCCATATTATCTCCATCAAGGTAAAGAATTGCATAATATTTTTTAGGTTTACCTGCTTGTTCATAAAGTTTGTTTGTTAAAATATTTTTCAATTCCTTGATTTTTTGGATGTCAATTTCTACTCCTAACTCATCTCTTATTTTCTTTTCTGTAAGGTTTTCTTCATGAAACCAAGACCCTTCAAGGGTTTCTTCTAATTTTAATTTTGGCAAAGAATTAATGTTTAGATATCGAACTGGAATATACTCAAAAAATTTATTTTCATATTCCTTAAATTCTGGCAATTCTTTTGCTTTTTCCTTGAAATCAGCACAGGCAACTTCCGCAACAGATGGAAAGGAAAAATCTTCAAAAATGGAATCTACTTCTTTTTCTAAATATCTTTCAAATGTTCTTTTTAAGAAGCAAAGAGCACAAAGTCCTTCACCATCGGTTAAATATTTTTCTTCAATTTTACATGTTAAATCGCAAGCCGTCTGATTATATTTTAAAAATTTATTTTTGTTTTTAATTTCCCAGAAAAATAAAACATTTCTTTCCCCACAGACCGAACATTTTCTTCCTGTTTCTGGTTTTTGTTCAAATTTTCTTAAATTCTTCCTTGCACCAATTGATTTTTCAAGTGTTGTATAAAGAATCTGATAAAGAAAACCGATGTTGGGTTTGTGTTCTCCATATTTTTCCCCAAATTCATAAAGGGTTTCCCATTTTTTCAATTTTTCCTCTGTGAAAAAGTCTTTTAAGTGGTCTATTTGTAAATCATTGTTTCCTTTTCTCCACGGAATAGCAACCCAATAAATTTGAGGGAAGTCGGAGAGCTGAATTTGTAAAGCTTGTTCCTGTGCATTATTAAGATTAATTTTTAATTCTTTAAAAATTTTTTCTTTTGCATTATTAATTTCATTTTCAACTTTTTTTTTCATCTCATTTGCCAATAACTTAATTTCGTTTTCATCCGTCGTTCCAATAATTGTCACAAATCTATTAGGAATAGTTGGAAGAGTGATATCATGAATATTAAAATTTTTGGGTTCTAATTTTTTATTTTTTAGATACCAATCCATCAATGGCTGTTTATAAAGGTCTGGATAAATTATTGAAGAGGGACCGTATTTTTCAATTACCTCTTCCATGGCAATGAAAGTGAAATAGGAAAGCATAAAACTTCCCATATAAAAATCTTGCGCCTTTCTTGCCTGAGAAATAAAAGATTTAACAGGACCAATTGTGAATAAAAATAATGAATTGTTTTGCAGCTTTTCTGAAGCATTTATTGCTGTTGTAATTTTTAAATGCTCCCATATTGAATGGTCTGGAACTCTTGTATCTGCTGGGAGTAGAGGGATATATTTCTTTAATTCTTCGTCCTGAATTTTTTCTATAATTTCTTCAAGTAAATTCCTCCAGATTAAAAGTGCTTTGTCTTCATCAGATAGATTTATGTAAGAATTGGAAATTTCTTTTAATGCAAGGGAAATTTCATCTATAGAGTTTTGACTATCTAAAGTGACATCTATTTTTACCTCGCTCAACGGATGCCTTATTTCAGTGAAATCCTGCTTAATGTCTCTTGGCAATAAACTTCTTTCCATGCATGAGGAAATTTGGTCGGAATATTTACCTTCGTTAATCCCTGAAACACCGAAAAATTCAGCATATTCTTTCGCTCTTCTCTCATGTCCTAGGATATTAAAAGGTTTATCAATTGGATCATGGAAAAACTTTTTGAGAAAATGCTCATGCCAGGTCATCTTCCGATCTCTCCTTTATATTTTTGTATAATTCCTCTAAAATCCTTACATAATCATTTTTAATTTTCTCAAAAATTTCTCTTGAAAAATCGGAAGAATACTCATGCACAAGTTGATTCCTTGTATCAATCATTTCCATCCATATAACTTCATCTTTAATTAAATTATTTATCTTTGCCTGTTTAAAACAATCTCTCGGATTTTTACAAATTATCCCTAAATCTTCAAGATATAATTTTATTAGTTTCCAGGATAACTCATAGCACAGTTCAAACCTTTTTATAGTTCCATCAATATCTAAATCGTCAACTGCTTTTTCAACAGCTGTTTTAAGATTATTAAGTGCCTTCTCAAAATCTAAAAATGTTCTTTCAACTCTTTCTCTCATAAATTGTTACCCCTTCAAGTTTTATTTCATCCTTAAGATTTGGGTTTGCTTTTGTAAGGTCAACAATATCCAGAGGAGCACCTATACTGCTAATTGGATTTTTAGGATTTTCAACAGCAATATCAATATCGGCATTTTTGTGAGCCTCCCCTCTCGCACGTGAACCAAAAAGTATTATTTTATCTGGATTACATTCGGTTTTAATTTTCTCAACAATGTTATTTAAAATTTCTGGTTGAGAAAGGACAAATTCTTTACCCCTATTTTTCAATTCATTATTCCAGAATTCATCAATTAGTTTATAGTCTGGTTTTTGGGTTTTTTCAATTTCCCATTTATCATTTATTTTTTTCTTTAATGCAAGAGGATTATTTTCTTGTAAAAACTCTCCTGTTAATCTCAAAACAGCCCAATAAAACTTTTTATTTAATTGGAAAATTTTTATTAGTAACGGCGAGCCTCTCCTTTCAGAAAATTTACTCTCTACTTTTGTTTTATTTCTATGCATCACAGGTAAGCCAAAAACAGCGGTATCAAAAATCTCGCTTTTATGCTTGGTTCTAAATTCAGCGTAGATTTTACCAATATCATTTAATACTTCTTTCCAATGGGTAAATGATTGATTACTTATGATGATTCTTGAAAAAGATAGATTGCTATATTTTGTGCAAAAATTTTTCGGATTACCATTATTTATGATTGAAAAACATTTATTCAGATTTGATATTAGCCATTTAAAAACTTCATTAGTAGTATTTCCCTTCGGAACAAAATCTAACTCGTTAGCACTCCCATTAATTGCTTCAACTATTATATTTCCTCCTCCTCTCCTTGCTCTTGTTCCAAATCCTCCAAGATAGATTGCCGCCCATAAAGATGCAAGGGCATTTTTAAAAGATTCTTCATAATAAGAAGAAAGTTCTATGTTAAATTGAAAATTTGCCTTTATGTATTTCTTTTTCTGATGAGGTAATACAGTAGAGTAAAGCAGATATCCAATTCCAGCATCTCTTCCTTCCAAAGAGTTGATATTTCTATTATATCTCCATTGTAATCCGAAATCTTCTTTTAAATTCGTCCCCAAAAATTGATTTGATGGTTGTGGATAAACTTTTATTATTACCTTACTCTTTCTCTGCTCCTCTCCTGAACCTCCAAAAATTTTTGCTTCATCTTTTCTGAGTTCTTCAATATTATCATCAGCCCTTATTGTCCTCCACCAGAAACGCATCATCCCTTTAAATTCAGTGGGTCTTAATTCAGGGGTTTTTCCATCTGACCCTGCCATAAACATAGGAGTGATTATTTTTAATTTAAATTCCGCTCTATGCATTTTTACTCCTTTATAATATCAAAATTTTCCTCATTATACCCCAAAAACAATATTCCTGCAATATTTCATTCAATTTTGATTTTTCGTCTATCAATGGAAACTCCATAGGTTGTTGCTCCGTATCTTCTGATGGATTTAATCTTGTAT
>Ga0272449_1005099_pt1 | contig 10404 bp, 11 predicted proteins | sample YNPCB0241_FD_198679 | JGI IMG/M metagenome (GOLD analysis project Ga0272449, IMG submission 198679) | Hot spring sediment microbial communities from Yellowstone National Park, WY, United States - YNP-CB-024-1 | ecosystem: Environmental > Aquatic > Thermal springs > Hot (42-90C) > Sediment...
AGGGGGCGCATGAGGCGGGCCCACTATAAACTGGATCCGGTGCACCTGGTGCCCTGCCCCCAGTGCCGCACGCCGGTGATCTCCCACCGGGCGTGCCCGGAATGCGGTCATTACCGCAGGCGGCAGGTCATCGGCGCGAAGGAGTAGTACCGCGGCTCCGCTCGTGGACGGGGCGCGCTTTTGCGCAACCCCGCGGCGCCGGCCGGACCGGAAGGCTGCCACCGGCTCGTTCTCCCCCGGACCGCCATGTTCTGATACGGCGAATGGCGGCCGGCAGGGATGGCAAGCGCCTACCGAAAGGGGCGCGCCCCCGGGCGGCCAGTCGGCCAAGAGGGGCCGAAAAACCGCCCCGACCGGCCCGGTCCCCGGAAGTACGCGGCGCCCAAACCGGCCGGGCCCGAGGGGGCACCCTGAATTCCTTGCCGTGCGGCTCGCCTCGTGCCGTAAACTGGCGGGACTCCCCGCCAATTTTTTATTGCATTGGAGTGACCCTTTCATTATACTTGTTTTAGTACCTGGTACTAAACAAGGGTGGTAACCTTGGCTGGCCCGGGCAGAAAAAGAACGCAGCGCCAGGAACTGCTGGCCGGTTACCTGCGCACCAACCCCTTTCTGACTGACGAGGACCTGGCCCAGGTGCTTGGGGTCAGCGTGCAGACCGTGCGCCTGGATCGCCTTCGGCTGCAGATCCCGGAGTTGCGGGAGCGGCTGAAACAGCTGGCCCGCGGCGGGGCGGAACTTCCCCGTTCCCTGGGCGAGGGCGAGCTTATCGGTGAGCTCGTGGAGCTCGTGGCGGGGCTGAGGGCCACCTCCATTCTTACGGTGACCAGGGACATGGTGCTGCGCAGGACCAAAATGGCGCGCGGCCACTACCTCTTCGCCCAGGCCAACTCCCTGGCCGTGGCCCTCATCGACAGCGAGGTGGTGGTAACGGGTTCGGCCCGGGTGCGCTTCCGGCGGCCGGTGTACTACGGGGAGAAGGTGCTGGCGCGGGCGACTATCGGGATGAAAAAGGGAAATAAATACGTGGTAAAAGTAACCTCCACCGTGCAGAACGACGTGGTAATGGAGGGGCGCTTTCTGGTGGTTGCCATGGGAGGGGAGGCATAACGCCATGCGGGTGGCGGTGGACGCCATGGGCGGCGATTACGCGCCCGGCGAGGTCGTGGCCGGGGCTCTGGCCGCCGCCGAAGACCTTGGGTATACCGTGATTCTGGTGGGACAGGAAGAAGCCATCAAGAAACACGTGCGTTACTCGCGACGCCTGCGGGTGGAAATCGTGCACGCGCCCGAGGTCGTGGCCATGCACGAGGCGCCGGCGGGGGCGGTGCGGCGTAAAAAACAATCTTCCATCGTGCGTGCCGTCAGCCTGGTCAAGGAGGGTCTGGCCGACGCGGCGGTGTCGGCCGGCCACACGGGCGCCACCATGGCGGCGGCCCTGCTCGTTCTGGGCCGCATCGGGAACATCGACCGCCCGGCCATCGCCAGCGTGATACCCAACGCCACGGGCCGCACCGTGCTCCTCGACGTGGGCGCCAACGTGGACTGCAAACCCCACAACCTGGTCCAGTTCGCCGTGATGGGCGCCGTATACGCCGAAAAGGTGCTGGGCGTGCCGAGGCCGCGCGTGGGACTTTTGAGCGTGGGCGGCGAGGATTCTAAGGGCAACGAACTGACCCTGGCCACGCTGCCGCTACTGCGGCAGGCCGGTCTGAACTTCGTGGGCAACGTGGAAGGGCACGACATCTTTGCCGGCACCGCCGACGTGGTGGTTTGCGACGGGTTCGTGGGCAACGTGGTGCTGAAGACCGGCGAGGGGCTCATCAAAACCCTGGAAAGCCTGCTGCGGGAGGAAGTCGGCAAAAGGGTTACGGCCCGGCTGGGGCTGGCCCTGGCCTGGCCGGCCGTACGGAGCCTGAGGCGGCGCCTGGACTACGCGGAGTACGGAGGTGCGCCGTTGCTGGGCGTGAACGGCGTGGTCATCGTGGCCCACGGGCGTTCCAGGGCCCGGGCCGTCAAAAACGCCGTGCGGGCCGCGGGCGAGGCCCGCGTCCAGGAGCTGGTAGCCTGCATTCGCGTGCGCGTGGAGAATGCGAACCTCAGGGAGGCCGGGGCGGATGCCTGAGACCTTGCGTTACGCCGGCATCGTGGGGGTAGGCGCCTACGCTCCCGAGCGCGTCCTGACCAACGACGACCTGGAGCGCATGGTAGAGACCAGCAACGAGTGGATCCTCGAGCGGACGGGCATCCGAGAGCGGCGCATCGCGGCGCCGGAGCAGGCGAGTTCGGACCTGGCCCTGGCCGCGGCCCGGGAAGCCCTGGCGGAAGCCGGGGTGGCGCCCGAGGAGCTGGACCTGGTGATCGTGGCCACCAACAGCCCGGACATGTTCTTCCCGGCCACGGCCTGCCTGGTGCAGGACGCCCTGGGGGCCCGCCGGGCCGGAGCCTTCGATGTTTCCGCGGGCTGCACGGGATTCATTTACGCCCTGGCCATCGGCAGCCAGTTCATCATGACGGGCACCGCCGAGAAGGTGCTGGTGGCCGGGGCCGACAGCCTGTCCAAGATGGTCAACTGGGAGGACCGGAGTACCTGCATCCTTTTCGGCGATGCCGCCGGCGCCGTGGTTCTGGAGCCGGTGCCGGAAGGCTACGGATTGCTGGCCGTGGAGCTGCGGGCCGACGGCTCCGGCGGGCCCCTGCTCACCCTTCCTGCCGGCGGGTCCCGGCTCCCGGCCAGCCGCGAGACCGTGGACCGGAAGCTGCACACCATCCACATGCAGGGACGCGAGATCTTCAAATTCGCCGTGCGGGTCATGGGCGAGGCGGCCCTGGAAGTACTGAGGAAAGCGGGTGTCAGCCCGGACCGGGTCGGTTGCCTCATCCCGCACCAGGCCAACTTGCGCATCATCGAGGCCGCGGCCAAACGCCTGGGACTCGGCATGGACCGGGTTTTCGTCAATCTGGACCGGTACGGCAACACGTCCGCGGCTTCCATTCCGGTAGCCCTGAAAGAGGCCCTGGACGGGGGCTACGTCCGGCCGGGCGATTACGTGGTTATGGTGGCCTTCGGCACCGGGCTGACCTGGGGCGGCGCGCTGGTGCGCTGGCTGCCGGAGGGGCGACGGGAAGTTCTGTCCACCCGCCGGTGCCGGGAACCGAATAACTTTCCGGGGCAAAATTCCCCGTCGGACGATGGAAAATTTTTCCAAACCCGGAGGTCGAAAACCCGATGGCCTTCCGAAGGCTAAATTCCCCATCGGAGGAGGAAAGCGGTTGCTGAGGACGGCACTGTGTGACCTGCTGGGCATTCGTTATCCCATCATGCAGGGCGGTATGGCCTGGGTGTCGGAGGCCCGGCTGGCCGCGGCGGTTTCCGAGGCCGGGGGCCTGGGCATCATCGGGACCGGCAACGCGCCGCCCGATTGGGTGCGGGACCAGGTGCGGCTGGTCAGGGAGCTCACGGACCGGCCCTTCGGAGTCAACGTCATGCTGCGCTCACCCTTCGCCGAGGAAGTGATCGGGGTGCTGCTGGAGGAGCGGGTGCCGGTGGTGACCACGGGCGCCGGCAACCCGGGCAAGTACGTGGAGGAGTTCCGGCGCCGCGGCACGAAGGTCCTGCCGGTGGTTTCCTCGGTGGCCCTGGCCCAGCGCCTGGAGCGGGCCGGGGTAGACGCCGTGATCGCCGAGGGTCTGGAGTCCGGGGGCCACATAGGAGAGATTACCACCATGGCCCTGGTTCCCCAGGTGGTGGACGCGGTGAGGATTCCGGTGGTGGCGGCCGGCGGCATCTTCGACGGGCGGGGGCTGGTGGCGGCCCTGGCCCTGGGGGCCGTGGGCGTGCAGATGGGCACGCGCTTCATGGCGGCCGAGGAGTGCCAGATCCATCCCCGCGTCAAGGAGTTCCTGATCAAGGCCCGGGACCGCGACACCGTGGTCACCGGCCGCACCACCGGGCACCCGGTGCGGGTTTTGCGCAACAAGCTGGCCCGGGAGTTCGAGCTGCTGGAGAGCAGGGGCGCCTCCGTTGAGGAACTCGAGGCCCTGGGCACGGGCCGCCTCCGGGCCGCCATGGTGGAAGGCGACGTGGAGTACGGGTCCGTGATGGCCGGCCAGGTGGCCGCCATGGTCAAGAAGGTCCAGCCGGCCCGGGAAATCATACAGGAGATCGTGGGCGAGGCCGCCGAAATCCTGCGCCGCCTGCCGGGGCTGGTGGAAGCCAGATGAAAACGGTCTTTCTCTTTCCCGGCCAGGGCTCCCAGTACGTGGGCATGGGCCGGGAGTTCTACGAGCTTTATCCCGAGGCGCGGGCCGTGTTCGAGGAGGCCGACGCGGCCCTGGGGTGGAGCGTGACCGGGCTGTGCTTCGAGGGCCCGGCCGAGCGTCTGGCCGAGACCGAGTACTGCCAGCCCGCGGTCCTGACGGCCAGCATCGCCTGCCTGGCGGTGCTGCGCAGGCACGGCCTGGAGCCCGACGCCGCGGCGGGCCACAGCCTGGGCGAGTACGCGGCCCTGGTGGCGGCCGGGGCCCTGGCGTTCCGCGACGCCGTGGTCCTGGTGCACAGGCGGGGCCGCTACATGCAGGAGGCCGTGCCTCTGGGCAAGGGCGGCATGGTGGCGGTGCTGGGCCTGGCAAAGGAGAAGGTGGAGGAGGTCTGCCGCGCGGCCGCGGCCCGCGGCGTGGTGGAGCCCGTGAACTACAACTCTCCGGGGCAGATCGTCATCGCCGGAGAGAACGCGGCCCTGGAGGAGGCCTCCCGCCTGGCCCTGGCCGCCGGGGCCAGGAAGTGCGTGCGCCTCAACGTGAGCGCCCCCTTCCACTCGAGCCTGATGGCGCCGGCCGCGCGAGCTTTGCGGGCCGACCTGGACCGTACGGAAATCCGGGACCCGCAAATACCGGTGGTGGCCAACATCCACGCGGACTACGTGCGCACCGCCGACGAGGTGCGCAAGGCCCTGGGCCTTCAGGTGGCCGGGCCGGTGCGCTGGGAGGAAAGCGTGCGGCGCCTTATCGCCGACGGGGCCACGACCTTCGTCGAGGTGGGCCCGGGCCGGGTGCTGACCGGGCTGCTCCGCCAGATGGCCCGGGACGTTGCGGCGCTCCACGTCGAGGACCCCTCCTCCCTGGAAAAAGTTCTTGCGGTCGTCGGGGGGGGTTGGCTAAAATGATGCTTGACGGCAGGACGGCCCTGGTGACCGGGGCCTCGCGCGGTATCGGCCGGGCGGTGGCCCTGGGCCTGGCCGCGGCTGGCGCGGACGTGGCCGTGAACTACCTGACCCAGAGGGCGGCGGCCGAGGAGGTGGCCGCCGAGATACAAAAAATCGGCCGTCGGTGCCTGGTCCTGCCCGGGAACGTGGCCAGCGCCGAGGACGCGCAGGCCATGGTGGACCGGGTGCTCACCGAGTGGGGCCGCCTGGACGTGCTGGTCAACAACGCCGGGGTGACCCGGGACACGCTCCTCGTGCGCATGAAGGAGGAGGATTGGGACACGGTACTCAACGTGGACTTGAAAGGCGCCTTTCTCGTCACCCGGGCCGCGGCACGCGCCATGCTGCGCCAGCGCTGGGGCCGCATCATCAACATCAGTTCGGTAATCGGCATCGTAGGCAACGCCGGCCAGGCTAATTACGCGGCGGCCAAGGCGGGCCTGATCGGTTTCACGCGCGCCCTGGCCCGGGAGCTTGGGTCGCGCAATATCACCGTCAACGCCGTGGCGCCCGGGTTCATCCTTACCTCCATGACCGAAGGCCTGCCGCAGGAAACCAAGGACCGTTTGCTGGCCGGCGTGGCCCTGGGCCGTTTCGGCCGGCCGGAGGAGGTGGCGGCACTGGTGGTATTCCTGGCCGGCGAGGGCGCAAGCTACATCACCGGCCAGGTTATTGCGGTGGACGGCGGCATGACATGAGAACGGAGGGATAGGATGGCGTCGATCTTCGAGCGGGTAAAGAACATCATCGTGGAGCAGCTGGGCGTGGACGAAGACGAGGTGACCCCCGAGGCCTCCTTCGTGGAGGACCTGGGGGCTGATTCCCTGGACATCGTGGAACTGGTGATGGCCTTCGAAGAGGAGTTCGACCTGGAGATACCCGACGAGGACGCCGAGAAAATCAGGACCGTGGGGGACGCGGTGAAATACATCCAGGAGCGGCAGTAGGTAAGGTCCCCGGGGCGCGCATCCCGGGTTTTCTTCCTCAGGGAGGTTACGGTTTGCGGGAACGCGTGGTGGTTACGGGTATGGGGGTCGTCTCCCCGGTCGGCACCGGCCTGGAGGCCTTCTGGTCCTCCCTGGTGGCCGGCCGCTCCGGGATCGGACCCATTACGCGCTTCGACGCCTCGGAGTTTGCCACCAGGATCGCGGGCGAGGTGCGCGACTTCGACCCCACCCGTTACCTGGACAAAAAAGAGGCGCGGCGCATGGACCGCTTCACCCAGTTCGCGGTGGCCGCGGCCGGGATGGCCCTCGAGGACGCGGGCCTGGCCACCGACGCGGTCTGCCGCGACCGGGTGGCGGTCATACTGGGCTGCGGCATCGGCGGCATCGAGACCCTGGAGGACCAGGCGCGGGTCCTGATGCAGCGGGGGCCGGGCCGCATCAGTCCCTTCTTCGTACCCATGATGATTCCGAATATGGCGGCGGGCCAGATTGCCATCATCTACGGCTTTCGCGGGCCCAACCTCACCACGGTCACGGCCTGCGCCTCGGGCGCCAACGCCATCGGCGACGCCTTTAAGATGATCCAGCGGGGTCAAGTGGACGTGGTCGTCACGGGCGGCACCGAGGCGCCCATCACGCCGCTGTCGGTGGCCGGTTTCTGTTCCATGAAGGCCCTTTCCACGCGCAACGACGAGCCGGAACGGGCCTGCCGGCCCTTTGATGCGGGCCGCGACGGCTTTGTGATGTCCGAGGGGGCCGCGGTCCTGATCCTGGAGAGCCTTCGTCATGCGCGCCGGCGGGGAGCCAGGATCTACGCCGAGGTGCTGGGCTACGGGAGCAGTTGCGACGCCTACCACATCACGGCGCCCGATCCCGAAGGGGCGGGTGCGGCCCTGGCCATGGCCGCGGCCCTGGCCGACGCGGGCCTCGGCCCCGGGGACATCGACTACATCAACGCCCACGGCACCTCCACACCCCTCAACGACCGGCTGGAGAGCCTGGCCATCAAACAGGTCTTCGGCCCCCGGGCCTACCAGATTCCCGTCAGCTCGACCAAGTCCATGATCGGGCACCTCCTGGGGGCGGCGGGGGCCATCGAGGCCGTGGCCACCATCCTGACCATGGTCCGGGGCGTCATCCCCCCCACCATCAACTACGAGGAACCGGACCCCGAGTGCGACCTGGACTATGTGCCCAACGTGGCACGGCCGGCCAGGGTCGACAGGGCGCTTTCCAATTCCCTGGGTTTCGGGGGGCACAACGTCACGCTTGTTTTCGGCCGGTACGCGGAGGACGAGGCCGATGGCGGGGCATGACGAGGCCCTGGCGCGCCTGGAACGCGCCCTGGGATTTGTCTTCCGCGACCGGGAACTGTTGATCCGCGCTCTGACCCACGGGTCCTTCGCGGCGGAGCGGCAGCTCTCCCCGCTACAGAACAACCAGCGGCTGGAGTTCCTTGGGGACGCGGTGCTGGAGCTGGTGGTCAGCGAGCACCTCTTCCGTCAGTACCCGGACCGTGAGGAAGGGGACCTGACCAGAATGCGGGCCGCCGTGGTCTGCGAGCCGTCCCTGGTACGGGCGGCCCGGGCCCTGGACCTGGGTAGCGCCCTCCGGCTGGGCCGGGGGGAGGAAAGGGGCGGCGGGCGCGAGAGGCCCTCCATACTGGCCGACGCCTTCGAGGCCCTGCTGGGTGCCGTCTACCTGGACCGGGGGCTGGATGCGGCGCGCCGGGTGGCCCTGACCTGGCTGGCCCCGGTGCTGGCTGAGGTGGCCGCAGGGGGCGCGGAGTGGGATTACAAGACACGGCTGCAGGAGACGCTGCAGACCCGCGGCCTGGAACCCGTGGAGTACACCATCGTGCGCGAGGAGGGCCCGGACCACGCCAAGACCTTCACCGCGGCCACCACCTGGCGCGGCCGCCGGCTGACCCACGGCACGGGACGCTCCAAGAAGGAGGCCGAACAGGAGGCCGCGCGGGCGTTGCTGGAGTTGCTGGAGGACGAGGGCTATGGGATTCTTGAGCCGGCTTAAGAACGGCCTGGCCCGCACCCGCCAGAGCCTGGTGGGACGGCTGGAGTCCCTGGTGGGGTGCGCCTCCCGGGTCGACGAGGACCTGCTGGAGGAACTGGAGGCGCTGCTGATCCAGAGCGACGTGGGGGCGGCCACGGCCGCCTCCCTCGTTGAAGAACTGCGGCGCGCCGTGGGCAACAGGCCCGCCGACCCTGCCGAGGTTAAGGCGTGTTTACGCGAGCGCCTGCTGGCGCGCCTGGCCCCGGACGGCCGCACCGTGAACCTGAAGGGCCAGCCGGCCGTGGTGCTGGTGGTGGGTGTGAACGGCACGGGCAAGACTACCACCGTGGCCAAGCTGGCCCATCTCTGGAAAGGGGAGGGGAAGCGGGTCCTGGTCGCCGCGGCCGACACCTTTCGGGCCGCAGGGATAGAGCAGCTGGAGATATGGGCTCGGCGGGCCGGCGTGGAGGTGATCAAGCAGCGGGAGGGGGCGGACCCGGCCGCGGTGGCCTTCGACGCCGTGCAGGCGGCGCGGGCCCGGCGGGCCGACGTGGTCATCGTGGACACGGCGGGCCGCCTGCACACCAAGAAGAACCTCATGGAAGAACTGGCCAAGATCCGGCGCGTGGTGGGCCGGGAGGTGCCCGGCGCGCCCCACGAAGTGCTGCTGGTGCTGGACGCCTCCACGGGCCAGAACGCCGTCAGCCAAGCGCGCCTTTTCCTGGAGGCCGCGGGCGTGACCGGCATCGTGCTCACCAAGCTGGACGGCACGGCCAAGGGCGGCATCGTGGTGGCCATTCAGGAGCAGCTCGGCATACCGGTGAAATTCGTCGGCGTGGGCGAGGACCTGGAGGACCTCCAGCCCTTCGACCCCGCCCGGTTCGTGGAGGCCCTTTTCGATTAGGATTTCGGTGTGGCACGGGCCGTCCCTCGGCGCGGGGCGGCCCGTCCGGCCGGCGCGGCGTTGGTGCCGCGCCTTTTTTCGTCGGGTTCCAGGGGACGCCGCCGGGGGCCTGCCGGGGACGCCCCGGCATAGGCCGGGCTGCGGGTGGCGGATACTATGGCCCGGAGGCGAAAAATGTGGGCGGTCGCTTGCGGGACCTGGAGCCCGGTCAGATCTCCCTCCGGCAGCTCTATTTTCTGCTCTTCACCTTTATCCTGGCCACCACCGACATCTACATGCCCCAGATCGTGACCGCCAAGGCCGGGCGGGACGGCTGGCTCGCGGTATTACTGGCCATCCTCGAGGGTGTCGTGGCCGTACTGGTCATCATACCCCTGGGCCTGCGCTTTCGGCGGCAGACCCTGATCGGGTTCAGCCGCCGGATCCTGGGGTTCTGGTTGGGGAGCCTGGTGGGCCTTTTTTACATCTACAACTTCGTCACCCACAGCAGCCGTCAGGTGTGGCACGTCTCGGAGTTGATGGTGACGGCCTTCCTGCCCACCACGCCCAAGGTGGTTTTCATCGCCATCATGGTTCTGCTGGCCTGCCACGCCGTGCGCCGGGGGCTGGAGGTCTTCACCCGGGTCAACGACCTCCTGCTCCCGGTGGGCGCCTTCACGGTGCTTCTGGTGGGCGTGCTGGTGGCCAAGGACCTGGACCTCCGCCACTACCTGCCGGTCCTGGAGCAGGGCTGGAAGCCCGTCATCGACGGGTCCCTGCCCCTCTTCGGGCACGTGGCCCAGGGATACATCATCCTCATGTTCCTGCCCTTCGTGCAGAGCGTCCGGGGTATCTACGCCTGGAGCTTCGGCACCCTGGCGGGGTTGCTGGCCATGCTCGGGGTGGGCGTCATGGCCATCGGCGTCTTCGGCGCCGAGGTGACGGCCAGGTTTGCCTATCCGGCCCTGGAGCTGGTACGGATGATCAACGTGCGCGAGTTCATCCAGCACCTGGACGCCGCCATGATGGTGGTGTGGTTCGACGGCATCTTTTTGAAGTACGCCATTTTGCTCTACATAACCAGCCTGGCCGTGGCCCAGTGGCTGGGTTTGCGCGACTACCGGCCCCTGGTGTGGCCCCTCGGCCTTCTGACGGGGGCCCTTTCCCTGCTCACCGCGCAGGTGCAGAGCGCCATCGAATTCTTCAGCAAGGTCTTCCCCGGTTTCGCCCTGGTGCTGGAACTGGTTATTCCGGCCCTTTTGCTGGGGGTGGCGGTGCTGCGGGGCGTGCGGGACGACGGACCGCCGCAGCCGCGCCGCGAGGTCGGCCGCTCGTAACTCCCTACCGGCCGCCCGGGGTG
>Ga0272449_1005100_pt1 | contig 10401 bp, 11 predicted proteins | sample YNPCB0241_FD_198679 | JGI IMG/M metagenome (GOLD analysis project Ga0272449, IMG submission 198679) | Hot spring sediment microbial communities from Yellowstone National Park, WY, United States - YNP-CB-024-1 | ecosystem: Environmental > Aquatic > Thermal springs > Hot (42-90C) > Sediment...
ATGGAACTTATGGAAAAGAGGAAAATCCAGTGATTAAGGAAAAGCTCATTGAAATAAAAAAATTGGTCGATGGTCTTTATTCTTTAGTTGAAGCATTGCTTGATATTCAAGAATTAAAACTCAAAAAGGAAAAATTAAATTTGGAAGAGTGTCAAATTGAAAATTTGATTGAAGGCGTAGTGGAAGAGCTTTTGCCTTTTGCTCAAGAAAAAGGACTGTATTTAAAGTATGAAAAAACAAAATTACCAACAATAAAAGTTGATAAAAAAAGAATTAGGGAAGCAATCTGGAATTTGGTCGATAATTCAATAAAGTATACAAGGAGTGGAGGGGTAAAAATATCAACTAAACTCGAAGGTGGGAAATTGAAAATTGAGGTTGCTGACACTGGAATCGGAATGGAAAAGGAAAAAATCGAAAGGTTTTTAGAAGGAAAAATTTTTGAAAGAGGAAGGGAGGCTAAAAAAATGTACGGGCCTGGAAGAGGAATTGGTTTGGCTTTAGCAGTTGAATTTGTAAAGGCTCACGGAGGGAAAATTTTGGCAAAATCAGAAGGTTTTGGTAAAGGAAGTACTTTCTGGATTGAACTTCCGATAAAATAATTATTTTTTGATTTCTGGTGGGAGTTCTTTTATTGGTTGTTGTGTTGGAGCTATTCCTTCGAGAGCTGGTAAACCCTTTTCAAGATTTTCCAAAATCTTTTTCACTTCTTGATTTTCTGGGTTAAATTTTAAAACAATTTCAAACTCTTTTTTTGCTTTTTCTTTATCTCCAAGTTTATCAAAAACCAAACCCAACATATATCTTGCGTTAGAGTAATCTGGATTAATCGTTACAGCTTCTTCAAATTGAGTTTTTGCTTTTTCTAATTCCCCTTTTCTCCAATAAAGCATACCCAATTGAAAACGAATTCCAAAATCTTGAGGGGTCAAATTTTTTGTTGCTTCTAATTTTTGAATTGCCTCATCCAATTTTCCTTGTTGATCTAGGGCCACTGCCAAAAGATAATTTGCCACCGGATAGTCTGGTTTTAACTGGAGAGCCTTATTTAAAGTTTCGATTGCTGAATTTAGATTTTCGGTTTTCTTCTCTTCATCTCCCTTTTGGTCATAGCTTTGGGCCAAAAGAATGTAAATCCTGCCAATTTCTGCAAAAGAATAGGGAGAAGAGGGTTCCAATTGAATTGCCATTCTGTAAGAAGTCAAAGCCTGGTTTTCTGCTCCCTCTACTCCAATGAGGTTTTGATAAAAAAATCCCCTTACATTCCAATTGGCAACATTCATCGGTGCTAAATTCGTCGCTCTGTTAATTGCATTAGCCCCTAGTCCGATTGTCAAATTCACTCTATTTCTTTTCTCTTCTAAAGGAATTTTTTGGTCTTTTGCGATCAAATTTGCCTGAGCCAAATATAATTGGGAAAGGTCCCTCCAATAATTATCCATCAACGGATTGAGCTTGCTTGCCTTGAGCAAATATCCAATTCCCTTTTCAACATCGTTAGTACTCATTCCCTTTAAGTAATTAACCTCAGCCAAGTACCATCTGATGTTATAAAAAACTAAAAGGAAGCCAAAAATTAAAGAAAGAATAAAGATGAAATTAAATAACATTGATTTTGAAGGAGTATCGATCTTAACCTGGGATTCTTTTTCAGAAAAGAAAAAAACAAAAACTCCAATTAAAAACCAAAACAAAAACCAAAGGCTAAAATTGAAAGGATAGAAAAACGAAATATAAATTAAAGAAATAAAACTGGTTCCTGTTGCTAATTTAATATCAAAAAGGTTTTCTTTTTGTAAATTTTTAAAGAAGTAATAGAAAACTAGAAAGTAAAGGAACAATAAACTAAAAACTCCTAAGATTCCTTTAGTTAAGAGCCAATCAAAAAACATTGAATGACCTCTTAAAAATCTCGTTCCCCAAAAGATAGTTTGGTTCAAAAGAGGAGAACGATACTGTGAATAATCAAAAATAAAGGTTGAGGGTCCAGTCCCTAAAATTAAATTTTTAATTTTGTTTGAGAAAGCCCCTTTGATAATTTCTAGCTCCGAAATAAAGCTGAGGGAAATTTCTGGTGGCAAAAGAGGAAATCCCTTTAAAGTGATGGGGAAAAAATAAAAGAAAAGTGAAATAATTAAACTTATCATTAAGATCGGAGCAAAAATAGAATTTAATTTTTTTTCGCCAAATCCGAAAATAAATAAAACTAAAATCGAAACTATTAAACCTGACCAAGCAGTTTTAAAATTTACAAAAAGAATGTTTAAAAACAGGATGATGGAGGTTAGAGTAAAAATTATTTTTAAATTTCCTTTTCCCCTGAGGACAAAAATTGAAGAGATAGGCAAAAGTAAAAGAGCGACAACAGAAAAGGCATTGGGCGTACCAATTGTATTAAAAGAAATTGATTTTGCAATATCGAAAGGAAGAATGAAGATTTTATAAATTTGAAGAAGATTTAAAATCCCGGCAATAAAGCCAGAAAATAAAAGAAGTGAAACTAAAAACAAAATCTCAGATTTTTCTTCAAAGGAATTTAGAATAAGAAAAGTAAATATCATTAACAAAAGATAATTCACAAAACTATCAACATAATCAAAAGAGAGACCTAGAAAAGATTGCTTTAATGAAATAGAAAAGAGGGAGGAAATTAAAAGGGAAATCAAAATAAAAAGAAGTGAAAGGTAAAAAATTTTGTTTCCTCTCAGATTTATTTTTCCTTTAAGAACAATTTTCCCTATCCATCCAATGAAGCTCAAAGAGATTAAAATTTGAGCTAATACCTGCTTTGGAAAATCTAAAAAGTTTTGGGTTAGGGGTAAAAAGAAAATGGGAATTAAAAATAAGAGAAGATAGAGACTAATTTTGTTTAATTTTTCAAAAAAATTCACTAACTCCATTGATTAATAAATTTTAAAAAAAAGTGTAAAAAAGATCAATAGGCTTTAATACTCTGAATTATTCCCAATCCAATAAAATTTGCTAAGAGATTACTCCCTCCATAGCTTAAAAATGGTAGGGAAAGACCAATGATTGGCAAGATTCCAACATTGGTGCCTATATGGATAAAGGTTTGAGAAACCAATAAAAAAGCATATCCCAATGAAAAAATCCTGGCAAAATTGGATTTTGCTAATATCGAGATTCTAAATATTCTCCAAATTAAAATCGAAAAAAGAAAAAAGAAAAAAGAAATTCCGATAAATCCCATCTCTTCAGAAATTGCTGCAAAAATAAAGTCGGTTTGTGGTTCCGGTAAAAATCCAAGTTGAACTTGGGATCCTCTTTTTACTCCTTTGCCAAAAACTCCACCAGAACCTATAGCAATTTTTGCCTGGTTTTGACTCCAACCAACCCTTAAAGGATCTGATAGATGAGGAAACAAAAAACTCAAAATCCTCTCTTTTTGATACTCTTTCAAGAACGTTTTCCAACCGAAAGCAAAAATCAAAATCGCTAAAAATAAAAGCAAAAAGAAATGACGGACTTTGATTCCAGAAATGATTAAGACACCAATCCAAATGGAAATTAAAACCAAAACAGAACCCAAATCCGGTTGAAGGAAAACCAAAATTGAAGGAATTAAAACATAGAGGCCAGAAATTAGAATGTGAATTATCCTGTACATTTCAACATGTTTCATTGAAAAATATTTTGCCAAAACCAAAAGCAAAACAATTTTTGTAAATTCTGTTGGGTCAATTGAAACAGGACCTACTTTATACCAAGATCTTACTCCCCTAATTTCTGGAGCGAAAAAGAATAATCCTATTAAGAGGATAAGGCAAAGAAAATAGAAAAATAAAATTAAATAAGGACTTTCTTTTAGTGGCCTCCAGTCAAAAAAGGAAATAAAAATCATTAAAAAAAAGCCAAAAATAAAAAAAGAAATTTGTTTTTTTAAATTTAAAAAATCTCCTTTTGAAGAGCTGTAAATTGATAGGAGGCCAATTCCCACCAGCAAAACCGCAACAAAAATTATCACCCAATCTAGTTTTTTTAATCTCAAAATTATCTCCTTCATATAAAAATTATCTCATTCACATAAAAACTAGTTCTCTCTTAAAACCCCCTTTAAAATTTCCGTTCAACAGAACTATATAACGTTATATGGTTCTGCTTTCTTTTTGATAAAATTCTCTCATCTCTTCCTTTGGTGATTTTAATTTTGAAATGGCTTCTAAATGGTCGGCTAATTCATCGACTAAATTAGAAACTAAAAAGTATAAGGGGTACTTTTTCTTTAAATGCTCGATGTTGTAGGGTTTCATTTTTCTTGCTAACCTCAATTGCTTTTTTATTTCTTCTATCTTCCTTTTCTTTCTTTTTTCTAAAAGCTTCTGAATGGCAATTTTGTATCCCCTCCCTCTTTCCAATTTTTTGCCCACATTCAAGATCTTGTCTTTTCCTACCCCTAAGGATTTGTAAATTTCATCTTAGCTAAAACCCAAAATCAAAAGAAGATCCATTTCAATTCGGTTCATTAGATTTCCAAGCTCGTTTGGGGTTAAAAGATCTTTAAAAAACTCCCTCACTTCTTCTCTATTCTTTAAAGAGGCAATTACATCATAAAACTCCCCCAGCATTCGAATCCCTTTCTCTTTTGGCAACCTATTAAGCTTAAAATAACTCATAGACTGATATAACGTTATATAGTTCTTTTATCTTTTTCAATTTTGGCGCAGTGTAATTTTTGGACCTTGTAATTTTTTATTTAGATTTTAGAAGTTCAAGAAATTCTTTCTCAGTGATTGTTTTTACTCCGAGTTTTCTTGCCTTCTCAAGTTTTGAACCAGGATCTTTTCCAACAACAACATAACTTACTCTTTTTGAAACAGATTCAGTTACCTCACCCCCCAATTCTCTAACTTTTCTTTTTGCTTCTTCTCTTGTCATTGATTCCAAACCTCCAGTGAAAACAAATGTTAATCCTTTCAGAGATTCTCTTTCTGGTTTTTTTTCTTCAACAATTTTTACTCCAACTTTTATTAACTTTTCAATAAAATCCAAATTCTTTTTGTCTCTAAAAAATCTGTAGATCGATTGGGCGACCACTGGCCCAATATCTCTAACCATTTGAAGTTGGGGCAAGGTTGCGTTTTTTAATTTTTCTAAAGAACCGAAATGTTTTGCAAGATCTTCTGCAGTTTCTTCACCAACATTTCGAATTCCTAATGCATAAATAAGTCTTGCCAAAGAAATTTCTTTTTTAGATTGAATAGCATTAACCAAATTTTTAGCAGATTTCTCAGCAAATCTTTCCAGAGGCAAAAGGTCTCCTTCTTTTAAAGTAAATAAATCTGCTGGATCTTCGATTAATCCTTCGTCTAACAACTTGTCAATTATTTTTGGACCCAAACCTAAAATATCAAAAGCCTTAACAAAGTGATAAAAATATCTCCTTTCTTTTGCTGGGCATTTAGGATTTGGACATCTCCAAATTGCCTCACCGATTGGTTTTTCAAGCTTTGTTCCACAAACAGGGCATTCTCTTGGAAACTGAATTTCTTTTTCTTTTCCCGTCCTCAACTCTGGTAATGTCTGGACCACTTCTGGTATTACATCCCCTGCCCTTCCTATAACAACCGTATCCCCAATTTTCACTCCTAATTTCTTTATCATGTCTTCATTGTGCAAAGTTGCCCTAGTGATTGTTACTCCCCCAACTTCAACTGGTTCCAAGATTGCAACTGGAGTGACGGCCCCTGTCCTTCCAACTTGAAATTTGACATCTTTTAAAATCGTTGTTGATTGTTTTAGTGGAAATTTAAAGGCAATCGCTCCCCTGGGAGCTTTTCCAACTACTCCGAGTTTTTGAAAAATTCGATTATCGTTTACTTGAACGACGGTCCCATCGATTTCATAGGGTAATTTTTCTCTGTTTTTTAACCAATAATTCCTGTATTCAAAAACTTCCTGTAAATTCTTACAATACTTGCAATACTTGTTGTTTGTTTTAAAGCCCAAGGCATGTAAAATTTTGTGTTCTTGTTCATGAGTTCTTTGACCCAAATAAGTCACCAAATCGTAAGCGTTAACATCCAACCTCCTTTTTGCTGTAATTTTTGGATCTAATTGACGAATCGATCCTGCTGCTAAATTCCTTGGGTTGGCAAAGGTTGGCAATCCCAATTTCTTTTGTTCTTCATTCACCAATTCAAAATTTTTCTTTGTAATCACAGCTTCTCCTCTAACTACTACTTCTTTCAATCCATTTTTCCTTATATAATCTGCAATCTCTTTTTCCCCCTCATTTTCAAGATCTGCCACAATTTCTTCAACATCCCTCAGCCTTAAAGGAACAGATTCAATTGTCTTTAGGTTTTCGGCTACGTTTTCTCCAAAAATTCCATCTCCTCTTGTTGCGCCAACTGTAAAAATTCCATCTTTGTAAATCAATTCAATAGCCAATCCATCAAGCTTTGGCTCGCAGAAAAAATCCAACTTTTCAACTTCTTCTTTTGTTAAAAGTTTTGAAATTCTTTCTATCCAATCTTCCATATCCTTTTCAGAAAATGCATCGTTTAGAGAAAGCATTGGGGTAGGATGCTTGACTTTCTCAAATTTTTCCAAAACTTTCCCACCAACTCTTTGAGTTGGGGAATCTGGAGTGATAAACTCTGGGAATTTTTGTTCCAAATCAAAAAGCTCTTTTTTCAAAGAATCCTCAACCTCAATAGGGACTAATTCTTTATCTAAAACATGCCTCGAATACCTGTATTTTTCGATTAACTTTTTTAATTTCTCAATTCTCTCTTTTGCTTCTTTTTTTGAAATTTCTTTTTCCATATTTTTATCAATAAGAGGCGTCAACTGCCCTGATAACTCCTCCAAAAACGCCTTGGGATTTTATACAGTAATATTGAGTAGTGGGATCACATTCAACAGAAGATGAGGGATAAACATGTACACTAAAAGTTGCGCCGTTATCTAGGAGGACATTAGAAAAAGAAAATGAAAAAGGATTTTCAGTAGTCGTAGTATAAATTTCGTAAAGCGCTCTTTCCACTCCAGTATCTGCAGCGCAAAGAGCGATGACAGAATATCCTATTTCCCTTTGGATTCTGAATTGACTAAAAACTATCAAAGCTAAACCCATCGCAATCGCAAAAATTACACTCAAAATCAAAATTGAAAAATATAAAATTGTCCCTTTTTCAGTATTGAACATCTAAATTTCTTTGTGAAATTGTTGTTTGAGCTTGAATTTTCGACCCTCCCTCTTTTCTCTGAACTTCTAAAAAAATAGTAACTCTTGGTTGAAGATTGTCAGTTTGGTTTTCTCCTAAAAGCTCAATGTTAAATTGAGATACTTCAATTTTTGGTGAGGTTAGGTCGAAAATATCCAATCCAACCCTCTTTTTTAATTTACCATTTTCTTTAAAAAATTCGGTGCAATTTCCGTTATAATCAATGAATTTTATCCCATTTGATGTTTTCTCATAATTTAAACCAGTTTGAGAAAGACAAGTTGGGGGGGAATCGACTTCTTTCTTTGCCATCCTAAGCGCTCTTCCCATATATTCTACGGCATAACTTATTTGATTCAAAATGTCCTGTTCTTCCAAAATTTTCCTTTGAGAAGAAACTCCAACGATAAAAATAGTAGAAATTGCCCCAATAACTAGAGAAAATAAAGCAGAAATTACCAAAAGCTCTACTAAAGTAAAACCTTTCATTATCGCCAATTATAAAAATTTTCCTGGACCTTTAGAGAATGGAACCTTCCTTTTTCTTGCCATGAAACTTCAACTTCAACTTTTACCCCATCGGGATTAAAAATTGGGGTGGTAATTACTTTTCTTTTAAGTTGAATCGAAGAGAAATCTGAACATTGATAAAAATTACCGACTAAATTTAATAGGTTTTTTCCAGGGCAATTCTCGTCATCGGGAATTTTTAAACTTCGGTAATCAAAATTCTCACAACCTCCGCTACAACTGCTCACTAAATTGTTCCAAGTAGTGGTACTTCCTGAAATGTAAGCGCTATCTCTTATATTCCTCACAATCTCAATTCCTTCTTGGGCCAAATAGGCTGCTACCAATTTTTGGTTTGAAAACGATGAAGATGAAATAAGGTAAGAAATCAAAGAAGAAAGGGCTAAAATCCCAGTGGTTAGAACAAAAACTGCGACAATTGTTTCAATTAAGGTGAAGGATTTATTCCACATAGATTAAACCTGCTTTGTTTACTTTAATTGTTTTTGTCTTAGAAGCGTCGCTTGAAAAAGAAATCACGATTGAAACCTCAGTTAATGTTTGAGAGCCATTTCCTATTCTTATTCTTGGATCTGGAGGACGAAAATTAATACTCAGGGAAGAGGGGTTCACACTTTGAATAAAAATTCCTCTCTCAAATGAGATTGTCTCAACGATAGCGTCTCCCTCGTTATAAAATTCATTTCCGTTAATATCAGCATAAATTATATAAGAGGAAGAACTTTGCTCTAAATAGATTCCGTATCCTGGGGGAACTCTTTGTGGTGTACAAATTTCGCAAATTCTTGCTGAAATTGCCATTTCCTGGCTCTTTCTAATATCTTGAGCTAATTTTTGGGCTGCATTTTCTAAAATATGTTGTTTTTGAATTATCCGATAAAGTGGCACGGAAATTGAAGTTAAAGTAAAAATTATTGCTAAAACACTGAGTATTTCAATTAAGGTAAAACCATTTTTCATTTTTTTATTTTAACAAAATTAAATGAGAATACCAATTAATAATTTTCTCTCCAAAAAACAGTGCAAAAAAGGTGCCTGAAACTAAAAATGGAGCAAATGGAATTTGAGATTTCATGGTTTTTCTTTTTAAAAAGATTAAAATTAATCCGAAGATTGCGCCACTAAAGAAGGCAAAAAAGAGGGCAACTAAAATTTTGGGCCAGCTCAAAATTAATCCCATTAAAATTGAAAGTTTAAAATCTCCAAAACCCATCCAAGTTTCACGAGAAATTAAAATGATTGCTAAGAAAAACAAAGAAGGTAAAATCCCAAGTAGTAGGTTCGATGTTAGATGTTGGATGTTAGATGTTAGAATTTGATTTAAAAAGGCGATGGCGATGGCAGGGTAAATTACCTTGTCTGGAATTAAATAGTGCTTTAAATCGTAAACAAAAATTATTACCAGAAAGCAAGTTAAAACCCAACAAAAAATCAAATCTATGGAGGTCGGACCTCCATAGATGAGGACTACTAAAGTGAATAAAATTCCTGTGAATAATTCAACTAAGGGATATTGAAAAGAGATTTTCTTTCCGCAGTATCTGCATTTTCCTTTTAAAATCAAAAAACTAAAAATTGGAATTAAGTCTTTCCAGGACAGAATGTGTTTGCAATGGGGACAATAAGACCTTCCTTTTAGAAAACTTTCTCCTGTTTCTAATCGATAAATTACGCAATTTAAAAAAGAACCAACGATTAAACCCAATAAAAAAGATAAAAATAAATTAATCATTGTTTAATTTTATCAAAAATAGAACTGGCGGAAAATTCCGCCAGTTCAAATTGTTGCACTTCTCAATACTATCCAGCTGCGAAGCCTTCTCAAAATTGAATGCCTTAGTCGCAACTTGTGGGAGAGGTACAATGGCTAGTAAGATTAGTTTTCATTTGGCCAGCACTTCCTATACAAACATACCCTCCACTAGCTAACTTAGCTGAAACGCAATAATTCGTACTAGTTGCATAACAAACCGGATACTCACCTCCTTGGGTGTATATATCGTTTACTATTGTGTTTAATTGTGGGCCATAAGTTGCGCTGCTAGTGCTAATCCTGTTACCTGTGGTGCACAAACTTGCGTATGAATTCGGCGAACTCTCATCATAAATCAATTCAGCAATGCTTCTTACTTGAGTTAAATCTGCCTGAATTCTAGCGTCTTTAGCCTTATTCCTCGCTCCTGACAGAGAAACTAAAACTATTCCAGCTAAAACCCCAATAATCGCAATAACTACTAACAATTCGATTAGGGTAAAACCTCTTCTCATAACTTTTTATTGATTAATTTTTTATTTCGACCTTTAAAAATTATGGGGAACACCTTTTAGATTTTTTCTTCAGTAACAAAGCACAACTTTTTCATATTTTTCTCTTATTTTCATTTTAATATGTGCCAATAACCCTGTAAAGGGGTAAGAAGACCGAAAACATTAATATCCCAACTAGTCCTGCTAATATTATTATCAGCAATGGTTCTAAAATTGTCAAAAAATTATCAATCGATTTTTCCACTTCTGACCGATAAAAATTGGAAATGGTTAAAAAACACTTACTTAGGGCTCCGGTTTTTTCACCAACTAAGGTCATTTGGGTAAATAAAGGAGGAAAAATTTCTGGATAAAAAGAAGAGATTGAGGATATTGACTCTCCCCTTTTAACTCCTTCTTTCATTTTTGAAAT
>Ga0272449_1005101_pt1 | contig 10401 bp, 11 predicted proteins | sample YNPCB0241_FD_198679 | JGI IMG/M metagenome (GOLD analysis project Ga0272449, IMG submission 198679) | Hot spring sediment microbial communities from Yellowstone National Park, WY, United States - YNP-CB-024-1 | ecosystem: Environmental > Aquatic > Thermal springs > Hot (42-90C) > Sediment...
CCATCGCTATAAAGACAGACCAGGTTACAGCTTTGGCCGGGCTCTGCAATGGTTTCTATCGGCAAACTGGGATGGTCGCTACAGCGGGTCGCCCATCACAAGCCTTAACGAGGATGTCCGAGCCATTGTAGAAGCGCAGGATTTCGGCCAGGCTGTGGAGAGTCTCTGGAAACGCCTGCGCGTGAGCCCGGAAATCGCCGATGAAGATTTCCTGGTCAATCGCTACGATCGCGCTGGTTCCCGTTTCCTCCGTCTGATGCTTTACCTTGCGCTTTTTCGCCGCGAAGCGCGCGATTGGGTGGATCGCACACGCATTGGCTACGACAAGACCGGAGCCCGGATCGTGTCCGGGTTTGAACCTCAATGGCATCATATCTACCCTCGCTCCGTATTGAAGCGGGCAGGAATTCCTGATGATGAGATCCACGCTTTGGCCAATATCACTGTGCTGAATGAGCGCACCAATGCAAACAAATTGGCTGGTTTGAAACCCTCAGTTTATATCCGCCGGTTTGGCATTTCGGAGCAAGACTTGCTAACGCATCTGATCCCTCCTTCTTTTGCCCGCGCTGCACAGTCCCCTGATCTTTTGGAGACGCAGTGGAGCGTGGAGCGGTATATAGATTTCCTCGTGGAGAGGGCCCAGTTGCTGGCGCAAGAAGCCAATGCGTTCCTGAAGGATTTGGAGAAGGACCAATCATGACCGTATCCGCAGGATTAGGCTGGACCGGGTATCTGAGGGCAAACCGATGGCCCTGGCAGCAAGCGCGGTCAATGTCCGTTCGGGCCCAGGGACTAGCTATCCAACTCTGGGCCAAACCAGACCGGGAGAGCGTTTGGAGATCACGGGTTGCAATCAAGATAGAAGCTGGTGGCAGGTGCGTTTCAAGGGGCAAAATGGTTGGGTCGCCGCATCTGTTGTAAATGTGACAGGAGCAACTGATGCAGTGGCTGTAGTGAAAGATATACCGACACCTCCTCCACCACCCGCCACGCCGACACCCTTGCCTAGGGTCCGGCAGGACCAGGAAGTCGTCGTACAAATATGGGGGCTGAGATTATATGATGTTAAGAAAGCCAAAGCCGTGTACTACTTTGGGTCTGCAGAGATCGCGAAAGGTGTATGGCTCATTCCACTTGTGGAGTTTCGCAACCTTGGTACTGGAACTGCTGAGCCTCACCGCAACCTGTACTTCTACCTTCAAGATGATCGGGGCCGCACCTATAAGTTTGACCCTTTCAATGACGCGGTACTGGGAGCTGCCTGGCAATTCCAAGCAGGTCATCTTTATGATGACATCAACCCGGGTCTGAAACTTGGGATCGCCTTGCCCTTTGACGTCCCCCCAGACATAGGAGACGTGTGGCTGCGTGTGGAACAAGATCCCAATGTGGTTATCTACCTTGGCAACGTAAGCCAGATGCCAGAGAGCAAATGAGCAATTTGCCAGAAAGGAGGTATTGGGCTATAATTCCTATGCTGGCGTGAGGGCCAGCGGTACGGGGCGTGGCGCAGTTCGGTTTAGCGCGCACGGTTCGGGTCCGTGAGGTCGGAGGTTCAAATCCTCTCGCCCCGACCAGCCTGCAGGCACCACGGCTTGGGGAACCTCAGCCGTGGTGCCTGCGCGTTTGCCGCCCAACCCGGCAATCCGTTCCCAGAATCCCCTGACAGCGCCTTCACCTGCACCACGGGCAACACCCCCTTCCCCGCCTGTGGCCTCTCTATTTGACATCCTGCGCCCCTGTGGTATAATTCCGAGGAAATACTAGGAATTCTGCGGCGGACAGCATGAAGTTCACGGCCAAGGAGCAGTACGGCCTGCGGGCCATGGCGGAACTGGCCCGGCACTACGGGCGAGGCCCCGTGTCCCTCTCGGAGGTGGCCGAGGCGCAGGGGCTCCCCCTCCCCTACCTGGAGCAGATCGTCGCACCCCTGCGGGAGGCAGGCCTCCTGCGCAGCACCCGGGGGGCCCACGGCGGCTACGAACTGGCCCGCGCCCCGGAGACCATCACCGCGGGCGACATCATCCGGGCTCTGGAGGGGTCCATCCTCCCCATCACCTGCGTGGACGACTGTGACACCGCCTTCTGCGAGCGGGAGGAGACCTGCGCCACCCGCAGCGTGTGGGCTCAGGTCCGCGATCGCCTTGTGGAGACTTTGGATAGCATCACCCTGGCCGACCTGCGGCCTCCGCGGGACGCCTGAACCTTTCCTTTGCTGAGGGAGACCCATGCACCACACGGAAGCCAAGGCACCAACGCCCAACGAAGCCCTGCCCCCGGGCGAGAAGCGGCCAGGGAAGTCCCATCCTCGCCCCGAGCAGGAACCGGCCAGCCGGAAGCCGAGCGTCTGGGCGCTCATGAAGGAAGACATCCAGGCCGCGCTGGACCACGACCCGGCGGCCCGCAACGCGCTGGAGGTGGTCCTCACCTACCCTGGGGTGCACGCCATCTGGCTGCACCGCGTGGCCCACTGGCTGTGGAACCGCCGCCTGCGCCTCCTGGCCCGGATGGTCTCCCACTTCAACCGCTTCCTCACGGGCATAGAGATCCACCCGGGGGCCAAGATCGGGCGGCGGTGCTTCATTGACCACGGCATGGGGGTGGTCATCGGCGAAACGGCGGAGGTGGGCGACGACGTGCTCATCTACAAGGGGGTGGTGCTGGGGGGCGTCTCCATGGAGCGGACCAAGCGCCATCCCACTATCGGCCGCGCCGTGGTCCTGGGGAGCAATGCCGTGGTCCTCGGCCCCATCTCGGTGGGCGATGGCGCGCGCATCGGGTCCGGGGCGGTGGTGGTCAAGCCAGTGCCGCCCGGGGCCACGGTGGTGGGCGTCCCCGGCCGGGTGGTGAAGATCAACGGGACCCGGTGTTGGCAGGAGCCAGACCTCCACCACGAGCGGCTCCCCGACCCCCTGGAGCAGACTGTGCAGTGCCTGGAAGAGCGGATCTCCGCGCTGGAGGCTCAGCTCCAGAGCCTGACAGAGCGCCTGGAGCGTGCCTCCCGAGAACCAGCCTGAGGAGGGAACATCCATGGCAGAGGACGTCCTGCAGTTGATCGGCAACACACCGGTGGTGCGCCTGCGGAGGCTCCCGCAGCCCGGGAGCGCCACGGTCTGGGCCAAACTGGAAGGGTTCAACCCCGGCGGCAGCGTCAAGGACCGCATCGCCCTTTCCATGGTGGAGGCGGCGGAGCGGGACGGCCGCCTCCAGCCCGGGGGGACCATCGTGGAGCCCACCAGCGGCAACACCGGCATCGGCCTGGCCATGGTGGCCGCGGCACGGGGGTACCGCCTCATCCTCACCATGCCCGAGACCATGAGCGTGGAGCGTCGGGCCCTGCTGAAAGCCTACGGCGCGGAGTTGGTCCTCACTCCAGGGGCGGAGGGGATGGCCGGCGCCGTGGCCCGGGCCGAGGCCCTGGTCCGGGAAAACCCGGCCTACTTCATGCCCCAGCAGTTCAAGAACCCGGCCAACCCCCAGGTCCACCGGGAGACGACGGCCCGGGAGATCCTGGCGCAGGTCCCCGGCAAGGTGGACGCCTTCGTGGCCGGCGTGGGCACGGGAGGCACCATCACCGGCGTGGGCGAGGTCCTCAAGGCCCGCTGGCCCGACGTGCGCATCGTCGCCGTGGAGCCGGCCGACTCGCCAGTCCTCTCCGGGGGCAAGCCTGGCCCCCACAAGATCCAGGGCATCGGCGCGGGCTTCATCCCCGACGTCCTGCGGGTGGACCTTTTGGACGAGGTCATCCCGGTGACGTACGAAGCGGCCCGCGAGACGGCGCGGCGCCTGGCCCGGGAGGAGGGGATCCTGGTGGGCATCTCCTCTGGCGCGGCGGCCTGGGCCGCGCTCCAGGTGGCGGCGCGCCTCGGGGAGGGGAAGACTGTGGTGGTGGTCCTCCCCGACACGGGCGAGCGGTACCTGAGCACGGAGCTTTTTGGCCATGGATGACCTCTCCTCATCCCCCTACCCCCTTCCCCCTCCGCATGCGGAGAGGGAAAGGGGGCTAGGGGGTAGAGGTGAGGTCTCACACGGATGTCTATAGGGGCGACGCACGTCGCCCCTACCAGAAGCTTGGATAGCATGATGAGTTGAACCCTGGGCTCAGGATCCAATTGCAGGGAGGTCAACGGCAGAGCAATGGCGCAAGAGATCATCTACCTGGACCATGCGGCGACCACACCGGTGGACCCGCGTGTGGTGGAAGCCATGTTGCCCTACTGGATGGAGCAGTACGGCAACCCGTCCAGCATCTACAGCCTGGGCCGGGCCGCGGCCCGCGCCATGGAGGGGGCGCGGGAGACGGTGGCTGGCATCCTCCACTGCGAGCCGCGGGAGGTCATCTTCACCAGTTGCGGCACCGAGAGCGACAACCTGGCCATCCGCGGGGTGGCCTTCGCCCGCCGCGCCGCGGGCCAGGGGAACCACATCATCACCTCCAGCATTGAGCACCACGCCGTGGGCCACACGGTGGAGCAACTGGTCAAGCACTTCGGCTTTGAGGCCACCTTCCTGCCGGTGGACCAGTACGGTGTGGTGGACCCGGACGAGGTGCGCAAGGCCATCCGCAGGGATACGGTGCTCATCAGCATCATGTACGCCAACAACGAGATCGGCACCATTGAGCCCATCGCCGAGATCGGGGCCATCGCCCGGGAGCACGGCATTCCCTTCCACACCGACGCGGTCCAGGCCGGCGGCGCGCTGAGCCTGGACGTGAACGCGCTCAACGTGGACCTCCTCTCTCTCTCGGCCCACAAGTTCTACGGGCCCAAGGGCGTGGGGGTCCTCTACGCACGGCGGGGCGTCAGCTTCTGGCCCATGCAGACGGGGGGCGGCCAGGAGAGGAACCGCCGGGCCGGCACGGAGAACGTCCCCTACATCGTGGGCCTGGCCACGGCCCTCCGCCTGGCCTACGAGGAGCTGGAGGAGCACAACGCGCGCCTCGTCCACCTGCGGGACCGGCTCATCCAGGGCATCCTGGAGAGCATCCCCGACAGCCACCTGACCGGCCACCCGACGAACCGCCTGCCCAACAGCGCCAGTTTCGTCTTCCGGGGGATTGAGGGCGAGTCCATCCTCCTCAACCTGGACATGGAAGGGATCTGTGCCTCCAGCGGGTCGGCCTGTACCTCGGCCTCGCTGGAGCCTTCCCACGTCCTTCTGGCGCTGGGCCTGCCCCACGAGGTGGCCCACGGCTCCCTGCGCCTGACCCTGGGCCGGAGCAACACCGAGGAGCAGGTGGACCGGGTGCTGGAGGTCCTGCCGGGGATCGTGCAGAAGTTGCGCGCCATGAGCCCCCTCTACGCGCCGAGGTGCTGAGAAGCGGGAGGTCGCATGGGCCTGGCCTCGTCCTACCTTGACTTCGTGGCTCGTGGCCTGGAGGCGCGTCTCCTGGGGAGGCGGCGGCCGTTCCTGGCGGGGTTCAAGGTGACGCACCGCTGCAACCTGCGGTGCCGGGCCTGTCCCTTCTGGCGGCGGCCGGCGGACGATATCCCCTATGAAGCGGCCCTCCGGGCCATGGACACCCTCCACCGGGCCGGCGCGCGGCTGCTCATCCTGGAGGGGGGAGAGCCTTTCCTCTGGCGGGACGGCCGGAGGACCCTGGAGGACCTGGTGCGGGCCGCCAAGGCCCGCTTCTATTGCGTGGGGATCGCCACCAACGGCACGCTCCCCCTGGAGAGCGAGGCCGACACCCTGTGGGTGAGCCTGGACGGCCTGGAGGAGAGCCACGACTACAACCGGGGGCCCGTCTTCCGCCGGATCGTGGAGAACCTGGAGCGGTCGTCGCACCAGCGCCTCTTCGCCCAGTTGACCATCAACCGGCGCAACCGGGACGAGATCCCGGACCTGGTCCGCTTCCTGGCCGGCAAGGTCCGGGGGATCACCTTTCAGTTCCACTACCCCTACCCGGAATCGGAGGACCTGTACCTGCCCCTGGAGGAGCGGGGGCCGGTGCTGGACGGCCTCATCCGCCTGAAGCGGGAGGGCTTTCCGATCCTGGATTCCTATGCTACACTGGAGGCGCTGAAGGACAACTCTTGGCGCTGCCACGACTGGCTCATCGCCAACGTGGAGCCCACGGGGCAGATCAACTGGGGCTGCTACCTGAAGGGCCGAGGGCCGGCCGACTGCCGCAAGTGCGGCTTTGCCGCCCACGTGGAACTGTCGCTGGCCTACGACTGGCACCCGGGGGCCATCGCCGCGGGCATCCGCACCTTCGGGCTGCGGCCGTTCCAGTGGGTCACGGACCGCACGGACGGGACGAACGGTGCAGAGGAGAACGATGGAATACACCGACCTGGTGATTGAGCACTTCCGCAACCCCCGCAATGTAGGGGTGATAGAGGACGCCGACGGCGTGGGCCGGGAGGGGAACCCCATCTGCGGCGACCTGATGGAGATCTTCATCAAGGTGGAGGACGGCCGCATCGCCGACATCAAGTTCCGCACCTTCGGCTGCGGCGCGGCCATCGCCACCAGTTCCATCACCACGGAGATGGTGAAGGGGAAGACGCTGGAGGAGGCCCTGGCCCTCAGCCGGGACGCGGTGGCCCAGGCCCTGGGGGGTCTCCCGCCCCACAAGATGCACTGCTCCAACCTGGCGGCCGATGCCCTCCACGCGGCCATTGAGGATTACTTCGCCAAGCACCCGGAGGCCCGCCCGCCGGGCTGGACGCCGCGCCGCAAGCGCGACGCCCACGACGACCACGGCCAGGAACCCGCGGAGGGAGAAGGCTGAGCCCAGTGGATGCAAGGGAACCCTCGGCCGGCCCTCGGCGGCCACGGGTGGTCGTCGCCATGAGCGGCGGAGTGGATAGTTCCGTCGCCGCGGCGCTGCTCAAGGAACAGGGGTACGAGGTGGTGGGCATCATGCTGCGCCTCTGGTCCGAGGGCGGCCCCGGAGAGGAGCGGACCAACCGCTGCTGCACCCTGGAGGCGGTGGACGACGCCCGGCGGGTCGCCGACCGGCTGGACATCCCCTTCTACCTGGTGAACGTGGAGGAGCCCTTCCGCCAGTGGGTGGTGGAGCCTTTCATCCGTGAGTACTGCGCAGGGCGCACCCCCAACCCGTGCATCGCCTGCAACCGCCACATCCGCTTCCAGTGGCTCCTCCAACGGGCCCTGGCCCTGGATGCCGACTACCTGGCCACCGGCCACTACGCCCGAGTGGTCCACGAGGGGGGCCGCTACCGCCTCCTGCGGGGGGTGGACCGGGCCAAGGACCAGTCGTACCAACTCTACACGCTGGGGCAGGAGCAACTGGCCCACATCTTGCTGCCCCTGGGGACGTGGACCAAGGCGGAGGTCCGCCAGAAGGCCCGGGAGTGGGGCCTGCCGGTGGCCGAAAAGCCGGAGAGCCAGGAGATCTGCTTCGTGGCCGACGGCGATTACCGCCGCTTCCTGCGGGACTGGGCCCCCCAGGCTTTCCGCCCTGGCCCCATCGTGGACCGCCAGGGGCGCGTCCTGGGACAGCACCAGGGGCTGCCCGGGTACACCGTCGGCCAGCGGAAGGGGCTGGGCATCGCCTGGTCGGAGCCCCTCTACGTGCTGGAGGTGGACCCGGCCCGCAACCGCCTGGTGGTGGGCCCGGCCGAGGAACTGGGGGCGCGGGGGCTCCTCGCGGAGGAGGTGCACTACGTGCAAGGGGAGCCACCGTCCGGCCCCGTCCGCGTCACGGCCAAGATCCGCTACCAGGCCGCCGACGCCCCGGCGCTCCTGGAGCCCGGGGAGGGGCGCACGGCCCGCCTGACCTTTGACGAGCCCCTGCGGGATATCACCCCCGGCCAGGCGGTGGTCTTCTATCAGGGCGAGGAGGTCCTGGGCGGGGGGACCATCGCCCAGGTCCTCAAAGCATAAGGAGGAGGGACCATGTACCAGGGACCGGCGTTGCTCCTCTCCCTCATTTTGGTTGGCATCCCCGCCGCGCTCTTCCAGATATGGAAAGGGCGCTCCACGGTGGACCTGCTCCTCTACGAGGTGGCAGGGCTCCTGGGCTTCTTCGCCGCACAGGTCCTGGCGGCGAGCCTGGGCTGGACCTTCCTCATGATCGGCCAGGTGCACCCTGTGGAGGGGATCCTGGGGTGCGTGCTGGCCCTCTTCCTGGCCCGCTGGCTGCAGGGGTAGGCGATGGACCTGCCTGACGGAGGCCTGAGGACATGAAGCACACGGGGCAGCGCCTTGCGGCTGGACTTGTGCTGCTGGCGGTGTTGGGGGTCGCCCTCTCGTGCCAGGCCGGACCCCAGGGGGACTGGCTGGTCTACAGTGGCCCGGTGGAGGTCAGCGTGGACGCCGGGGATTCCATCCCGGGGACGGACCTGCGCTACCTCGGGCGGACCGAGCAGGGCGCGCAGATGCTCATCGGCGACCAGAAGGCCATCCGCAAGGTGGGCGACTCCCTGGAGTACAAGGGCGAGCCGGCCCGGGACGTGCGCCTGAGCCTGGCCCTGCGGGTGGCCTGGTACGATGCAGAGAGGCTCCACGCCGTGGGCACGGTGGAACTGGCCGTGCGGAACCCCCAGCCCCAGGCCATGCCCGCCGCCAAGGAGAGCCGCCTGCACTACACTGTGCCCATCCTGTACTGGGTGGAACGGGGCAGGGCCATCCCCGGGACCACCATCACCTACCAGGGCAAGACGGACCAGGGCGCGCTCCTGGGCGGCGTGGAGGGATACCCCTACCGCAAGACGGCCGACTCCATCCTCTGGGAAGGGCGTCTGCGGGACGGGGTCTGGCTCCAGTTGGAGGGCCGCACCGGCATCTTTGACGACGACCGGCTCCAGGTGCTCGGCCTGGCCACGGTATGGGTGGACCTGGAGTAGGGAGCGAGCCCTACTCAGCGTAGTCGCCCTCAAACTCCGTAGGGATGGTGCGCAGGATCTCCACCCAGCGGATGGTGCGGTCCGCCCCCTTGAGGAGTTGCAGGAACGGCCCCTGGGTCTTCAGTTTGCGCATGGTGATGGCCTTGGTGGGGCCCAGTTTGCCCTTGAGGATGTCCACCCACACCCCGTAGGGGGCGGAGAGGGTGAAGAGGGTGGGCCGCTCCCCCTGCCAGATGTCCACGATCTCGCCGTCCTGGGTGGTGAAGCCCACCACCAGCGTCTCGTGGACCCCCTTGTGAGGCTCGGCTTCCAGGACCAGGGTGTAGGACTCGTTCTCGCCCTTGGCCAGTTCTCGGTACTGGGCGTCGGCGTTGGTGCGCTTCTTGACCTCTTCCAGGTATTCTGGGCTCCCGAGTTTCATGGTTGCTCCCTCCACATCTCCACCGCGTCCTTCGCAGCCTGTTCACCGCTTGCTGACGGCTCTCCTCCTGGTGAGCGCAGTACCGCTGCGCCCCTGCACCCCATCCAGGCCAGGGGCAACCAGGCCCCGGCCCTCGCGGAGTTCACTTTGCCTCTGCCAGCCACTCTTCCAGCGAGACGGGCCCGAGGCCCAAAGGTCCTCCTTCCGCCCGGCCCAGGGCGACCCAGAGGCGGGCCGAAGCCACGTCCAGCAGAGCGGCGAGCCTCCCCGGACCCTGCGCCTTCTCCGTGAGCCAGGTCCAGGCCTTCCCCTGGCCCATCCACGCCCGGTTGGCCTCCAGCCAGCGGGCTAGGTCCTCGGCCTCCTTCTCCGCAGGCAAAGGAGGGGCGAGTTCCAGGAGCCACGGGTCCTGGAAGCCCTGCCAGAGGAGGGCCTCCGGAGGGGCGTGCAGGGCGTAGCGGTGGGCCGTGAACTCCACCAGGGAGAGCCTGCCCCCCGCGCCCTCGGCCCACAGGATGGCCCCCCCGCCGGCACGGCGGGCCTGGGCCACCTGGCCTGCGGCCTCGTCAGGCGTGGAGGCGCGGGCCAGACCCAGCGCCAGGAGCACCTCGGGGGGCACCCCCCAGGTGCGGCGGTCCAGTGTCGGGGCCTCCCGGGCCGCGCCGGCCAGCCCCGCGCGGTTCACCCCCACCGTGCCGCCCACCTGCCCAGCCCGTCCCAGCACCGCGTAGGCGTCGCCCTCCGCCGTCTGGTGCACCAGGAGCACGGCATCCTGGCACGGACTTTCCCCCGTCCAGCCCAGGTATGGAGCCCCCGACTCCGCCTCAGCGAAGGCCAGGAGGAAACCCCCTGTCGCGAAGCCGTCTGGCCGCCACAGGTTGAGGAGGAGGACGGTCTCCCTGGAGACCCCGGCGCCGTCGGCGATGCCCTGGATTTCCTCCCACACCTCTGGCGGCAGGGACGCCCGGGCCACGGGGAGGAGGGGGGGGCCAGGGCGCTGGGCGCCGGCAGAGGCCCACATCTGAAGCGCCCTTTCCCCGCGCCCGCGGATGGCCTCGCGCAGGGCCTGGCCGTGCTGGAAGCCCCGCGCGTACGGCGTCCCCTCCAGGCGCAGGACGGGCAGGGCCTCTGGGCACGGGCCAGGTCCGTGGGACGGCA
>Ga0272449_1005103_pt1 | contig 10397 bp, 9 predicted proteins | sample YNPCB0241_FD_198679 | JGI IMG/M metagenome (GOLD analysis project Ga0272449, IMG submission 198679) | Hot spring sediment microbial communities from Yellowstone National Park, WY, United States - YNP-CB-024-1 | ecosystem: Environmental > Aquatic > Thermal springs > Hot (42-90C) > Sediment...
TTTCTGTATAATGCTTCTTTAAAAGATCCTCCATCCTGATATGAGTAAGAATCCAGTATTTTTCTTTCTTTTCTCTCTGCAGTATCGTAAGAACTTTTCTGGCTTCTTCCTTTACATACATTTCAAGAATATTACACAAAAAAATTTAAAAAGTCAAGAGTATCAAAAAAATTTTTTACTACCTGCTAAGCCTTAAGAAACATATAAAGAGAAGGGGCAATTTGAGTTGCAATCCATTCAAAGATTTTTTCACTTTCTTCAGATGAAAAACATTTTATTTTTTCATCTTTTACACGAAATATAACCATTCCACCCAAAAGATTGTTTTTCATTTTTACTGGTACAAGAAGGTAGCTTTCAGTATCAGATGCAATATCACGAAAGGTTATTTCATTTCCAAAGGATTCAGAAGTCCCCTTGCTTAAGCATTGATTTTCCTGCAAGCTCCATTCAATGGTTTTACCAATACAGCTTTCATCCAGCCCAATAGCTCTTGTGATCCTGCTTGTTCCATCGGCCGCCTCAAAAAACAGTGCTTTTTCCACTCCAAAGTAGCTTGAAAGCTCAGCGAATAAAAAGGAAAGTAATTTTTCCTTGCTTTCAATACTTTCGAAAACTCTACCGTAAGAAAGGATTCTTTCAAGGAGTTCTATTTTTTTGTCTTTTTCCCTTTCTGCCTGAAATATTTTTTTGGCTATCAAACCTTTTATTTCGAGAAGATCTTCCTTTGATAAAGTCTGACCTTCATAAATTATCTCAAGCTTATCTAATCTGTCAGATATAAGCATCTCAAGGTATTTTTGAGCCTTTCTTCTGAGTCCCATTGATTTAAACTCCTGTTGTGAGAGAAAAAATCAGATGCCAAGTTTATCAAGTATCTTTATGTATAGGTCATAATATTCTGATTTAGCAAATTCTTTTATCTTTTCAGGGGGAAGATCCTCAAGTAAATTATCAAGGTATTTTAAAACTGCTTTGAGTTCTTCTTTTGTTTCGGGACTTAAGACATCAATCTTTTCTTCTAATGCCACTTCCCCTGTTTCAGTGAATGCTTTTGCCACAGGTTCCTCAAAAATCTTTTCCACCTCTGTTAACTCAAGCTCCTCTCCTTTTGGTTCCTCTATTCCATAAACTTCAAGTGAAGAGGGTTCTTTCATAAGTTCCTGTGATTTTTCAGTAAGGTCTTCTAAAGAAACCTCTATATTTTCACCCTCTTCCAATTTTATCTCTTCAAGTTCTGGTTCTACTTCCTTTTCTATAAGAGAGGGTTCTTCTGTTACAACAGGGGTTTCATACTGAATTGCACTTTCTTCAGATACCTCGATGTTGTTGAGTTCTTCGAGAGAAAGCGCTATTGGTTCATCTTCATCAACCTCTGCAACATCAGGAATTACGGATAAGTCAAAATTAAACTCTTCCGCAGGCTTTTCTTCAGCCTTTGGCACCTTTTCTAAAACAAGAGTTTCTTCTGGAGAAACAAGCTCTTCTATCTTTTCTTCCTGGGGTGTTAAAGCTAAAACCTCTTCAGTCTTTTCTTCTTCAACTATAGGAATATTTGTTTCCCCGGTGGAGATAGAAAGAGACTCTAAAGAGATTTCCTCAAGCTGGATCTCTTCCAGTTTTACCTCTTCTTTTTCTTCTAAAGTTTCTGGTTCTAAAGATGGTGTTGAAATTTCAACCGATTCCTCTACTGTGGAAGCTTTCACTTCTTCTGGTTCAGATGAAATTTCAATCTCTGAAACTTCAGAAACAACCGGAGATTCTAAAACTTCCTCACTACGAGAATATTCCTGAGCATATGAAGAAAGACCCACCTCACCATATATTAATTTATCAAGTTCACTTCCGTCAATAGAAATCATAATATCATCTGTCTGGAGTTTTTCATAAGGTTCTTTAATTTCATTTTCTGTTTGAGGTGCTAATTCAGTTAGAGGTGGTTCTGGTTCTTTTATTTCTTCTATACTCTCCAGGTTTGCAATACCTTCAACACCAAAGTTTATATCACTTTCAGCTAATTGTTGCTCACTTTCCTTACTTACATCTTCAATTTCTATTTCACCACTTTCCCCCGGGAGCGAGATATTAAGATCAGCTTCTGATAAAGTAATATTTTCTACACTCTCTTCGGGTTTTTCAATTTCACCAGGCTCAATTTCAAGCTGAAAATCCTCTTCAACTTCTGTTATAGCATTAAGCTGCTCTTTTTCTGTTTCAATATTCTCAGTCTCTGTAAGAATGCCAGCATTTTCTTCAAAACCTTTTGGCACCCCAACAGTTTCTTTTTCAGCCGAAGGAGAAAGTTTTTCTATATTTTCAAGCTCTAAAGAAGGAAAATCTAGATTTTCTGTGGTAATTTCTGAGAGAGGTTTTTCTTCCTCAGACTTTTTAATATTTCCTTCGATTTCCTGTATATTAGAAAACTCCTCAACCTTAATAGAAGAAGATTCCAAGTTTTCTTCAACTTCTGCCTCTAAGATTTCTTTATCTCCAAGATTATCAAGTGAAATGGTTTCAATATCTATATCTAACGGAAGATCATCAAGTAATTCAATTTTTTCCTCAGGCATTTTATCACCTCGATGTTTAATTTAATAAATTTCAACCTGAAACATTAACTCTACTTGTTTTCTCCTCAGGTTTTATTTCTTTTTGATTCTTAAGTAACTCATCCCATGCTTCTTTTAAAATTGTAAGTAACTTTATCACTTCATTTATAATTTCTGCATTTTTCTCAATATTTGCCTCAAGCAACCTTCTATTCATATAGATATACAGGCTGTAAAGATTGTGTGCTATATCCCCTGCTTCAAAGTTCAGGGATATCATCAGTTCAGTAATTATATCCTGTGCCTTGATTATATTATTATTTGCTACATCAAGTTTTTTCTGATAAATAGCTTCTTTTGCAATATTCAAAAATTTTATTGCCCCGGCATAAAGCATAACAACAAGCTTTAATCCACTTGCTGTTTCAATCTCCACTTCTTTATAATTTTTATACCCTTCCATCATAATAAAAACCTTTAAAGTAGTTTTCTACATAAATCGGCATTAGAGTTTCAATTCTTAAGACTTAAAAAACTTTACTTTTTCTTAAAAGCTTCAAGCAAATCAATTGGAATAGGGAAAACTATAGTTGTCGCATTTTCAGTAGAAATTTCACTTAAAGTTTGGAGATACCTGAGCTGTACTGTTAGAGGATCTTCAGACATCTTCTTTGCCGCTTCAAGCAATTTCTGTGAGGCCTGAAGTTCTCCCTCTGCAGCTATAATCTTTGCTCTCCTTTCTCTATCTGCCTCTGCCTGCCTTGCCATTGCCCTTTTCATTTCTTCTGGTAATATTACATCCTTCATTTCAACTTTGATTACCTTGATTCCCCATGGATCTGTTGCTTCATCTATTATTTTCTGAAGTTCTGTATTTATTTTCTCCCTTTCTGTAAGCAACTCATCAAGCTCAAGTTGACCTAAAACACTTCTCAATGTTGTCTGGGCAATCTGTGAAGTAGCAAAACCATAGTTTTCTACCTCTATTATAGCCTTCTCTGGATAAATAATTCTGTAATATACCACTGCATTTACATTTACAGAAACATTGTCCTTCGTAATTACATCCTGAGGGGGAACATCCATTGCAACGGTCCTTAAACTTACCCTTACATACTTATCAATTCCAGGTATTATAATTACAAGCCCGGGCCCTTTTACCTTATGAAACTTTCCAAGTCTGAAAACCACAAGCCTTTCATATTCTGTAACCACTTTGAGCATTGACATAAGTATAAACAAAACTAGTACTCCAACTCCAATATAAAATCCCATTAAATTTTCCTCCTTTTTTCAATATATTAGATAGTAATTTTTTATCTTTTTTAAGTCAAGCTTTTTTCAATTTTCTTTTGACATTTTTTTTAATTTCTTATAACATAAAACAGGCAATTTTTCTTAAAGGAAAGGAGTATTCTTATGCAACAAACAAAAGAAAAAATTTCTGTCAAGACCTTCAAAAGGGGAGGCCTCATTCTAGAAGAAGAAAAATTTTCTGCTGCAAAGTCAATTGAGAAAACCCATTACCCGAGGTTAGTAAGAATACCATTACTTCAGCATACAGGAGCAGCTGCAAAACTTCTTGTAAAAGAAGGCGATACAGTTGTTGAAGGAGATATAATAGGAGAAGCCGTTGGTTTTATTTCAGCCAATGTTCATGCAAGTGTTTCCGGTAAGGTGATTTCAATCAAAAAAGGAAATACCTTTACACAGAAAAATGTTGATATCGTTGAGATTGAAGCAGGGGGAAGCATAAGAAACTGGTATGAATCAAAGAGAAATTATTCTAACTGGAGTAAAAAAGAGTTTATTGATGCTGTAAAAAATGCTGGCATTGTTGGTCTTGGAGGAGCGGCTTTTCCTACACATGTAAAATTATCACCCCCCGAGGGTAAAAAAATAGAATACCTTATAGTAAATGGTGCGGAATGTGAACCTTATCTTACAATAGATCACAGGATGATGCTTGAAAAAACAAACGAACTTATTGAAGGAATAAAAATAATAATGCACATAATTCAATGTGATAAAGCCATAATAGCAATAGAAGAAAACAAGCTTGATGCTTATAATCTTTTTAAGGAACACCTTGCCGGTGAAAGTAATATAAAACTTGAACTTTTAAAAACAAGGTATCCTCAGGGTGGTGAAAAACAAATCATTCAGGCTATACTTAAAAGGGAAGTGCCCAGTGGCGGTCTTCCTATGGATGTTGGGGTTATTGTGGAGAATGTTTCAACAGTATATGCTATATATGAAGCTATTGTTTATGGCAAACCTCTTATAGAGAGGGGTATAACTTATACAGGTCATGGGCTTGAAACCTCCGGAAATTACAAGGTAAGAATTGGAACACCTGTAGAGCTTCTTATTGAAGAATTTGGCAAGCCGCAGCACTATGATTATGTAATAGCTGGAGGGCCAATGATGGGGATTGAAATTACTGATTTTTCGCTTCCTGTAATGAAAGGAACCTCCGGAATAGTCTTTCTGCCAAAGTATAAGACTTACAATGTAGTTAATTACCCCTGTATAAGATGTGGGAGATGTGCAAGTGTTTGTCCTATAGGGCTTATTCCCACAGAAATTGCAAGCTATTCTGACAACTTTATGGTAGATGAAGCGCTAAAGATAGGTCTTTTAGACTGTATAGAGTGCGGATGCTGTGCATATTCCTGTCCATCAAAAATCCCTCTTGTTGGACTTATAAGGTATGGAAAGGAATTCTATCGAAGAAAACAGGCAGCAAAAAAGTAATTTAAAATTTTTCCTTTTTATTCTTTTTTTTACCTAGCAATAGTAATAAAAATTAATATATTTGCTATTTTTGATCTTAAAAAAGTAAATTTTCTTTAACTCGATTTCAATATTTCTTCCTTTAGATGTTTTTCTAAGTTTTTTAAGTATTGAAAGTAATCTATATCCAGCCCACTTCTGTAGAGATAGACAGTATTATTCTGGAAGAGAGGCTCACTTACATCTGTAATCTTCATAGCTTCCATAAAATCTGGTGTGCCTGGTATCGGAGAGTAATATGCAAGCATTGGAATTGCCCCATTTTCAAAGACGAAATGCATTGTTTTTTCAACTGAAGTAAGGGATTGCCTAGGGATATTTAAAAGAATATAAACTTTTATGTTTTTTCTTTCAAAACCAGCTTTATAGAGTATTTCCATAGCATTCAAAAAATCTTTTACCCTTGTTTTGTTAGAGCTTTTTGAGATAAAGTTTTCGTCAATGCTTTCAAGAGAAAGCCTCACATCAACAAAATTTGCTGCCTTCATAAGGGTAGCTGTTTGCAGAGTTAAAAATCTTATATGCAGGCCATTTGGAGTATAAAATCTAACCGGCAACTTTAAGTCTATCAATTCCTCAAGAAATGGATTTAAATGCTTTTCAGAATTATAAAGTAGAGCATCGTCGTAGAAAGCAAAATTTCTGCAGTCATAGAGTAAAAAAAGTTCCTTTACAAGACTTGCGAACTTCTTTGAGTCAAACTGTCTGAATGATGAAAGTTTTGGGCCTATGCAGTAAGAACAATTAAAAATGCAACCTGTAGAGGTTAACAGAGGCAGATAGTAATACTCACCAAGTAACTCATAAGATGGAAACAAAAATTCTTTCTCAAATTCAACACCAAAGTAATTTTCAAGAGTTTTTAAAACCAGTAGTATTTCCTGAAAAGGAATGATAAAATCAGGATTAATATTTTTCTTTGCATGTTCTGGCAAAATCGAAGCATAAATTCCCCCAAGAAAAATTTTTGCTTCTGGAAAGATCTCTCGCAAAATCTTTACAGTATAACTTACCCCTGTATACCAGTAAGTCATTCCAGATGTTACAAAAATGTAATCAGGTCTTTCAATTTTTTTCAGTTCTGAAACAAAAATTTCTTCTGAAATGCCATACCTTTTAAAGTCCCTTGGTATATCACTCAGTATAAGCGGAGGTTTTATCTTCTTCTTTGGAAATTCTCCAGTCCCATCATCCTTAAACTTTTTTGAAGGATCGAGGGGATGGTTTCTCTTTAAAACATTTATAAAAAAAACATCAAAATGTTTCTTAAGGTATGAAGCCAACCATATAATACCTAAAGGTTTTGAAAAATGGTCATATGCTGAAAAATCCTCTATGTAGGGATTTACTAAAAGAATCTTCTTTTTCATAAGAAAACTCTGAGGTAGTTTATCCCTCTGCCATCTTTCTTTATAACAGCAAGAACTTTCTTTCCTTTAGTTAAAACATACTTCCCATCATTTAGAAAATCTTTTCCTAACATAGATAAATAAAGCTTTTTACCATTTTTAATAAAATCTTCACTTCCATTCCATTCGATAGAGGGATAGTTTATTAAAGATTCAACCGGCAAAAGAAGTTGTTCTATTTTTGAAGATTCTATCTCTTCAATCTTATGACAATCTTCTAGTTTTATGCCTCCATCCTTTGTTCTGATGAGTGCTTCAAGATATCCACCTGCTTTTAATTCCCTCCCTATGTCTCTTGCTATACTTCTAATGTATGTTCCTGAAGAGCAACTGATGTAAAGCTTTGCTAACTTCTTTTCTTCATCAAAGTCCATCAGTTCTATCTTGTGAATTTCAATCTCTCTTGGCTTTAACTCTACACTTTCCCCCTTTCTTGCCATCTCGTAACTTCTTACTCCTTCAACTCTTACTGCAGAAAAAGACGGTGGGGTTTGAAGAATTTTCCCTGAAAATTTAGAAAGTACTCCTTCTATTTCTTCTCTGGAAACAACTTTTGAGTACTCTTCTACGATTTCACCTGTTCTATCATCTGTAGTTGTAAATGCACCAAACTTTACCCACGCAATGTATTCCTTCCCGTTATCAAGTAAAAACTGAAAACACTTCGTTGCTTCACCAAACAGAATTAGAAGCACGCCAGTAGCCATCGGGTCAAGAGTTCCACCATGCCCTATTTTTTCATACTTTGACTGTTTACCAAGGATGGATTTTATCTTTCTAATCACATCATAGGAAGAAAGCCCTTCTTCCTTGTAAACTGGTAAGATTCCATCAAGCATATCAACCTCAACAGATTATATGATATGAACTATAAAGTGCAATGTCAAGTTTTTCCATCTTCTAAACATTTGCGAAAAAAATAACAAGCGGTTAAAATATTCAAATTCGCAAATAAACACAGAAGGTAAGCAATATGCAAGGAAAAAATATTCTGATAATTGGTTTTACAAAAAGAACCTCGTTTCATTTTGCAAGGGTAATTGGCAAATCTAACACCGTAATAGTATCTGATAGTGTCAAGGATAAAGAAAAAGAAAAGCTTTTAGGTGAACTTGTCAAAGAAGGTATTTCAGTAGTAAACCTCCTGGGAGAACAGAGTACAGACATTCTTGACAGGTTTAAAATAGATATTGTTGTTGTAAGTCCTGGTGTGCCCCTGAACATTCCATTGATTATTGAAGCAAAAAAGAGAAATATAAAAGTAACAGGAGACATCGAGCTTTTTTACAATTTTTTTCCCGGCAATTTTTACATAGGTATAACAGGCACAGACGGAAAAACTACAACAACAACTCTAATCTACGAAATAGTCAGAAAAGAAAAGGAGGCTTACATAGGTGGTAATATTGGCATTCCAATATTTAAGCTTTTTGATGAAATCAACGAAAAAAGCATTCTTGTGCTTGAATTATCAAGTTTTCAGCTTGAAGCTATTGAAAAATTTAAACCTTACATTTCAGTATTTTTAAATCTTGCTGAAGATCATCTTGATAGATACTCATCAATGAAAGAGTATTTACTTGCAAAAAAAAGGATATTTATGAATCAGACATCTAAAGATTTTGCTGTTGTAAATTTTGATTCTCCCTACTATGAAGAGATAACAGAAGGTATCAGGCCAAAAATACTCAGGTTCAGCAGAATTGACAAAAAAGCAGATGCCTATTTTGATGGGGAAAACATTTACATTTCTGGCAAATTTTTTATGAAAAGAAAGGATATCTTCATCAAAGGGATACACAATGTGGAAAATTCTATGGCTGCAATTCTTGCATCTAAAGCTTGCGGTATAAGTGATGAGAGTATCATTAAAACGCTTATAGAATTTAAAGGAGTGGAACACAGGCTTGAGTTTGTAAGGGAGATAAATGGAGTAGAGTTTTACAACGATTCCAAGTCCACAACTGTAAATTCTCTTGAAAAAGCACTCTTAAGTTTTGAAAAACCCTTAATACTGATAGCAGGTGGCAGAGACAAAGGGCTTGATTTCACTAAGTTAAGAGAGCTTGCAGCTAAAAAACTTAAATACCTAATCCTCATCGGAGAGGCAAAAGAAAAAATCAAAAGAGAGCTTGCCTTTGAAAAAACCTTCGAGGCTTTCTCCCTTGAAGAGGCAGTAAAAAAATCCTACCAGCTTGCAGAACCAGGAGATGTTGTTTTACTTTCACCAGGATGCACAAGTTTTGATATGTTTTCAAACTATGAAGAAAGGGGGAAGGTGTTTAAAGATTGTGTAAGTAAACTAATTTGAATAACTAAAAAGTCTCTCGTTTTCTTGAAATAACTTTTTGAAAAATCAGAGAATTCTTTGAAAAAAGTGATTATGACAAGTCAGCACAGCCGCTAACGCTAAAAGCTGTCTCCGCTGGATTGTTTTAGGTGCGAAAACTCCCTTGCAAGAGGCGTAGTTCAATCAGCAAAAATTTGACGTCCTGTCATCGGTAGGATAAATCACTCTAACAGATTTTATCAGCCTGAAAACAAGGAGTGGTGCTGGTTTGCCTGTTGATTCAAGCTGATATATCTGGCGAAAATTAAAGAATCAACAGGCAAAAATAAATATTTATTATTTTATTCCTTTGAAGACCTTATTTAAAAACTTCTCAGAAGGAGGTTTTGTAAATAAACTTACAACTACAGTAAAGATTATGGAAATGGGCAATGCTACAATAATAGGGTCAACATTCTGGAGAACAGGACTTTTTGCAAGGCTATCTGCTCCAAAAAGCAGTTTACATATTAAATTTGCTCTGTTTATTTCGTGACCGCTTTTTACAGTCATAAATCTCACAACAAGCTGAGGCTGGGCAAGAACCCCTATACCAACACCCATAACTATGGTTGAAAATAGTTGCCACCAGAATATAGAGTTAAATTTTGGCAAAGCTGTCCATCCCTGATGTCCCAGGTTACCCCATATCTTTATGGCTTCAGGTGCCAGAGCAGTAAGGGCTTTGTGAGCATTTACAACTCCCCCTAACTTTGCATAAGTAAAAATGACAAGAAGTAACATTCCAATGAACATAATTGTGCCCTGAAATGCATCAGTATACATAACTCCTTTGAGTCCACCCATTATCACATAAATTGAAACTATTGCCACAAAAAATATGAGTGCAGCCTCATAAGAAATTCGTAGTGACTGACTTAAAAAGTGCGTCCCTCCAATTATTACCGAAGCAGCATAAAGTGGCATAGCAATAAATATTAAAAGCCCTGAGGCAAGTTGTAAAAATTTAGACTGAAATCTTAAACCCAAAAACTCTGGAAAGGTATGTGCATCAAGATTGTGCCCTATCTTTCTTGTTCTTATCCCGAAAAATGCAAAGGCAATAAATATTCCAACAAAAATGTTCATAAAAGTAAGCCATAGTATTCCAAAACCATAGATTGAAGCAGCGGCACCAAACCCCACAATGGCAGAAGTGCTTATGAATGTTGCCCCGTAGGAAAGTGCCATAAATCACACAGAGTAAAGTTGCAAGAAAGCAGGACACATAAGCCAGAAACGCACCAAAACTCTGCAATCCCAACCACATTTTTTCCTCCTGTGATAAAAATTTTTACTCTACCTCCTCTGAAA
>Ga0272449_1005109_pt1 | contig 10386 bp, 11 predicted proteins | sample YNPCB0241_FD_198679 | JGI IMG/M metagenome (GOLD analysis project Ga0272449, IMG submission 198679) | Hot spring sediment microbial communities from Yellowstone National Park, WY, United States - YNP-CB-024-1 | ecosystem: Environmental > Aquatic > Thermal springs > Hot (42-90C) > Sediment...
AAGCGTTCCTTTTTTAATATCTTTAAGATGAAGGGGAATAACCGCTCTTCTTTTATCTTTCGGATGATAAAGAATCACGTGGCTTCCTGACTGTCTATCTATAATAAATCCAATTTTTTCAAATCTTTTTATTACTTCCTTTGGTTTTAAAACCGGTAATTTAGGCATAAGAAAACTTTAATTTTGAAGTATCAATGTTTATTTGAGAATAAAAAGCATTCTCTTCAGGAATTTCCTCATTGTGAGCGATTAAACTTTCAAGATAAAGCTTGATGGCATCTTTAATCATCTTTTTTGCTTCCTCTAAATTTTTTCCATAAGACACACATCCCGGAAGCATCGGTACAAAAACTGTATAACCTCCCTCCTTTTCTTTTTGAAAAACAACGGTATAGTTTAAAATTTTTTGTTTCATATATTTTTATTATAGCAAAATCTCCAATGTTTTTTATCAAAAAATAAATTTTTAAATCTTAAACTTATTCTATCTTGAAAGCGATCGCATTAAAAATAGAATTTTTAAAAGTTGACTTTCAGACAAAAAATTAGTTAATAACAATAAAAAGACTCTTTCATTTATGACTCCGATCAGAAATCTATGAAATTGCATTGTCAAAATTATATAGATTCCCGCTTTTGCGGGAATGACAATATAGGTTTATCTGTCATTCCTGGCTTTGACCAGGAATCTATAAGATTTTACCTTATTTATTCTTACTTTAAGGTATTTAAGGTATTATCGTATAGATTCCTGCTTTCGCAGGAATGACAAATATTAACAACATTTACACAATTTTTACACAATGTTTACACAACGTTTACACTAATTTTTACTCTCCCAATCTCCATTAATCTCCACTTATCTCTATTTATCTCTATTTATCTCTCTTTCATATTCGCGTTATTCGCGTCATTTGCATCTTCATTCGCATCATTCGTATCTTTAAATGATACTTAATGTTTCACGTTACAAATTACAAATTACAAGTTACAAGTTATAAGTTATAAGTTACAATATTCTTATGTTCGACACCCATTGTCATTTAAATTTTTCGGCATTTGAGGGGATTTTGGAAAAAGTGATTTCTGAAGCCAAAAATGAAGGAGTGGAAAAATTTGTCGTCCCAGGGACCGATGTTGAAACGTCAAAAAAAGCGGTTGAGATTGCGAAAAAATATGAGGAAGTTTTTGCGGCGGTTGGAATTCATCCACATCATGTAAAAGAAATTCAAAATTCAAAATTCAAATCTCAAAATGACAATTTAAAACTAAAAATTAATGAAATTGAAAAATTACTAACTCATCCAAAAGTTGTTGCTGTTGGGGAAATTGGGCTTGATAGACATATTTATCAAAAAACAAAGTATAAGGATTATAAAATAGATGAAGAGTTTATCGCGTTGCAAAAAGAAGTCTTTTTGGCTCAGTTAAATTTGGCAAAAAAATACAAAAAAGCCGTCATCATCCACAATCGCGAAGCAAAAGATGATTTGTTAAAAATCCTTAATACTTGCTACTTACTACTTGATACTCCCATGGTTTTCCATTGCTGTGAACCAGATTTTGATATTTTATATTTTGCCAAAAAAAATCATATTTACATTGGCGTTGATGGTGATGTCACTTATGACTCAAAAAAACAAGCGTTTGTCAAAGAAATCCCCCTTTCCCTTTTAGTTTTAGAAACCGACTCACCTTTTTTAACTCCTGCCCCTTTGCGCAATGATAAAAAAAACAAATTCCCCAACAGCCCAAAAAACCTTATTCTTGTCGCCCAAAAAGTGGCGAAGATAAAAGGAGAAAAGGTGGAAAAGATAGTCAAGGTAACGAAGGAAAATGGAGAGAGATTGTTTAAAATTATAAAATAATTTATTTTAACAATCCAAACTGTCTTACTGGAATTAAAGATGTGCCATTAGGCACAACCATTTCATTTTTTTTACTCATAGTAACTAAATTTTCCCGATTAATTCCTACCGGATGTAATAAATATTCGTTCTCAATTAAAATTCCTGGCTTATTAATTAAAATTCCTGGCTCATTTGGTCCTTGATTAAAAAATAAAGATCCACCACTATTTAGAAAAGAAGCCCCAGATACAAATAGAATCCTTTCTTTTTGATCAAAACACGCTCCTACATAAGGAAGATTAAAGACCACTTCTTCAGGAATTACTCCTCCACCAATTCTTGAAACAATTTTTTGAATAATTTGTTGATGTAAATTCTTTTGTTCTTCCAATAAACTTAACCACCTATTCTCTATCTGTTTCTTAGTCCCCGTAAAAAAATCTTCAGGTAAACCTCTTTTTCCCCCAGCTGCAAATACTAAATACATTTCGTTTTTAGGACCAAAATAAAAATCTACAAACTTAACACCTTTTCCTAAAACACCGGCCTTTAAATCATCGCCTTCCCCAAAATTCAATACGAATGAATCAATGTCTATTCCTTGTAAACCAACAACTGAAATCGCTCTTCCAAAAGGCCATCTCATTTGATTAACTAATTGAACAACTTGAGGCTTCAATCTTCCATCTGGAATATTAACTTCTATGATAACGCCATTTATTTTGTTAGAATAAAAACCTGTACCTCTACGTCTATCTACAACACCCAAACTAGTATTAGGCAAAAGAGTGGCTGAAGAAATTATCTCTGAAAATTGAGAAAAAATATCAATCAATGGCTTCAAACTCGCAATTCTACCAAATTCAATGGCGGCTTTTACTCTCTTATCAATTTTATTTGGCTTTAAAATAGTCTGAGACCCTTGCCGTTTAGCTTCATATATTTCACTAGAGATTAAATACCAAAATGCTTCTTCTGCTAAACTATTTTTCTTTAATTTAGAATCAGCAACTTGAATAATATGATCAGGAAGCCAATTTGGATGTCCAAATTTAGACGCTAAAAGAATTTGACATAAAGCTACTCTGTCTAAAAATATTTGACCTGGAGGATGTTTGGAAGATTTTCTTTCTATTTCTGTTGAAAAATTTTTTTCTTTTCCCATAAAACCCAAAAACCCGCCTCTTCGGCGGGGGTAATTTTTAAATTTTTAACTTTAAACTTCAAACTTTTATCAACCCCCCCACCACTTAAATCCACCTTATAAGGTGGACCGGGTGGGAAAAAAGAGTTGGTTGATAAAAGTTGGTTTTCATAAATTAAATGATATTATACCAAAAAAAATCTAAAAAAATAACAGAAAATACCAAAAAGACGTGATAAATCAAGTCTCGACAAATTTTTCCAATCTTCCTTTAAAAAATTATTTTAAATATCGATCCAAATACGCCTTTGAGTTTTTTTCAAAATATTCCTTTATCTTTTTAAAAAGCGCTTTTTTATTATTAAAATAATTAAAATCCAAAATAAATTTTTAACATCTTTCTTTTTGCTGGATCAATTTGGTTTTTAATTTTTGGAAAATACTTAAGAAGAATGTTTTTTTTAAGTCCTTTAAAATCACCATAATTTATTTTTCTTATCAAAAACCACTGCCACTCCGCCTCGTTTTTTGGTTGAAAATTTTTTATTTTGTAGTCCCAAACAAACATATTAAAAAGTATACTCTTTTCTTTTTAAATTGCAAGTTAGAACACCATCAATCCAACTCTTTACCATCTTTTTTCGATCTTAAGAAGATGGTAAAAAATAAAAAAGTATGATTATATAGATTCCTGCTTTCGCAGGAATGACAAATATTAACAACATTTACACAATTTTTACACAATGTTTACACAACGTTTACACTAATTTTTACTCTCCCAATCTCCATTAATCTCTACTTATCTCTACTTATCTCTATTTATCTCTATTTATCTCTCTTTCATATTCGCATAATTCGTATCATTCGCGTAAAAATTCGCATCATTCGTATCTTTTAAAACATTTGTTATAATCTTTATATGTCCACCCTTTCATTTTTACAAATTAGAAACCCAAAAGATGATAAAACACCCATTGAAGCAGCAACTCAAATCTTTGCTTCACTTACTCCCTATCAATTTATCCCTTTGTGGCGAAGAATTCTTTTTGGTTGGCCCGCCACCTACTCTTTTGAAATCTACTATCTTAATCAAACTGTTTATTTTTATCTCACCTGTCCAAATGAAAAAACTACTTTAGTCCAAAGCCTTTTATCCTCATCTTTTCCCCAAATCAAAATCAAAAAAACCACTGATCCTTTGGATATTGTTTTAAAAAATAAAAGCCTTGCTTTTGGCGAAATGATTTTAACTTCTGGCTACTACTACCCGATAAAAACCTATATGGACTTTAAAGAGGTTGATCCCCTATCTTCCCTTATTGGTTTTCTTTCAAAACAACCGCCCCAACTTTCTTATCTTGTTCAAATTGTTGTAACAGCAGCTTCTATCAATTGGCAAGACCAAGTGATGGCTGAGGCTGGAAAAATGCATTATGATGCTAATTCTGGCCGCTATACCCAAAATCCTCACAAAATACTTCTTATGAAAAAAGCCTCATTTCAAGGCGGAAAAGTGGGTATTAGACTTTTAGTTTCATCTTCTGATAAAGCCCTAAATCCATATCCGTTTTTGCTAAATCTGGCCGGTACTTTTGGTTCTTTTTCTTTGGGTGAGGGCAATCAATTTTCTTTTAAAAAGTCAATTTTTTTCAAAGATTTTTTGCTAGAAAAAATCAAAAAAAGAAAAATCCGCTACTTTGAAAAACAAGATCAGATTTTAAACGCTCAAGAGTTGGCCACTCTTTGGCATCCACCAGGTTATCTTTTGTCTGGGATAAAAAATATCGCTTGGGGAAAAACTTTAAAAGGTGAACCGCCGGAAAACTTACCATTTGCCAGTAAAAATTTAACCCTTGAAGAAAAACAAAACATCAACTTTTTTGCCAAAACTGAATTTAAAAATCAAGAGACTATCTTTGGCATAAAAACAGAGGACCGAAGAAAACATGTTTATATCATCGGAAAAACAGGTGCTGGAAAATCAACTTTAATTGCCAATATGGCCATTGATGATATTCGAAAAAATCGAGGTTTGGGGATAATTGATCCTCATGGTGATTTATCAGAAACTATTTTAGACTACATCCCCAACCGCCGCATCAATGATGTTGTCTATCTTGAACCTTTTGATTTGGAGCGGCCTTTTTCTTTGAATGTTTTGGAGGTAAAAAATAAACAACAAAAAGATTTGGTAGCATCAGGAATTGTTTCAATTTTTTATAAACTTTATAAAGATTCTTGGGGACCAAGATTAGAATATATTTTGCGAAACGTTATTTTGACCCTTTTGGAGATAGAAAATGCCACTTTGGTTGATGTTTTATCACTTTTGGCTCATCAGGATTATCGAAAGAAAATTGTTGGTCAATTAAACGACCCTATTCTTCGCTCGTTTTGGGAAAAAGAGTTTGCTAAAATGCCAGACAGGCTAAAAGCTGAGGCCGTCGCCCCTATCCAAAACAAAGTCGGCCAGTTTGTCACTTCAAAAATGATAAGAAATATTATCGGTAAAGCTAAATCAACGGTTAATTTGCAACAGATTATGGATGAAGGAAAGATTTTGATTTTAAATCTCTCTCAGGGGAAGCTGGGTGAGGATAATGCCGCTTTACTGGGAGCAATGATTATCACTCAGATACAACTAGCTGCCATGAATCGAAGTTTTCAAAAAGAGGAAGAACGGCGCGACTTTTTTTTGTATGTTGATGAGTTTCAAAACTTTGCCACTACTTCTTTTATAAAGATTTTATCAGAGGCGCGAAAATATCGGCTTTCTTTGACTTTGGCCAATCAATACATTGACCAACTTGATGAACAAGTCGCCAAAGCGATTTTTGGCAATGTCGGCACCCTTATTTCTTTTGTGGTTGGCGCCCGGGATGCGACCATTTTAACCAAAGAATTTGGTAACATTTATACAGAAAACGACTTAGTCTCTTTAGGAAAACACGAGATTGTCTTAAAATTATCAATTGACGGGATGACCTGCGCCCCTTTCCCCGCCAAAACTTTATCTCTTCCGTCACTGAAAAATGAAAACAGAGATAAAATCATAAAGATTTCGAAGGAAAAATACGCAAGAAAAATAAATTAACCTAAATTTTCTAATTGACCTAATTTCTAATTGATAAGAAAAAAATTCATTCTTTACCTTTATTTAAAAAAATTTAAATTTTAGCAAAAAAATAAGATTATAACTCCACTATAACTACATCGTCTTGCCCTAATAATGATTTTTTTGGATCTTTAGGATCTAGTTGCTTTACACCATCGGTATAAACATAAATCTTATCGCCTGGTAATAATTTAAATAATTTTGTTTTTTCATATCGTCCAGACGCAACCAGCACAGTAGGAGAAACCCAACTATTTAAGCTCTTATCATAATAACTTTCGTAAACCATTCCTTTTTTACTGGCTAGTTTATCAACAACTTCTCCCTTTCTTACCACTACCGCTTCGGTGTTGCCTACCCATAAACAGTAAGCGGTATCACCAACTACAGTAACAAAAGTAAAAGTTGCCTCTGTTCTTTCTCCTAATGTTCTTCCTCTTACGTTGTTGCTATTGTATGTGTTTTCGTATGCTTCTTTCATCGCTGTTTCCGGATCTTTACCCTGAGCAATTTGTAAATAATATTCTTTTAAAAAAATTTGTGCAAATGGCTTAGTTGTGGTTTTTGGTGTTTCTCGACCGGTTTGTCTACTTGCTGTATCCATAACCACAACCGCGTCCCCTCCTTTTTTTAATAAATAGGGGTTCTTCTCAACTTGTGAACCAAAAAGATAATAGTCACCACCAACTGAATTATCATCACCTAAAATTTGTTGCTCGCGATGGCCAACTCTTTTTAATATCAACTGAGGAGTTTTGACGTTTTCTGCAAGTTCAACGATTGTTCCGTTAGTTGAGTGATCAAAAAGATAACATATTTTTGTTTTGGGGTCCCGAATTATAGAAAAATGAAGGCGGGAGATAGTTTCATCATTAGGATTTATACGATCTCTACCTAAAATTAAACTTTGAGGATCCATTCTTAAAAAAGGTAAAGCTTTACTTAAAAGATTTATTTCTAAAAGAACCACAACTTTATTGCCACTTATTCCTTTTACTCCATCCGGACCAATTATAAGCTCAACTTTATTATTCCTACCAACTGTCAAAGTTATTCTCCTTTCTTCACTAGCATCAAAAGCCACAGCTCCCCTTTTAAGATAAAATCTATCCCCTTCCATTTCTTTAATCATCGGCACCTCAGTAACAAAAGTACCATTTTTACCCATATTTCTAACAGTAATTTGTCCGTTTTTCTCATTTTTAATTATTAGATGTTTTTCCGATATAGTTTAATCAACTCCTCCTTTTTTAGTTAAAGGAAAATGATTTGCCCTTCCTACTTCTCCTGCCTTTATAAAATAATTTTGCTTACCAATGTTTTGATCCATGTATCCAAAACCAGTTGGACAATAGATTGTCTTACCCATAACTAACATAGGCGGCGTTGTGTCAGAATTTCCTATTCCTATTACCAATCCTGGAATTATTCCAGAAAATGTATGTTTGGAATCTGGAAAGTATAATGAGAATCTACCATTGAGATTATCTAATCCCACTTCTGGCGTTTGTAACGATGATTTTTCTACAATAAAATCTTCCATAAAAAAATTAAAAAAATAAACTATTAATTTTTGCTTATTTTTCCATTTTTTTCCACCCTCTTAACAAACTTTTCCTTATCACCTCAATCTCCTTTCCTTCCTTTTTTGCCTCTTTTTTTAAACGGGTGATAATTTTGGCAACGGCTTTTTGATAGTCTTGCCAGTTAATATTCTCAATTCCTTTTTTTAAAGACGCAAGTTCCTCAATCAACCAGGTTTTTGCCTTCTCATACCAAACTTTAGCTTCTTCTGAAAGCTCCCCCATCATTTTTTTTGCTTTTTTGTCAAGCTCTTTTTCTGCCAAAACTCTTTCCAACTCTTTAATTTTTTTCTTAACATCCTCTCTTAACTCTTTCCCTGATTTTGGGGCAAAAAATAAAGCGGTTAACCCCCCAATAATTGAACCAATTAATAACCCCAAGCCAAAGCCAAAGCGTGATTTTTTTTGATTGTTCATAGGTTTTTAAAAAATTTTTAATGTTTAATTTGACTTTTTACTCCTATATTTTTATGTTATCAAAAAAATAATTTTTTACAAGCGAAAAACTCTTTCTAAATTTTAGCCTTAAACCCTCGGAGTCGTTTTCTATTTAAACCTTTATTTTTTATTGGCAATTATCGTTTTATACTTTATAAAAATTACCCAAAAGCGGATTGAAGAAAAAAGACAAAAAACAAAACCGGCAAATCCATCTAAAAATCCTTTATGACGGATGTAAGTTTTTAAAAACCAAAATAAAGGTTTTATCAAAAAATAATCGATAAAAAGAAAAACCTCTTTTACTTTGGTTAATTTTTCTTTGGGATATTTTTTCAAAAGCTCCTCAGCATCAAAGGTAGTGTAGCGATCAAAGCGCAGAAGATAACGGGAAAAACTAGGATCGGCATAGTGAAGAATAGGATTTTTTAAATAAGCAACCTTACCATTAACTCTAACATTTTCATGAAGATCTTTTAAATCAAAAGAGGCTTTATCTTTTTTATAAAGCCGCAACACATAGTCGGGATAAACTCCACCTTTCATCAAAAATCGGGTTAAAAAAAAGTTTTTTCGCGGCATATAATAACCAACAACTTCATTTTGAGATTTGGGACTTGAATTTTGAATTTTTATAACATCAACAATCTCTTTTTTTAACTCCTCACTTAATGCCTCATCGGCATCAAGTTGTAAAATCCACTCTCCTTTTGCTTTTTCAATGGCGCGAACTTTGTTTTCCAAAAAGTTTCTGGGATTGTTGGTTTGAAAAACTTTGACCTTTTCTCCAAAAGATTTGGCAATTTCAGTCGTTTTATCGGTTGAGGAGGCATCGATAACAACCACTTCATCGACGAAATCAATGGCTGATGACAAAGGAATATGAATATTTTTTTCTTCGTTATAAGCAGGGACACAAAGAGAAAGCTTCATAAAGGAATTATAACAAAAAGGTTATTTATTATTAGTGTAAACGTTGTGTAAAAATTGTGTAAATGTTGTTAATATTTGTCATTCCCGCGAAAGCGGGAATCTATATAATTTAGTTAATTAGATTAATTTTATTTTTTTGACTTTTGATTTTTGACTTTTTATAATATCTTTATGTTAAAAATCGTCCAAGCGCCAAATCCAATTTTATTTCAAAAAACTAAAGAAGTAAAAAAAATCGATAACAAGATAAAAAAAATAATCGAAGAAATGAAAGAAACACTTCTTGCAAAAACCGATCCTCAAGGAGTGGGTCTTGCTGCCAATCAGGTGGGAGTTAATCTTTCTTTGTTTATTATAAAACCCACCAAAAAATCACCCATTTCTGTTTTTATCAATCCCAAAATTTTAAAAGTTGAAGAAGAAAAAGAAGAAAAAAGGAAAAAAAAGGAAAAAAAACTTAAGCTTGAAGGCTGTCTTTCCGTGCCAAAAATTTGGGGTGAAGTGAAACGGGCAAAAAGAGTTCTTTTGGAATACCAAACCGATGACGAAAACTTTGAAAAAAAACAAGCTTGGTTTTCTGGTTTTGAGGCAGTGATTATCCAACATGAGGTTGATCATTTAGAAGGAATTCTCTTTACCCAACGCGCCCTTGCCCAAAACCAACCACTTTATGAAGAAAAAGAGGGAAAACTGGTAAAAATTGAAAAATAGTAGGCTAATTATTTTTTTGTTTCTTTTGAAGAAGTTTTTTTAGAAGAAGTTTCTTTTTCCTTTTCTTTTTTTGGGATAACGTTTTTTACCAAAGTCAAAAACGGTTTTTTCCCCTCTTTTAAATCTTTTTTAATTCTTTTAATACATTTGGCGCAAAGCTTGACTTGCTTTTCTTTACCTTTTTCTAAAATGGTCACTTTTTGAAGGTTAGGCCGAAAGATTCTTCTTGTTTTTGGGGCTCGTTTTTTCCACCGACCACCAGCCACTCCTCGATGATGAGTGTGGCTTCTGCCAAAAAGAACCGTTTTGCCACAGTGATAACATGCATTTTTCATAGTTTTTTATGGTATCATAAAAAAAGGGAAAAAGCAAGAATAAAACAATAAACTCAAAACTCAAATGTCAGATGTCAAAACTAAAACTTAAATCTAAAAACTAAAAAAACTTATCTTAATTAAAGTTTTAAGTTTTTAGTTGTATTTTTGCGTTTTGAGTTTTGAGTTATTAGAAATTTAGGTATAAAAAAATATGTTATCATACTTATTTTCCAATCCATTACTATTTTTTTTCTATCTTTTTAGTCTATTTGTTGCAATCACTATCCATGAGTTT
>Ga0272449_1005111_pt1 | contig 10381 bp, 10 predicted proteins | sample YNPCB0241_FD_198679 | JGI IMG/M metagenome (GOLD analysis project Ga0272449, IMG submission 198679) | Hot spring sediment microbial communities from Yellowstone National Park, WY, United States - YNP-CB-024-1 | ecosystem: Environmental > Aquatic > Thermal springs > Hot (42-90C) > Sediment...
TTAAGGAGAAGGGTTTTGAAGTCGAGGTAGAGGTTTCGGCAGAGGTGGAGGTTAACGGTGATAAGTACAGTGTTAAGGGGAGAGTGGATGCTTTGAAAAAGGATGAGGGATTAGTTGTCGAGGTTAAGACAGTACGCTACGCTCAGGATATTCCAAGAGAACATCATTTAAACCAATTGAAAATATATCTCGAAATGCTGAACCTTGAAAACGGGTTAATTATATACATCACGCCGGACAAGATACACGAGTTTCAGATCAAGAGAGATAGGGTAAACCTCGAATCACTGGTTAAAACACTCGTAGAGGATACTGCCCATCCAAGGTATGAATGGGAGTGCAACTACTGCATGTTCAAGAAACTATGCCCGTATGCTGTGGAAAGATCTGATTAAATCCTAGATTTAATCAGAAATATAACCCGGGCAGACATAGTGAATATTGCATGATGATCTCGGGAGACCTGAATCCATAGTGATGAAGGTCTTGAGTACTGAGACTGCATGGTTGGACCACTTCCTCGTTAAGCATTGCTTCACAAGCCGCCCGAAACCTTATTGTAAAGCATGCACTCCTCCATTAGGTGTAATATTATGGAGTTTATCATTGCAGAGCCTAACAGGATATTTTCCACATTGGCCACTACTCCAAGCTTCACCCGAATATTCCCAGCCAGCTCTTCAAGCGAGAGCGGCACTCGGAGGAGGTGTTCGAACACTAGTTCTCTGTTCACTCTCAACCTCCTGGTGCTGGGGTCAACGAATTCTGCTAACCTCACATTGTTGGCGAAGGGGCATGGCTAAGAATTCCCGACGAACCCTTCTCAGCATAAGTCTTAACCTTCTCATGGGTTGATATGGCTTGTGATACGCTGAAATAGTAAGGTATGCCGACTCTAGAGAATAGTTTGACGCCGAATACTGCATCACCCACGAACACCGTGTCCTCGAAAACAGCACTAGCGACAAAAGTAAACCAGGATTGACTACCCAATTTTCATTGAAGCATTAACGGTTAGAGTAAGCTGGCTACATGGTCAATATAAACGTTCCTATTAAGGGTTCTGTAAAGCGTTGACAACACTAATCGCTTCCAAGCGGGATTCTAGAAGGCACAATGTACTTGTACATTAACAACAATATTGATGCAAATACTAGTACTGAAAGAGAAGCCAGTAAAACGCCTTCCTCGTGCCCTAGTATAGAAGACCTTATCACGTCACGTATCGTAATGATAAACCCAACCTCCGCTAACGCGAGAACATACATCTCGGGATGTTTCTTGGCTATGATCGCACTTTTTATTATCTCAATGTACACGAAGAGAAATACTACTTCGTTAGCCATGTTTTGGATAAAGGTAAACTCCAGTTTGCTGAAATTGTAGATTAATTGATAAGTGTCCCTGGCTATTATGCCAAGAGTGACCAACATGATAATGCTCGTTAACAGTATAATTAGAGAATTTATAATGCTGACCAGCTTTCTACCGAATCTCAAAATATACTCGGGTTTGGCCGAGCTCATGGAAAACACATCTCAATATATATCTGCAACATGTAAGCTTTAAACATGCTTCCTGATGACCCTTAGCTTTTCAAGAGTTCGCGTATTAAGCATTCTCGAAGCATCACCCTGGTTTAAAGCGATCTCGAAGAAACCCCATGAGTTGATGTAGCATGCTCCCTCCCCAACGCCAACGTCGCCGAAGGTGTTAACCATTGTGCACTCTAATTTATTGTTCAACCCCTCAACAACCAACTTATCGTTCCTACGTATCCCAAGGGATTCAACTACCTCTACGCCAGCGTTCAGTGAAATATTCCCGAAAACGTCCACGCTTAGAACAGTGGCTTCAAACCAACCCTCTTCAACGTTTACGTAGGGTTCCTCAATCTGGAGCTTAGCAATAGCTTCGCTTGGCAGGGGCGTTCCAACCCGCTCTAGAGGCACACCCTTGCTCACCCATGCCGCCACCGGGGCGAAGACGTCTCTTCCATGGAATGTGCTGGAAACTTTCGGAAGCCTGTAAGGCGAGTTCGATATATCGAATACTTTTAAAACCCCGTCCTTAAAGGCGAGTAGTGATAAAACCCCATTGTCAGGCCCTATAAGGATGTAATTCCTGGTTTGGATCAACAAGGCCCTTCTCCCCGTCCCCACTCCCGGATCGACCACGGTCACGAAAATCGTGCCGCTGGGGAAGTATTCAGCTGATACGAGAAGGTTGAAGGCAGCCTCAAGGATACTGTGCCTTGCCACCCCGTGAGTTAAATCGATTATTTCGGCGTCAGGGTTGATGGTTTTAATAACCCCCTTCATCACCCCGACATAGGGGTCTTTGTAACCGAAATCTGTTTGCAGAACAATTAACATGGTACCACGCTCAAACTTATTTTACGGTTAACACGGTATTAAATCATGGCCGGGGATGTATACGATGGGCGGGCTGAGCTGTGATGACCCATTGTAGCTTAATAACCCGGCTGTGAATTCTTTATTAAGACCTTACTACTTACTGTTTATCAGTGCCCGATGAAATGCAGCGGATAAGCAGAGGAGTGATGAAGAAAAATATTGAGGGCTACATCATTAAGGTTTAAATACTGTTGAAAAGGTTTGAATAATCTTTGAATGGGCCCGTAGCTCAGCTTGGTGGAGCGCCCGGCTGATAACCGGGAGGCCCGGGGTTCGAATCCCCGCGGGCCCATATTCTTCAATCCTACTTGAAAACGACTCTTGGTAGGGATACTGTGAGGATTTCACCATACTCGAAAGCGAAATCCCCTTTAACTATGACGAGGTCGGGCTGGAGGTTTTTGAAAGGCGTCTTAAACAATATCTCGGGCATCAACGGTTGCTGTTTAAGCGGGCTTCTTAAATCGTAAATAAGTATGTCGGACCTCGAACCCTTGTCAACGCATCCATTATCTAAGCCTAGGAACCTGTACGGCTTGGAAAGAGTTTCAAGTAGTCGTTCAAAATCAATGCGGCCGAGAGCACTTATAACTGATGGATGGGGTAGGTCAACGCTTCTAGCATCGATTGCAATACAACCCTCATCGGGCTTCTCCGGTTTGCAGAAAACCTCGTTTTCGAAGCCTATGAACGAATCCTGGTAGTAAAGCCTCTCGCCATCCCTCTCAATGTAAAACAGGCTTCCGTAGTGCGGGATAACACCCCTATCATGCACGAGCACTAATTGAAGCCCATGCTCCTTAGCCACTTTGTTGACTATACCTGGGTGGTCGGTCTCGATAATTGGAAGCGTGATGCCGAGAGAGTAGTAAACAGTGATTACGTGTAGAGCAATCTTCTCCAGCTCACTTTCCGTGTATACGGAGAGATCTGGGTGGATAATCCCGCGGAAAGGTTGTTCCACACCCTTTAAAACCATGCTAAAGCCGTGTACAGCGTACGCGTGGTTGTTAAAATCGTACACTACATCGCTTAACTCGTACTCGGGGAGAGCCTCTTCCCCGACATCCTTAACCAGGTGTTCCTCAACATATACGAATCCCTTCTTAACTATCCCATCGCCGTAGTAGTAGAGGTTTTTGAGTAAAATCTTTCCCGGCCCATTCAACACGAACCACCGGTTGAGAAATATCTTGAACGGTAATATAATGGTTCTCGCCTAGTTTTTAGAAATGATTCCGGAATACGTTAAATAAAGCTAAACCTCGTTATAATTAATCCTGGTGTCTATGTGAAATACTTGTTCAAACCCACATATGGGCCTGAATGGGGAAGTGGCGGAGTATTCGGGTTAACATACTATAGGGGAGTTGTTTATTATACCCTGGCAATGGAGGGTGAGGCCCATTTCCATCACGAAGACTCGGAGAATATATACAGGTTTGAATTACTGGGAAACGGGCCAGCCTCGGGTGGTGATACTTACAACGCTGTGGACTACGTTGATGACAAGATATATTTCGGTGGGTGGGTTCACAAGCCAGCTATTTATAAGGGAAGGGTTAACGGTGGTGGTGAAATTGACTTCAGAAATAAATACTCCCACATCCACGAGTACGATGTCGCTGAGCGAAGGGTTAGGCTTGTATGGAGTGATAGCATCCACCACGAGTACGAATGGGTTGGCGAGGTTTCTCAAATAGTTTACGACCCCCTGTCTGACTCATTGCTCGTGGCTAGGGCTGATGGGATGAGGAATCTCGGAGTATACAAGATTGATAGAAACACAGGCAGGGCTGAGCAGGTGAGTAGCGTGCCGGCGTTGAAAGGAGCCCTCTACCAGGAATATGCGTGCTTCGATCTCCAGCCTGATTGGAAGAGAGGTGTCGACGGCGTTCAGTGCTTCGACCTTGTTGAGAAGAAGCTGGTGAAGAATTACGTCGAGGACTGGTCTAAAATAAGCGTTGACGGCTATCCCGTGGAAAGAAGAGGTAGCGGATACGCCACAACCGGTTACACGAGATACTGGCACTTCTTCAGGGGCGGCTTAATCGTTGGCAATCCTGTGGAGCCGGATATAGAGGAGCTTACCTTCGTGAGAATGTTCGATTTCCCGGGCACACCGTATGCTCCCCACAGAAGCAATGCCCTACCCATAGGCGGCGGGATCCTGGCGGTGTTCAACTCCTACAGCCACGGATACTTTCATGTGGCTCCTGAGGGACGAGCAAGGGCTAGGCTTTTCAACACGGTAGTAGGGCCTACAACCCTGGTTTACATAACCCCGCCTGTTGCGAGGATCGTGGCAACTTTAGGCGCCAGAGTAACGAGCATGACAAAGAAGGGTGGTTCAATCCTCATAGGTGTGAGCAACACTCCCAATCTCGGCGGGAAAGACGCGACCCCGTTGGAAAACGGCTGGAGGGAGATTATTGAGTGGAGAGAGGATGCGTTGCTTAATGCACCATTACCGCCGGTTGTATTCAGAGTGTTGGGTAGTGCTGTGCTTGATCAACCCTTCGGAGGCATTCCGTTAACCGGGTACAGGGTCAAGGCTCTACGAGTATTTTCTTCTAAATCAAACGCTTTGAGAATAGTAGAGTATGATATTGGCCTCCCCCCAGCAAGGATTGAGGATGATAAGGTCACGTTGAAGGAGGGGTGGAACAGGATTGATTTATCCAACTACTCCAACATAGTCTCTTTCAAGCTGGACACCCCTGACGAGAAGGCTCTAATCTATATAGACCTAGAGTAATACCGATCACATATATCCAGCCAAATATTATTTATCCCTACTAGCAGTAATATTATAGAGGTGTGGGTATGAAGGGCTGGTGGGGTAAGATCCTCCATGTTGACTTAACCTCGAGAAAAACGAGAGAGATTAATCTTGACGCGAAAATGTACGTGGAATACATTGGCGGAAGGGGTCTGGCCGCCAGGCTTCTGTGGGATATGGTGCCCCAAGGAACCGACCCCCTATCCCCATATAATGCTTTAGTTTTCGCGAATGGGCCTTTGTCAGGGCTCCCATTGCCAAGTAGCGGTAAAATACAGGTAGCGTGTAAGAGCCCGTTGACAAACGGGTATGGAGACGGTAATTTAGGCAGCATGGCCTCCTATCATTTAAAAAGGGCTGGTTATGATGCCGTAGTGGTTACCGGGGCTTCCAAGAACCCGGTGTATATCTATGTTGAAAACAATAAGGCTGAGATCCTCCCAGCCGAGGACTTATGGGGCATGAACACTTATGAAGCCGAGGATGCCATTGTGAAAAGACACGGTAAGAACATAGGCGTCCTTTTAATAGGCCCGGCCGGAGAAAACATGGTAAGATACGCTACCATAGTATCTCAGAAAGGCCGGAGTGGCGGTAGGCCTGGCGTGGGCGCTGTAATGGGGAGCAAGAAGTTGAAAGCATTGGTGATAAAGGGGTCTATGGAGCCTCCTGTTGCGAATCCTGAAGAGCTTAGGAAGCTTAGCGAAGAAGCATACAAGAGCATAACACAGAGCGATAATTATGATTACTGGGTGAGGCAAGGCACGATGTCAACAATAGTGTGGAGTAACCAGAACAGTGTCCTACCCACTATGAATTTCAGGGAGGGGGTATGGGAGCTCTATGAAACAATAAGTGGCGACTTAATGGAGAAGCTTAAGGTTGAGAGAAGGGGTTGCCCATACTGCAATATGCAGTGCGGGAACGTTGTCAATGACGAGATTGGGGAAAAGAGTGAGCTCGATTATGAGAATGTGGCAATGCTTGGAAGCAACATCCTCCTCTCTGATCTAAAGAGGGTTGCTGAAATCAATAAGTTGGCTGACATGATGGGTGTGGATACGATAAGTCTTGGAAGCACCATAGGATTTGCGATGGAAGCTAGTGAGAAGGGCTTGATCCGTGAGAGAATTGAATGGGGAGATTACAGGACAATAAGGGAGTTAACCATCGACACTTCATACAGAAGGGGCCTCGGAGCATTTCTCGCTGAAGGAGTAATGAGAATGTCGCGCGGACTTGGCAAAGAGGCAGTCGAGTTCGCAATGCATGTGAAAGGACTCGAGATCTCAGCTTACAATTGTCATACCGCCCCAGGCATGGCACTCGCCTACGGGACATCCTCTATAGGAGCACACCATAAAGATGCATGGATTATAAGCTACGAGGTGAGAACAGACAGGTTCTCCTATTCAAGTGAGAAAGTGGAGAGATTGGTTTTCTTGCAGAATATCAGGGGCGGGATGTTTGAGAGCTTGACAACATGTAGGTTGCCGTGGGTTGAGGTTGGGCTGAATCTGGAGTACTATCCTAAACTCCTCACAGCTGTAACAGGGATTTCATGGTCATTTGACGATATTCACACTGCGGCTCAGAGAATCTACTCATTAATCAGGGCATTCTGGATAAGAGAGCATGCAGGCTGGGATAGAATGATGGACTATCCTCCGGCTAGATGGTTTAAACACCCGTTAACAAAAGGACCATTCGCAGGTGCAAAGCTCGACATTGTTAAGTATGATGAAATGCTTAGCCAGTACTATAAGTTGCGGGGCTGGGATGAAAACGGGATTCCGCTTAGATCAACACTTGAGAAGCTTAACCTTTCCTTCACAATACCCGTCCTAGAGAACCTTGTAGAGTTGAAGTAGTTTTTTACAGATAACACATTACAAATTTTTTAGGTGAATGGAGGAAGAGTAATGGAATGCTCTTCCAAAGATGAGACGGCTTTTCAACCTGGTATAAGGGTTTTAAGAATCAGGGGTAGGGTTTCGCAGGGACTTGGCGAAGGCGGTTTTTACGTTGAAAAATACGCCGAGGAGTTTGGAAGAATACTCGGGTTTAAACCATTCCCCGGTACTCTCAATATTGAAATCCTAAACGGCGTTCTAAGCCTCCATGAATGTAAGGGAATAGAAATCAAACCCCCGTCTCCAAGCTATGGATTAGTTTTAGCATATCCTGCCTGCTTGAACGGTGAGAAGATTTTCATTATTAAGCCATTATTGACTAGGCACTCCTCGCAGATAATCGAGATTATTTCCTCTTTCAAGCTGAGAGAGGTTTTAGGTTTGAAAAACGGGGATGTCGTGGAAGTGAGGGTTTTCTGCAGAGAGGATCGGGTCACATGAGCGGGATGCTTCTAAGATAAGCTTCTATTTCTTCAACCTGCTTGACTGTGGCAGTGATGACTGTGTCGTAGAATCCTGGATACGCTATTAGAAGAATAGTGAAACCGAATAGCACGATGCTGAGAACTAGGAGGACAACGTTCATAGTCTTCGCAGATACTTTCTCCACCTCTCTGCCCTGGGTGCCAAAGAATAATATGTAGAATATTTTCATGTAGGAAATTAAGCCGATCGTGCTAGCGAGGATCATAACGACTGCTGTTACAATATTGTATTCGAATAAGGCCTCGTACAGGAGCATCTTGCTTAGGAAACCGGGTAGCGGCGGTATCCCTGCCAGGGTTAGAATAGATGTTGCGAACGCTACTGACGCGATAGGGTGTTTAAACCCTAGTCCACTAATATCCTCAATGCTTCTCGACCTCGCGACCTTGATGAAGACGCCTGCCGAGAGGAATAGGTTGGATTTCGCAATTGAATGCACAATGGTGTGGTAGACGAACGCGGATAGTCCGAGCGGGGTTCCTGTTGAAACAGCCATGAAGAGGAATCCAGTGTTCATCACAGTTGAGTACGCTATCAGTCGCTTCAAATCCTTCTGAATATTCATGAGGAGAGCCCCTACGATGGCGGAGCATGTTCCAGTAAACATCAATATTGCCGAGAGAGTGCTCTTCAACGCCTGGGTTTCAGGCGAGATATTGCCTCCCAGGGCTATATACATGAACTTGTAGAGAGATACTCCTCCAACATTTACTACGAGGCCACTAAGCAAGGCTGAGATTGGAGTGGGTGCGGCAGGGTGTGCGTCAGGTAGCCAGAAGTGGTTGGGGAAGACGCCGCTTTTTATCGTGAAAGCCCAGCTCATGAGGACGAGGCCTATTCCAAGAGACAAGAGGTATGCCTCAATGGGTGGTCCTGTTAAGGTGATGTATTGGCCCCTGATCTTCAGGGAGAGGTCAACGATGTTTAAAGTCCCATACGCGTTATAGAGGAGTGCGCAACCAACAAAGTACAGGGTAGTGCCCATGGCACCTACGAACGCGTATTTCAACCCCGATATGATTGCATAAGCCCTACTCCTATAGTACATGACGAGTGAGTATGATGATACGCTGACTACTTCAAGCATTACGAAGAGGTTGAAGAAGTCTGCGGTTAGAATAATCCCGAGCATCCCCGCCTCAGCACCGAGCAGTAGGATGCTATACCAAATCGCCCCCTCATCTCTAATGTACTCCAGGCTGTATGCAAAAATCAATGTTAACACCAGTGTCGTGGTGAAAGACAAGAGAGCGTTAACCCTGTCTAGTATGTAGATTATACCTATAGGCGGGGGCCAGCCACCAGCCTTGAACACGAGCGGTGTGTCATATGAGAAAGACTGTGCCAGAAGCCTCAGTGTTGCTAATAGGGTTATCCCGCTTATTAACAAGCCATAGTAGAGGGGTATTGACCGTTTCTTAACCACGGATGAGATCAGTGGTGTTGTGAAGGCTCCGAACACGGGGATGAATGGTGTTAAACCAGTTAATATTATATCCAGCTCCATGACTACCACCTACTCGAAAATTTTCACAGCATATTTCTCAAACTCCTCGCTAATACTCTTCTTCGCTTCCACCGGGGATACCGATGAAACGTATATCCAGTTAACGTAGAAGTAGTCGTTTGACTCGTCAACCACAACTGTTCCAGGAGTATTGGTTATTGAGGATGCGACCAGTAGCCTAGCCATGTCTCCCTTGCAATTCAGCGGGATTCTGACAATACCTGGTTTCAAATCCATTGTGAAAATCCTCTTAACAACGTCCATGTGTGCCTTAAACTCTATAATGGTGATGTATTTCAGGAAGTAGTATGCCAGGTAGGCTAAACGCGCTGGCTGCCTAAGTTTTGCCTCATTCCTCACGATATACGGTGCTAGCAGTGCGCTACATATCGTTGAAACCACCGCCCCCGTTAACAGGTCATAGGGGGTGATGGTTCCAGAGAACACTATGTAGATGATGAAGGCCACTATACCTGTAGCTAAATACTTGATCACTCTCCCCTCACCTCCTCGCTGAAATGCTTCACCACTACTTTGGCATCGGTTGAGCCTGTAATCCTGTAGGCTTGAATGATTCCGAACGCTATCAGAGCGTTGACTGCCATGCTTATGACGATGCCGGTTAATACTAGTGCTTGTGGAAGAGGGTCGACCGCGTGCTGCTTCAAATACTCCAAGTTCTCAAGGCTAAGTTCTGTTAGAACCGGGGGTACAGCTGGTTGGACGAACCTGAACCCTATCAAGATGAATGCGAGGTTTGCGGTATCGCTGAGAATAGTCAGTCCGATCAACTTTTTCGTCAAACTCCTCCTGTAGATAATACCGTAGATGGAGAGTAGCGTGTTTGTTAAAAGCATAATTAGTACAAGAGACCACGCGAAAACATCCTCGTTCATGTTCCCACCTCTTTCTCAATCTCCCTCCTATAGGTTTCCTCGAATGTGGATAAGTATAGGAAGACTGCTGTGAAGCCGGATCCCACAGCGAGATATTCGAACAAGTTGTAGAAGAATAAGCTACCGCTTATCAACTCCCCACCTATTTCAGCAGGGTAGAATGAGAGGTTTGACGCGAGCTCTAGACCTTTTAGGACTGGGAGAAGCGCTGTCAACCCTACACACGTCATGGCGGCGCTCCTAGCGATCACAAGCCTCTTCGACGTGATCCCGGCTGATACTAGCCTCGTTATGGAGAAAACCGGGATGAGAAGTAGTGGAGCCACTGCGAGCGTGGAGCCCCCTTGGAAGCCCCCGCCAGGGGTTAGGTGGCCGTGGAG
>Ga0272449_1005112_pt1 | contig 10381 bp, 10 predicted proteins | sample YNPCB0241_FD_198679 | JGI IMG/M metagenome (GOLD analysis project Ga0272449, IMG submission 198679) | Hot spring sediment microbial communities from Yellowstone National Park, WY, United States - YNP-CB-024-1 | ecosystem: Environmental > Aquatic > Thermal springs > Hot (42-90C) > Sediment...
GACAGTGGTCTTGTGAAGAGAAAGTTTTTGGGAAAGCTGAGTAATTGAAAGCCCTTTTGGCTCAACAGCCAAAGCTTCGATTATCTCAAACGCCCTTTCAATTGACTGAACAGAATTTTGCGACATAATAGTCTCTCCTGTTTCATATTGTGAAACTCTGTTTCGTATTACTCACAAAAATATTATAGCATTCTTTTCTGCTTTTTAAAATAATCAATTTTGCTAATTTAAATGCTCCCTGCGGGACAAGTCACTTCCCGCAGGGAAATATTTACCAAAAGGAGATGCTTTATTACTTCTTGTTTAAAACCTCTTTATTGACAAGTGTTCTTGGAACTCTTCCCTCAATGAAATCTACTATATTGTTTGCTGCAAGCATTGCCATGTCAAGTCTTGACTCTTCTGTTGCAGAACCAATGTGTGGAAGCATCACAACATTGTCAAGTTCAGCCAATTCTGGTTCAAACTCGGGCTCTCTCTCATAGACATCAAGACCTGCTGCAAAAATCTTCTTTTCTTTGAGAGCTTTGACAAGTGCTTTTTCATCTACAATTGGTCCGCGTGCTGTGTTAATTAAGATTGCAGAAGGTTTCATCAAAGAAAATTCTCTTTCGCCAATTAAATGCCTTGTTTGTGGTGTGAGCGGCACATGGATTGATATAAAATCTGCTTCTTTCAAAAGTTCATCCAGTGGCACAAATTGAGCACCAAGTTCTTTTTCGAAGCTTTCTTTTCTCTCAAAATCATAGTATAAAATCTTCATATTAAATCCTTTTGACATTCTTGCAAAAGCCTGGCCAATCCTGCCAGCACCAATTACACCAAGAGTTTTACCTGTCACGCCCTTGCCTAAAAAGAGCATAGGACCCCAACCTTTGTAATGCCCGCCTCTCATAAATTTGTCAGCCTCAACTATTCTTCTTGCCGCAGCAAACAACAGTGCCCACGCAAGCTCAGCTGTTGCGTTTGTCAGAACGTCTGGCGTGTTTGTTACATAAACACCCCTTCTTGTTGCCTCTTCAACATCTATGTTATCGTAACCAACTGCATAGTTTGCAACAATCTTCACATTTGGTGCATGGTCGAAAAACTCACTGTCAACTTTGTCAACAAGCTGGGTCAAAACTGCATCCTTGTCAGCTATTGCTTTCAAAAGTTCTTCTCTTGTCATTGGTCTGTCGTGGGGATTTACTTCAACCTCACCGTACTTTTTCAAAAGCTCAATCGCAGGCTCCATTATTCTTCTTGTCACAAGTATCTTCATATAAATTCTCCCTCCCGTTACTTGCTAAGTATTTTTCTATTTATTAAGAAAAATTCTTATAATCTTGCCCATGCTTCGTTCAAAACCCTCTTTGAGCTTGCAAGCACAATTTTCGGGTCCTGCCCTGGCATAGGCGATACTTCAAAGCTCAAGATAGGTCTTTTTTCTGGATTTAAAAATCCTATCTCTTTTAAGACTCTCAAAAATTCAATTACCTCTTCAACGTCGTTTTCGCCGCCCTCTATTCCAAACATTGGATGTTTGTCTCCATATGCAGGATGGTTCTTATCCTTTACAACAGCGTTACCTATATGAACATGTGTGAGGTAGTCTTTTACAGGCAAGAGTGCCTGCTGTGCTGTTTCTCTTGTAAGTGGAAGATGGCTCAAATCTACAATCAATCCAAAATTGTCATATTCTTTTCTAATCTCGGCTGCAAATCTTGCTGCAAGCTCAGCAGGTCCAATCAAACTCTTTTTGTCAATGTCAAAGTCAAATACTTCAAGTTCTACCATAAGATTACCTTTTGATTTAGCATATTCGCAAAGCTGCATTGTTGTATCAACCAGAATTTCAAAGGCTTCTTCTTTTCTTGCCTCGTCATACTGTCTTGACAAAAATCCAAACCCAGTTGCTCCAAGCTCGTATGCCTCGTCAATACCTTCTTTTAAAATCTCAATGGCTTTTTTCCTCTTTTCACTGTCATAGTCGTTTGGATTAAGACCAGTTCTCAAAAGCCTCGGCTGACCTCCATATGCAACTGTGACATGGGCAGATTTTAGCATATCCTTTACCCTTCTTCTTACCTCTGGGTCTTTTATCCATGTGACCTCAACTGCATTGAAGTAGTCATCTTCAAGAATTGATTTCAATGTCTCTTCAATTGGACCTTCACCATCAATTACCTGTGGGTAAGACATAAAATGAATTGTCCCAATCTTCAGATATTTGTAAATCGGCTCGTTCATCTCAAAAAACACCTCCACCAAGATTTTTTGTTCTTGTAAAATTTATTAAATTAATTAAACTATATCGTAGCTACCAAAAACTTTTAGTTTTTTTATGGCTTCCTTTTTGACAATCTCTCTTATTCTCTCAAAGATAGCAGGTGTCAAATCCTCTGTTTTGCTCACAAATTCTGGGAGCTGAGAGTTTATAGCCAAGGTCAGGTCTGTAAAGATATTTACCTTGTTAATTCCATACTCAATGCACTTTTTGAAATCATCATCTGAAAGTCCAGACCCGCCATGAAGCACAAGATAGCAGTTAACCCTTTTTCTTATTTCAGAAAGCCTCTCAAAATCAAGCCGCGGCTCACCTTTATAAACTCCATGCACAGTACCAATTGCAACAGCCAAAGCATCAACATTTGTCTGCGCAGCAAATACCTCTGCCTCTTCAGGTTTTGTGTAAAACTCTGGATTTTTAAAATCCCAGTCACCTCTACCCACAACTCCAAGCTCACCTTCAACACTAACACCAACAGAGTGTGCTATCTCAACAATTTCCTTGGTTTTTTGTATATTCTCTTCAAACGGCAAGCTTGAACCATCAAACATAACAGATGTAAACCCAGCCTTTATTGCTCTGATGATATTTTTCAGACTTTTTGCATGGTCAAGATGAACACATACCGGAACAGATGCCCTTTTTGCAAGGAAAATCATGACCTCTGCCATCATCTCAAAATCAAGCCTGTCAACAAACCTGTCAGCAACACCAATAATAATTGGACATCTGAGCTGCTCTGCAGCATCAATCAGCCCTTCATAAAAATCGGCAGAAAGCCCATTGAACATCCCCACACCAAACTTTTTTATCTTTGTATAACTCAATACCTCATTTAAATTTACAAGCAAAACACAGACCTCCTAACCATCAATGTTGAGAAACCTTTGGATAAAGGTGAGAAACTGAGTTGTAAAGCTGATTGTAAACTTCGTACATTCTGTTATAAACCTCATGGTTTTTAGTATCTGGCTGGTATTCAAAAAGTACTTCTCTTTTTTCCTCAATCAAGGTATCTCTTGCACCAACTGCATATGACGCAAGAATCATCGCACCTTTTGATGCCGCCTCCTGTACTTTTTCAACAACAACCTTTTTGCCAAGAACATCAGCCTTAATTCTGCTCCATACTCTGCTCTTTGCACCACCCCCCATAGAAACTATACTCTCAGGCTTAAGCCCCATAGACTCTAAAATCTCAATGCACGCTCTTATTTCATACGAAATCCCTTCAAGCACAGCTCTTGCAACATCAGCTCTTGAATGTGTCAAAGTCAGCCCGAACAAAACCCCCTTTGCATCAGGGTTCCATCTTGTCGCTCGGCTGCCCATAAAAAATGGTAAAAGTAAAATCCCATTTGCACCCGGCTTTGAACTCTCAGCTTCAATATCAATCAGCTCATAAACATTCTCGCCTTTTTCCTTCTCGCCTCTGTAAAAGTTGTCTCTTATCCATCTTAAAATCGTACCGCTTGTGTTCATCCCCTGCTCAATCAGGTAGTGATCCCTTATCACATGGCATGAACACACAACCCTCGGGTCAAGACTTTCTGGGACTTTATCAGATGACATTGAAACATTTGTTGCAGTCCCTGTTGACTCCATAACACGGCTTCCTACAATCCCTGCTCCTAATGCTTCTAAGGGCCTATCTCCACCACCGCTTACAACTGGTATCCCACTTTTGAGCCCCAGGATTTTTGCAACATCTTCTTTCAAATACCCTATAACTTCATCTGCATAGCAAAGTCTTGGAAACTGAGAGGACTTTATCCCCACAAACTCAAATATGTCTTCCCACCACTGTCTTTTGTTTATATCAAACATCATTGTTCTGCTTGCCAGTGAATGGTCTGTAGCAGCTTCGCCTGTAAGCATGTACCCTATAAACTCTTTTGGCTGCAGAAAAACATAAGCTTTTTGTAAAATCTCTGGCTGATATTTTTTGAGCCACAAAAGCTTTGTTGCTGTAAATGTAGAGTCTGGAATCAGACCAGTTATCTTATGTATTGCGTCTTTCCCAAACTGCCGTGAAATTTCTTCTGCCTCAGCTCTTGAACGTCTATCCATCCACGAGATAGCTCTTGATAAAACATTTCCTTCCCTGTCAAGTGGAACAACCGTCTCCCTTTGAGATGATAGCCCAATTGCCAAAATACCTTCTGCTCCTGCTGCTTGTACAACTTCCTTGATACCTTCTACCGCTTCCTTCCACCAATCAAGCGGGTCTTGTTCAGCCCATTCAATCTGTGGTGTATATGTTGGATATTCCCTATTTGCTTTTGCAAGAATATTACCTTCAAGGTCAAAAAGTATCACTTTGCAGGCAGTGGTTCCAATGTCTATTGTAAGAATCTTTTCCATTAAAAGTTTGCCCCTTTCAACATAAAAATCTCATCTTGGCTCTTTAAAAAGTTATACTACTGTTATCTTTACGCCCTTTTGTCTGAAACTCTCCAGAAGCTCACTACTTATATCACCTGCTGTGATAATTTCAGACACTTTGTTGAGAGTTGCAAACGAAACCATGGCATTTTTCTTAAACTTGCTGCTGTCTGCAACAACTATAACCTCTTTACTGCTATCTATCATTGCCCTTTTTACCTCTGCTTCAAATACATCAGAGGTAGTAAGACCTTTTTCAAGAGAAATGCCACTTGTTCCTATAAAAGCTATATCAGCACTAAATTGTAAAAACGCTTTTTGTGCTTCAGGACCAACTGTTGAAAAGTTGGAATTTTTAACTTTGCCACCAACTAAAAATAAGTTGATACTGTTATTTGTTATAAGTTCATTCACTATATTTATGCCATTGGTTATAACAGTTATGTGCTGAAAACTCTTAAGTTTTCTTGCTATCTGTTGCGTGGTTGTTCCTGTATCCAAAATCACAACCATGCCCTCTTTTATCCTATTCAACGCCTCAAGTGCAATCCTCTCTTTTTCCTGAATAAACTCTTTAGAACGCTGTGAAATGGGCGGGACTATTGATACCCCTTCTTTTAAAATAGCTCCTCCATAATTCTTTTCAATTATACCTTCTTGCTCTAGTTTCTTTAAATCTCTTCTTATTGTCTCATCAGATACATTGAAAATGTTGCAAAGTTCTGTGACAGTCACACTCTTTTTCTCCATCAATATTTCTTTAATTTTTTGTCTGCGTGTTGCTGAAAGCATCTCTTTTCATCACCTATCTCTTTATATGTGGATTTGTGTGTCAGCTTATTAATATTTTACTCGATTTTTTGAGGATTTGCAATATGAAATTCAAAATGATTACACAAGATTAGTCAAACATTTTTAAAGGTGAAAATAAAAAAAGCAGGCAGCTGCCTGCTCCTATTTTTTAATACTGTGTACGCTATATTTCTACTTTCCACTCTTTTAAAACATTTTCCTTTGTATACCTCTCAGCTTCTATTTCATCAAGTTGAGGTCGTTTGGGATTTTGTTTGCTGCTACCTGGACCAAAATTTCTATATTCGAAAAATCTCTCATTTTCAGGGCAAAAGCCGTGCATCTCACACCAACCGTCAGGATGAATGTGCTCATCCAAATAGCATTCCTTTAACACAACATTTACCCACCTTTTCTGCAATATGTTTTTTCCATCAATTAGTTCAAAAACTGCGTCTAAAACCTCATCTTCTCTGAGAAATCTTTCTACCAACAGTTCTTTGTTAAGTGATACCTTCACAAAAATATTTTCATCTGCTCTTACCGAAACCTTCATATATTTAGACAAAGTGGCATCAGGAAGATAGTTCTTTACTTTGACCTCCTCCCAATCCCCTGAAGGGGATAGGATTCCTTCAGGGGTTGGGCTTCCCGCTTCTACGTGGTATGACTTACCAGGATATAGGGATTGCCCCTGAATATCCTGGCAGCGGTCTCCCACTCCACGGGCTTGACTTCGGACCGGTCCAGCCCTACTACCTTCAACATGTTTATCGCAGCATTCAAATCCCTGTCAATTTCTAAACCGCAAACAGGACATCTGAAAATTCTCTCCGACAGCAAAACATCATGCTGGCTGCTGCACCTGCTACATGTCTTCGTTGTTGGCACAGAACTTTTAATCGCCACAGCAGGAACCCGAAGACTGTCGCTCAGTCTTCTCTTAATTGCCCCTACTGCGCTATAGTGTACTGATTTTGAAAAATGTCCATCTTTCCAACCTTTAATGTTATCTTTTTGAAAACAAACTGTCTTATACCTGTATAAAAATGAACAGGTTTTGTTAATTACGTCATACTTGATATTTGTTAATCTTTCATACTCCCTTGCAATTTTTTCTTTTGTTTTATACCATCTTTTAGAACCTTTCTGCTGGCGTGCAAGTTGTTTCTGCAACTTTTTCAAATGTTTTGTCTCTTTTATCTGCCATCCAAGTTTGAGCCTGTTCGATAATACCATCCCAGCAGGTTTAAAATCAATTCCAGCAGCAACATCGAACGTCTGCCATACCCTCGGTTTTACTACACCTTTTCTGTTCTTTCTTCTTTCCCACGCTTCCGTGTATCTACCCTTGTTTATGTAGCAGGTTACAAAAAGGTAAATGCCACTTGGTCTTTTTACAAGTTCTGCTTTTGCTATTTCGCTATCTTCTGGAATCTGATTTCCTCCCAGTACCCTCAAAGGTTTTTTAATGCCTTGTATCTTAACTCTGGTCTTTTGCTGATTAACAAACTTAAAAGTGTTCCCAAATTGTTTGAGGGGAATTGAATTGACATAGTGTTTGAACTGCAGTTTACCCGTTTTGTGACCATTTTCCTTTTGTATGTGAAGAGAATACAAATTCTGCTTTATTCTTTCCACCAGAGACTGCTTCATCTGTGAACTGAGATTTTCAATTCTTCTTCTTTCAAAATTTTCCCCTGCCTTTATTTCAACTTCTTTTAGTTTCTCCGCATTGCTGTCAAGTCTATTTTCAATGTCAGCAACTATATAGTTGTACAGCCATTTCGCTTCTAAAAACAGCATGTAAAGTTTTTCTTTTGTTTCATTTGAGGCAGAGTTAAGATTAATTTTTAACTGACAAACCACAGGTATTTGGTTTTTCCTTCTTTCTTTAGTTTGTTGCCATGTTTGCTTAATTTTTTCTGCCTTTGTCATCTTCTTAACTCCTCTAACAATACCGAAAAACTTTTTGCTACTTCTATTATATCCTGTACTCTCAAGATAGTTCAAGAGAAAAAGGACTGCCATTCATCACAATCCCCTGAAAGGGGATGTGCTTTCTGGCTGATCTTTTGTAAAGTTCCTAAAAAAGTGCACAAAATAAAAAAAGACTGTCGCACATTTTTGACAGTCTTGCCCTCAAACTTAATCTTATTTTTAAACATAACAATCTTCTTCTTTCTTGAGCCTTCTTACAGCCACAATTTTGTTCCCTTTCTGGTTCTGCTTGAGTTTTTCACACAGAGAAGCAACTATCATAAGTCCGCGCCCAAATTCATATAAATCCTCTATCTCATCTTTTTCATCATATGGGGTGTATTCATTGAACACCCTTCCTATATCAAACCCTTCTCCTTCGTCCTCCACAACAATGTAACTGAGTTTTTTGTCTACTATTCCAACCTTTACTTTTACAGATTTTGAACTGTCTCCTTTATTGCCATGAACAATAGCATTTATTAAAAGTTCATTTACTATGAGTTTGAACTCAAGAAGCTCATCTGCTGATATGTTAGTTTCTCTTGTTAAAAACGATAATATTTCTTTTTCTACTACCTTGACCAGCTGGAGATTACTTGTAAACACAAGCTGTAAAAATTTGTTCTCCATTTCCTCCACGCAACCTTCTTTCCACAATTTTTATACTATCCATCCTGCAAAAATACCACAATTAATTCCTCTTTTGTACTTGAAAAATCTCTTCTACTTGATATATACCCTCAAATTCTCTACTTTACACATTCAAATATTAAACTTAAGCCGTTTTGAAAACTTATCTTCGCTTTTCTTCAAAGAACCTTTTTAAAAGAAGTCTGCACTCATCTTCACATATTCCTCCTATCACTTCTACCTTATGATTTAAAAAAGGATTTTGTGAGAGATTAAAACAAGACTCAGCTGCACCCATCTTAAAATCTCTTGCACCAAAGTAAAGCCTCTTTACTTTACTCAAAACTATCGCACTCATACACATTGGACACGGCTCTTTTGTCACAAACATCTCGCAACTTCTCAGGTCCTTTGTAGAAAGCTTTGATGTGGCATCAATTATGGCAAGAATCTCCGCGTGGTAAATAGCCTTTTTACTGTCATTTCTTTTAATACTAATAATTTTTCCATCCTTTACAACAGCTGCGGCAACTGGGATGTCATTTGAATGGCTTGCATACTCTATTAAAGTTTTCATTACATTATATATATACATCAACTTATCACCTTTTTCTTTATCAATTTTTAACAAATTTTTTTGAATTTTTTTGTCATCAAAAACTGTTCTTCCAATGTTTATTGCAACTCTGTTTAGTGATACTATATTTTATAGCTAAATCTTTTTTGGAGTGAACAAAATGGAAAAAGTCAATCAGTTTATTACAAAGTATATATATCTTTTTGCCATAACAAGCCTTGTTTTTCCAATATTTATTATGTTTTCTTCCATGGTGGCTCCAATAGACTTGTCAAACGTATTTTTAGCATTTGTTGTCATGGACATTTTGTTTTTGCTCATTCCTTATCTTATTCGCGCAAAGAGCCAGGGAATGTGGGAAAAGATTTTAAATATCCTGTTTATAATAGTAGTTCCCCAGGGCTTTTCACTAATTGTGTTAAAGCCCTACGGTCTTTTTGAAATGTTTCTCGGTCAGGTTTTTTGTATGGGACTTTATATACACTCATATTTAATATTCGAAAAAGAGCAGGTCTCGCTCTCACTGGGAGCAATTTTAGCAGGTCTTTGGGCTATAATAATTGTGGGAGCAGTCTCAAGTTTTATGAACATCCCAAGGAATATTATAAACCAATACACTACCTATTCAATAATATTTTTGATTACAAGCGTTTATCTTATAAACAGGGTTAACCTTGAAAATCTGCTCAGCAAAAGATATAGAAGAAAAAATAGCATATCAAACAGCATAAGTTATATTAACCTTTTTTTGAGCATTGGGTTTATAGTGATCCTTCTTCTTCTTTTCAAGTTCAAGGGTCTTGCACCATACATTGTTGCATTTATTGTGGAAACAATAAAGTTTGTACTCATGATAATAAAGAAAATTCTTGATTTTTTAAACTCCTTGCTTGCCCCAACAAAACCCCAGACAAATGCCGGAAATGGATTAGAAGAATTTTTAAAAAACATGAAGCCTGTAAAAAAGAGTTTATTGGCTCAAATCCTTGACTTTATTGGTTATGTTCTTGCGCTGACAATCTTAGGATTTTTGTTATACAAGACATTCGGACTTTTTGTAAATGTTCTAAAGCAGGTGATAGCAAACTTTTTGCTTTTTATAAGCCGTATCACAAATAATCTTCAGATTGAAGAAAGAGGACAAAACTACACAGATGTGAAGACATTCATCTTTGCAAAAAAGTCGACTGCTAAAAAATTAAAATCACCCCGAGCAAAAAGAGTAAACTTTGAGAAAATAAATGATTTTAATTTGCGACTTCGTATTATTTTTAAACTCACAATGGAATATTTTTATCAAAAGAAGAATTATGTTCTCAAAAGTTCTTACACACCATTTGAGATGGGAAAAATTATCTTAAAAGGTGAACTTTTGAATGCTGATGTTGTAAACAAGCTTGTTGAAGAATATAACAAAGTTAGATATAACAAAGAATACAAGGTACTGTCCACTGAAAATTTTGAGCGTTTTTTGAAAAATCTCAAATAATTCTATCTCTTTCAAACTTGCATACAAAAAGCAATATTAGAATAAGTTATTTATTGAAGAAGTTATATAACTTAAAAGCAAATGAGATTTAAAAGATATGTTCTTGTGATAATAGAAAAGACAAAACTAAGTAAGTTCTTCATACCCTTTCTTGCTCTTTTGTGCTGTATTACATTGCTTCTTGTATATATTCTCTACAACCCGAAGCCAAAAATAAAAGAAGCTTCCAGCCAAACATCATCGTTTGTTGCTA
>Ga0272449_1005113_pt1 | contig 10380 bp, 11 predicted proteins | sample YNPCB0241_FD_198679 | JGI IMG/M metagenome (GOLD analysis project Ga0272449, IMG submission 198679) | Hot spring sediment microbial communities from Yellowstone National Park, WY, United States - YNP-CB-024-1 | ecosystem: Environmental > Aquatic > Thermal springs > Hot (42-90C) > Sediment...
GGGCTCGCAGCCCCACCGCTGCGCCGCTTCCACCCCTTCTACACCTCGGCAGCAGAGGGTAAGGGGAGCGGAAAGTGCCCCGGCATTGCCTTTCGGGCGTCGGCGCAGGCCCACGCCCGGCGTGAGCCCCGATTTCAAGCGGCGGCTACCACTAATGCAGGATCTTGCTCAGGAACTGCTTGGTCCGCTCGTGCTTGGGCGCGGTGAAGAGGAGTTCCGGGGTCGTCTCTTCTATGATCTGCCCCTCGTCCATGAAGAGGATGCGGTCCGCTGCGGCCCGCACAAACCCCATCTCGTGGGAGACCACCACCATGGTCATCCCTTCCCGGGCCAGTTGCAGCATCACATCCAGCACTTCCTTGATCATCTCCGGGTCCAGGGCGCTGGTGGGCTCGTCAAAGAGCATGATCTTGGGCTGCATGGCCAGGGCCCGGGCGATGGCCACCCGCTGCTGCTGCCCCCCGGAGAGTTGGCTGGGGTACGAGTCGGCCTTCTCCGGGATGCCCACCTTGGCCAGTTCCTCCCGGGCGATGCGCTCCGCCTCCTCCGCCGAACGCTTGCGCACCACCCGCTGGGCCAGCATCACGTTCTCCAGCGCCGTCAGGTGCGGGAAGAGGTTGAAGGACTGGAAGACCATCCCCACCTCGGCCCGCACCTTGTTGATGTTGGTCCTCTCGTCGTCCACCGGGATGCCATCCACGATGATGGTGCCGGCATCCGGCTTCTCCAGGTGGTTGATGCACCTGAGCAGGGTGGACTTCCCCGAGCCGCTGGGACCGATGATGACCACCACCTCGCCGCGGTAGACGTCAAAACTCACGCCCCGCAGGGCCCGCACCCGCCCGAAACTCTTGTGCACATCCCGAACCTGAATGATCGGCTCTGCCATCGCTTCCCCTCACCGTCCCACGGACCAGCGGCGCTCTATGTAGGCCACGATGCGGGTGAAGGTGAGGGTGAGCACCAGGTAGATGAGCGCCACCATGGCCCAGGTCTCAAAACTCAGGAAGGTCCGCGCCATGTACTCCCGGCCCCGGCGCGTCAGGTCCGGCACGGCCAGCACCGAGACCAGGGAGGAATCCTTGAGGAGGGAGACGAACTCGTTCCCCACCGGCGGCAGGATGACCCGCACCGCCTGGGGCAGGATGACGTAGCGCATGGCCTGCACGTAGGTCATCCCCAGGGAGCGCGCCGCCTCCATCTGCCCCTTGTGGATGGACTGGATGCCCGCCCGGAAGATCTCGGACATGTAGGCTCCGTAGCAGATGGTGAACCCCAGCACCGCCGCGGCGAAGGGGCTGAGTTTCAGGTTGACGAGCCACTGGCCCAAGGACGGCACCGAGCCCATGAGCGCGTTCCCCACGTTCCCCAGCACCTGGGGCAGGGCGAACCAGATGAACAGGAGCTGCACCAGGAGGGGGATGCCGCGGATGACTTCCACGTACAGGGAGGCCAGCCCTTTGATAAGGGGGTTCCCCGAGAGACGGCCCAGCCCTCCGAACATCCCCACCAGCAAAATGAAGGCGAAGGCGACCACCGTCAGGCGCAGGGTGACGAGGATGCCGTCGGACAGGAAGGTGAAGATCTCGCCGAAGGGCTTCGGCTTGCCCTGCACCAGGCCCACGATGAGGACCAGGACCGCCACCACCAATACCCACCAGGTGTCCACGGCGGCCAGGCGCGAGAACCCCTTCGGCTTCACCTCCTCCGGCCAAGCCTTCTCCGCCACGTCGCTACGGGCAGTCTTTTCCATGCCCCTCTCCTTTACGACCTCAACCGCGGGTCCAGAGCGTCCCGCAGGCCGTCGCCCAGCAAGTTGAACCCCATCACCGTGAGCATGATGGCCAGTCCCGGGAAGAAGACCGTGTGCGGCGCGGTGAAGACCAGGTTGCGGTGCTGGGCCAGCATCAGGCCCCATTCGGGGACCGGCGGCTGGGCCCCCAGGCCGATGAAACTCAGGGCCGCCGCGTCCAGGATGGCCGTGGCGATGCCCAACGTCCCCTGCACGATGAGGGGCGTCAGGGCGTTGGGCAGCACGGTGCGGAAGAGGATGCGCGCTGGCGGCACGCCCAGGGCCCGGGCCGCCATCACGTAGTCCAGTTCCTTGATGGAAAGGATGCTCGCCCGCACCACCCGGGCGTAGACGGGGATGGAGACGAAGGCGATGGCGTAGAGCGCGTTGATGAGCCCCGGCCCCAGGATGGCCACCACGGCGATGGCCAAAAGCAGGCTGGGGAAGGCCAGCATCACGTCCATGACGCGCATAAGGATGTTATCCACCTGCCGGCCGAAGTAGGCGGCCACAGCGCCCACCAGGGCTCCCACCACCACCGCCGCCCCCACGGTGAAGAACCCGATGAAGAGGGAGACCCGGGTGCCGTAGATCACCCGGCTCAGCACATCGCGCCCTAGGGCATCCAAGCCCATCCAGTGCTCGCGGCTGGGCGGGGCGTTGCGGTGGATGAGGTCCTGGGCGAGGGGGTCGTAGGGCGCGACCACGGGCGCCAGGAGCGCCAGGAGCAGGAACATCCCCAGGATGGCCATGCCGCCGATGGCCACCGGGTTGCGGACCAGGTGGCGGATGGCATCCCCCGTCGGGGTGCGCACCCGCTGGCTCAAACCCGACTCCCGGAAGAGCGCGGCTCTCGGTTCTACCGCTTCAGTCTGGGCCATCTTCCCTATTCCAGTCGGATCCGCGGATCAAGCCAGGCATAGGTCAGGTCCACAACGAGGTTGACGAAGACGAAGATGGTGGCGATGACCAGCACCGCCCCCTGGACCACCGGGTAGTCCCGGGCCAGGATGCGGTCCACCATCAGGCGCCCCACCCCGGGCAGGGAGAAGACCGTCTCCGTGAGGAACGCCCCACCGAGGAGGTACCCCACCTCCAGGCCGATGACGGTGACGATGGGCAGCATGGCGTTCTTCAGGGCGTGCCGCCAGAGGACCAGGCGGGGCGTCAGCCCCTTGGCCCGCGCCGTGCGGATGTAGTCCTGGTTGAGGACCTCCAGGAGGCTGGAGCGGGTCATGCGGGCGATGATGGCCGTGGGGATGGTGGCCAGGGCCGCCGCCGGCAGGATGAGGTGCTTGACCGTGTCCCAGAAGGCCGCCATGTTGCCCGTGACGAGGGACGTCAGCAGGCGGAAGCCCGAAAGGAAATCCACCAGGGCGTACAAGGCGCGAGGGGTGGACGCATCCAGGTTCCACAGTTTGGTGAGGGAGACCACCTCCACCCCCACGGTGGAGCGCCCGGAGGGCGGAAGCCACCCCAACTTGAAGGCGAAGATGAACATCAAGATGAGGCCCAGCCAGAAGATGGGCATGGAGACGCCCACGTTCGCGAGGACCATGGTGGCCAGGTCCACCGCGCTGTTGTTGCGCACGGCCGCGATGATCCCGGCCAGGATGCCCAAGGTGACGGCCAGGGTCATGCTGGCCAGGGTCAGTTCAAAGGTCATGGGCAGCCGCTGGATCAGTTCGGCCGTGACCGGCTGCCCCGTCTTGATGGACGTCCCCAGGTCCCCCCGGACGATGTTGAAGAGGTAGCGGCCGAACTGCACGTAGATGGGGTCGTTCAGGCCCATGCGTTCGGCGAAGGCCGCGCACATCTCCGCCGTGGCCCGCTCCCCCAGCATGACACGGCAAGGGTCCCCTGGGATGAGGCGCAACATGGAGAAGGTGATGATGGAGATGCCCAGGAGGACGGGGATAAGCATCACCAGGCGCCGCAGGATGTACTTGGTCACTCCCTCCCCTCAGGCCACCAAGGATAGACACGGACATGGGGAAAGCCCTGACCAGGACGGCCCGTGCGCCGCCCCTATGGCCCCCCATGTCCGTAGCAGGGGTGGAGGTGGGGGAGACCCCCACCTCCACTCGTGTTCCGCTTCGGAGCCTCAATCTCCCTTGAAGCCACCGAAGAAGGCCGCCCAGTAGTAGAACTCGCCGGTCCGCCCCTTGTGCAGCGGGTGGCTGGGGTCCCACTGGCGCAGGAAGTTGACCACTACCGCCTGGGCGTTGAAGGGCGTGCCATCCTGGAACTTCACCCCCTTGCGGAGGTAGAAGGTCCACTCGGTGGCGTCGGGGTTGGACTCGTACCGCTCGGCCAGGGCAGGCACCACCTCCGTGGTCCCAGGCTTGAAGGCCAGCAGCCCCTCAAAGATCTGGGTGCAGACCTCAAAGGACTCGCCGTCGGTCTCATCGGTGCAGTCCAGGGAGATGGCGTCGCCGTTCTTGGCGTAGACCAGGCGGTCAGCGCCAGCCATGGTGACGACGGCGTAGACTTCCTGGTTCAGGGGGCTGGCCAGGAGGCCCTGCACTTCCTTCTTGGCCGCCAGGGCCGAGCCGCCGTGGGCGATGGGCACCATCGGCACGTGCTGCTTGATGAGGGCGTTGACCTCATCGTACAGTTTCTGCCGCTGGGCCTGGTCCGAGATGGTGGCGGCCTTGTTCAGGCGCTCCACGATGTCGGGGAAGGGATCGCCGAACTGCATGCCCGAGCCGGTCCCCGTGAAGTGGAAGTCCAGGAAGTTGGTGGGGTCGGGGTAGTCGGCCAGCCAGCCGAGGAGGCCCATCTCCAGTTCGCCGGCCGCGGCTGCATCCAGGAAGGCGCCGGACTCCATGACGTTGATCGTGACCTTGATCCCGCACTCGGCCAGTTGGGCCTGGATAGCCTCGGCCACCTTGGTGGGCTCGGGCAGGTAGCCGCGCACCACATCCCGCAGGCTCAGGCGGGTCTCAAAGCCGTTCGGGTAGCCGGCCTCGGCCAGGAGCGCCTTGGCCTTCTCCACGTCGCGGTCGTACCACTTGAGGCCCTCGGTGTAGCCGAACATGCCGGGCGGCAGGAACTGCTCGGCCACCAGGGAGGCCGGCGGGTAGAAGGCCTTCACCAGCGCCTCGCGGTCCACGCACATGCCCACGGCCTGGCGCACCCGCTCGTCGTCAAAGGGCTTGATGTTCCGCTGCATCCACAGGTAGCCGATGTTGAGCGGGGGCCGCTCCAGCACCTGCAGGTTGGGATTGGCCTTGGCGGCGGGGAAGTCATCGGTGCCCAGGTTGTTGATGACGTCCACCGTGCCGGTCTGGAGTTCCAGGAAGCGGGCCGCGGCCTCGGGGATGGGGCGCATGACCAGGGTCTTGATCTTGGCCGGCTCACCCCAGTAGTCCGGGTTGGCCTCCAGGGTGATGTGGTCGTCCCGCACCCACTCCACCAGTTTGTAGGGGCCGGTGCCCACCGGGTTCATGCCCAGGTCGCCGCCACCGCCGTACTTCTCCAGGTTGGCCGGGCTGTGGATGGCCAGGGAGCCGAACGCCACCTTGAAGGGCAGGGCGGGGTCGGGCCGGCAGAGGCTGATCTTGACGGTGTAGTCGTCCAGGGCCTCAATCCCCTTGAAGTTCTGGGCGCCAGCGCAGACGTCCTCCACGGGCTTGACCATGGCACCGCCGGTGATCCACTTGGCGTAGATCTCATCGTATTTGCCCGATGCTCGGACCTTCTTGAGCCCCTCGTTGAAAAGTTTCAGGAGTTCGGTCTCGCCCTTGCGCACCACCAGGCCGTAGTACTCCTCGGTGAAGGGCTCGCCCACGATCTTCAGTTTGCCCTTGAAGGTCTCGGAAGCCAGGGCGTAGTCGGCGGCGACGGGGGTATCCACCACCACGGCGTCAATGTTGCCGTTGACCAGGTCCAGCAGGGCCAGGTCAATGGTGTCGTACTCCTTGAGGGTGGCGCCTTGGATCTTCTCCACGGCGAAAGCCCCCGTGGTGCCGATCTGCGCGCCCACCACCTTGCCCGGCAGGTCCTTGTCGCTTTTGATCCGGGTCTCGTCGGCCCGCACCACCACCGCCTGGCCAGCGTTGATGTAGGGGTCGGAGAAGTCGTACTTCTGCTTCCGCTCGTCGGTGATGGTCACGGACGAGAGGATGGCGTCGTACTCGCCGCCCTCAAGGCCGGCGAAGATGCCGTCCCAGGCCGTGTTCTTGAACTCCACCTCAAACCCCATTTCCTGGGCGATGGCGTTCATCAGGTCAATGTCAAAGCCCACGATGTTCTTGTTCTCGTCCACGAACTCCATGGGCGGGAACGAGGCATCGGTAGCGATGACGAACTTCTTGACCTGGGGAGCCGGCGTCGGAGTCGGCGGGACGGGCGTCGGGGTCGGCGGGACAGGCGTGGGGGTTGGCGGGACAGGCGTCGGCGGAGCCTCCGTCGGTTTAGCCGGGGCCGGCGTGGGCGTGGCTGCCGGCGCGCACCCCGCCAGCAAGGTGGCGAACAGGGCAACCACCACGAGCAGACTGAGGGACTTCAGGGCTTTCATACCTTTCCTCCTCCCAATGTCCGTGGGTAGAACGACCATCCCCGCCTGGCGCGGAAGGCCATCCCGCGCGTGGGGGCACGAGAAGGCGCAGCGTTTTCCCGGCCTGGACCACCCCCTTTCCCCATCTGACCTCAAGGGCTCTGGAGCCCTCAAGATCGTCCGAGCCATGTGCCCTGGAATGCGGCTGCGTTGCCTGGCGGAGCGTCTCCGTCGGATGCAGGGTGCTGGCGATGCCCCTTCTGGGCCGCCGAACGGGCTACCATATGAGGAATGCAATGGGCATTATAGCGAAAGTTCTGGGGTTTGTCAAAGCAGCGGCGAAGCGCCTTACCCGCTTCTTGGGGGATCGGGGAGGGAGGCCTGTAGGGGCCATTCATGTATTGCCCCTACAGGTCTCACCCTCCCCCGGCCTGCGGCCACCTCCTCCCTCTCCGCGTGCGGAGAGGGAGGAGGAAGGGCGGGTGAGGTCCGTCCGCGCCCTCAAGCCACCTCGTCGTCTTCCATCACGCCGAGCCAGAAGTGGTGGGGCAGCACGTTGGAGAGGGGGATGATCCGCACCGAGCCGCACCAGACCTCATCGCGGCCGTCCGGCAGGAGGGAAGGGTGCACGCAGCATGCGTTGGGGCGGCGCCCGAACTTCTGCTGGTAGCGCAAGGCTGCCCGGCGCACCTTCTCCTCCAGAGAGGCCCTCGTGTCGTCGTCAAACCACATCCAGCCCACCCGCATCCTCCGAGCCTTCATGGGGCTACCTCCCTCCGACCACCAGCAGGGCTACACCGAGGGCCACGGCCATGAGGGCCCAGTCCTCGCCCCTGAGTTCACCCCGCCCCAGGGCCCGCGCTGCCTTCTGCAGCCTGCGGCGGAGCCACGCCTTAGCCTGCGGCACCTGGCGATAGCACCGTGCCCCGAGAGCCCTTCCCCTCACCATGCTTGCCCTCCTTTGGAAGGCCAAGTGCCCTCCACCACGCCGCCTCCCCAGGCCGGGCCGGCCTCTTCCCCAGGTTCGCCCAGGACCCGGTAGGTGGCGCCCGGGGCTTCCAGGAACTCCCTGGGCGGGGCCCACATGGGGCCTCCGCCCCACGCGTTGGGGAGGGCTTGTGCTCCCCCCGTGACGATGATGACCGGCGCGTTGGAGGGGCGCTCGGCGCGGGCTTTCTCGGCGTTCGCCGTGCGCAGGGACCAGATGAGGAGGCCGATGCCCAGGGGCAGGCTGGAGAGGAACCCGAAGCCAACCCCGATGAGCATGGCTGTGGCGTCTGTGCTGAGTTCCTTCAGCACGAGGACGCTCAAGGTGGCGCTGAAGGCCACCAGGCCGATCACAGCGATACGCTTGAGGCGTTCCACGAGTTCACCTCCGATCCGTCTGGGGATTCGCCGAGCCGCAGGAAGGGGGCCAGGGAGGCCTGCAGCCCAAAGGCTGCGCCCACGGCCGTGAGGGCGACGAGGAATCCCTGCCGGTACCCCTGCCCGAAGGGCGAATCCGGTGCCGAAACCGCCAGGGCCGAGGCCATGCCAGCCTCTGCCACCGCCCGAAGGGCGTTCAGGACATCCTCCCTCAACCAGATCTCCGACTGCATGTTCCCATCACCTCCTCTGTGCGTGCAGTTCACCTGGGAGACGCGGCCGACGCCTCGGAGGAAGCCGCTTGCTCCCTCCGCAGAAGCCGCTGCGCCAACTGCCTGGGCTGGATGGCTTTCCCCTCCTCCCCCGGTTCAGCCTGGAGGCACTGGGCCCGCACCCCCTCCCAGCGGCCGCCGGGCCCCAGGTGCCTCAGGATGAAACTGGTCTCCCCCGCATCGGCATAGGTGCTCTGGAACCGGATGACCTCGCCGGAGGCCACGGCCAGGAAGTCGCCCCGGCCCAGGAGGCGCTCCGCCCCCGTCCCACCGATGCCCGCGGCGACCCGGGCATCTTCGGGCGAGGCCACCCGCCCCACCAGACGCACGGGGAAGTTGCTCTTGAAGAGCGGACCGGCGATCTGGCTGGTGGGCTTCTGCGTCCCCACCACCAGGTGGATGCCGGCCTCCCGTCCCCGCTGCGCGAGGCGCGTGAGGAGTTCGGTGCAGGGCGCGCCCCCCTCCTGGGCCAGGTCCGCCAGTTCGTCCACGAAGACGGCGATGCGGGGCTCGGAACGGCCCTCGCGGTCCCTGCGCAACATCTCCCGCACCAGGGCCTGGAGGGTCTCCAGGGCCTCGGAGGTCTCGCAGATGATGGGGCGCAGGAGGTGCGGCAGGTCCTTCAGCGGGGCAAACCCCCGCTGCTTGGGGTCTATGAGGACCATCTGGAGCGCGCTGCGCCGGTTCCCCAGGGCCAGGGAGAGGATCATGCTGCGCAGGAGGGCCGTTTTGCCGCAGCCGGTGGTGCCGGCGACCAGGACGTGGGCCACCTCCGGGCTGGGGAGGCGCACGAACAGGGGGCGGTTGGCCTCGTCCACGCCCAGGAGGGCGGTGTAAGGGGGCACGTGCCGCACCTGCTTCAGGATGGAGAGGAACGAGACGCCCCGCACCTCCTCCAGGGGCACCTCAATTTCCAGGGCGCCGTTCCGCCGCTGGATGCGGCAGTTCCTGGCCCCGAGGGCCATAGCGATCTCCTCGGAGAGGCTCACCACCCGGGAAAGGCGGGTGCCCCAGGCCGTCGTGACGTGGAACTGGACATAGCGGGGCGTCACCCTGCCGCCCCAGACGCGCGCCGCGATCTTGTGGCTGGCCAGAACCTGCTCAATGCGGCTGGCCTGCGCCTCCAAGACCTGCTGTTTCACCATCTCGGGAGCCTCCGCACAGAAAGTAGAACATTTGTTCTAATTCCCAGGCGTAAGAGCACCCCTCCTTGATTTTACAGGGTTTGTGGGGACAGAGCCTCGGAAGCCGAGGCTCCCCGGGGCAAGGGAGGGAGAGGGGTGCCCTTGGGGGTTAGACTGGGCGGCGGGCCAACTGGCGGATCACCACCATCACCTTCCCCTGGATTTCCACGTTGGCGGCATGGGTGTAGATCGGGCTGTAGGCCGGATTGGCCGGCTGCAAGCGGACGAGGTCACCTTCCCGGTAGAACTTTTTGAGGGTGGTCTCCCCGGGGTCCTTCAGCCAGACGGCCACCATGTCGCCGTTGTTGATGTCCGGCACCCGCTTCATGAGGACGATGTCGCCGTCGCCGACCAGGGCATCCACCATAGAATCGCCCCGCACTTGGAGGGCGAAGAGGTCCTTCTCATCCCCCACGATCTCCCGCGTCAGTTCCAGGTAAGAATCTGGGGCCACCGAGCCATCGGGCACAGGCACTGGTTGGCCAGCGCTGATGTAGCCGCAGAAGGGGACCTGCACGTTGATTTCCTCGGCTAGGAAACGCCGGTAGTCCGCCCCCACCACCTTGACGCCGCGGGAGACGCCGTGGTCGCGCTCAATGTACCCCTTGCGGGCCAGGGCCTCCAGGTGGTGGTTCACCACCGAGGTGGAACTGAGCCCGAGCCCTTCCTTGATCTCGCGGACGGTCGGGGGGCGTCGGTGTTGGCGCCAGTATTCGCTCACGAACTCCAGGATATCCTGTTGCCGTTTGGAAAGGGTCATGGGATCCCTCCTCTCTGCCCCGCCGCTCCAGCGTCTATTCCCCGGGGCAAAGTAGCACATTTGTTCCTCCTCACGCCCCTATTATAACACGAACAAACGTTCTAGTCAAGTGGGATCAGGCTGACTGCAGGCAATTTTTTCTGGATCGGCCAGCCCAGGATGGGAAGGTAGAGCGTGGCCCGCTCCGGGCCTCAGGTTTTGCGAGGAGGCAGAAGGTCCCCTATACAGAACGCAGGGGGGCCGTTGACCTTTTCGGGGTGAGCGGATATACTGGCGCGGGGATGGCGGCCGTTCTGCATCTCCTCAGGAGGGGTGAACCGTGTCCAGAACCCTTGTCATCGGCTTCGGCAACCTCTACCGGCGCGACGATGGCGCCGGCTTCTTCGTGGTCAACGCCCTGCGGGAGCGCCTGGGCCGCCCACCCCTGGGCGAGGAGGACGACGGCTTTGACGACCTGGGACACGCCGTGGACACCCTCCTCCTCCATCAGTTGGTGCCGGACCTGG
>Ga0272449_1005115_pt1 | contig 10377 bp, 7 predicted proteins | sample YNPCB0241_FD_198679 | JGI IMG/M metagenome (GOLD analysis project Ga0272449, IMG submission 198679) | Hot spring sediment microbial communities from Yellowstone National Park, WY, United States - YNP-CB-024-1 | ecosystem: Environmental > Aquatic > Thermal springs > Hot (42-90C) > Sediment...
CTTCGGCACCGGCTCGGTCGGCTGCTTTGGACAGGTCCAACTGGGCGGCACGCCAACCAGGATCGTCTTCAACTGGCCAATCTTCCCGCTCCGGACCAGTTCGCAGGCAAACCGAAACTTCCGATCTGACCGTTGCTGAGTGCCGAACTGGAACACCACACCGGTCTCTTGGACGACTTTTCGGACCACCTGCGCTGCCCGGAAACTCCAGCCGATCGGCTTTTCACAATAGATATGCTTTTTCCGCCGAGCCGCCTCCACGGCAATGATCGGATGCCAATGGTCGGGGGTGGTGATCTGAACGGCGTCGATGTCCTTTCGTTCCAGCAGCTCCCGGAAATCCTTGTAGGCGGCGCAGTCTGTGTTGCCGTAGAATTCATCGATCGCCTGCTTGGCCCGCTCGCGCTGCGTCTGGTGGACATCACAGACAGCCACCACCTGCACGTCCGGATTGCCCCGGAACGTGCGCATATTGTGCAAGCCCTGGATACCCATGCCGATGCAGCCCAGCACAATCCGATTGGCAGGAGAAGCTCGCTGGGCCAACCCTAGGGCCGAAGCGGGAATCCATGTGGGTAACCCTCCTAGCAAAACCCCCGCCGCCGACCGGCCCAGCCATTCCCTTCGCCCCATCTTTTTCTCCAAATGTTCACTACATGAACCCATGGAAGATCTCCTTGGTAAAAGAGCCTCTGGCAAAACATCCGCCCCGGCAAAGGCAAACCGCTGCCTTTTATTTTGCCCAGCTCTTCCCGCAACGAAAAGAGATCCCAAGAGATACCTACCCATCAGAAAACAATCACCCCTACGCTCCTTGCAAAGAACATTGTCCGGGGAATAAGGCGGCCAAGGGAGAAGAGAATATCTTTTCATCACACTTTGGTTTCCGAAACACTTGGGCCGGGCCTCCCCGGGGAGCAATAAAAACAGGATTATAACGTCCCGCATCCGGCCACCAACAGGGCAGATATTCACTCAGCCAATGCTAAGAGGCGGTCCCGAAATTCCGTTTTAGCCGGGAGAATCCGTTTTAGCCAGGAGAAAAGGTCCTCTTTCTACCTGCATCCTTCCGAAAAACCGCACCAAAACGGGACTTTTGGTAAGTGGGGATGGAGGGGAAGGATCGGCCGATGACCTCCGGGAGACAATTTCCGGACAGCCTCTTAGGGGACTGGATCCCCGGAAGTCATTACCCAATGGGTGGGGTGCGAGCCGATTTTTACCCCCTATAAGTTATACAAGTTTACAGAGGTGGGGCTGGGGGATACAGTCACACTAAAATGTTCCCAATGGCGAAAATTGCGGTTAGCCGTCCGAGTCGGGTTCCCCTTCTTCGCGCACGCTGAACTCCAGCTTCCAGCGGCGATCGGTCTGCGTGCTGACGCACCAAAGTTCCAGCATTCCTAGTTCGGTAATGCGGGCGTGGAAGCGGACCGGCACATAAGGCTCCTGGATGCTTTCGTCCCGGACCAACATGGTTTCCAGCGGGGCAGTTTCGACCAATTCCTCCGGACTCCACTGGGTAAGCAGGGTGCCGGGCCGATCTTGTTTGCGCACCGAGGAGCTAAAGAAGCGGAACTGGGCGGGTTCGCCGACGACCAGACCGATCTCGCCGGAGGGAACATCTGTTTCTGTGCCTTCTTCCATGCCGATCGGCACGACACAAAGGGCTTGCAGGGGCCTGGGCGCTCCGGGCACCGCGGGTCCGGCCGTTTCGATGCCCACATAATAGGCCCGGGCGGTGCCGCCCCGGATGCGCACCCCCCCTCGCTGCTTGGTCCAGCCGTAGTAGGCCGCCCCTCGGGCCACAGCAAAATCCAAATCGGGTTTGCCCTCCAGCACCTTGGGCGCTTCTTTGGCGCCGAACCAAGCGGCCAGGACCTCCAGAAGCCGACGCCGAAGCACCTCCGCCTTAAATACGCCGCCGTTAAACAGGACATGGGTTGGTCGAACCGGCCCGGCCGTGTCGCCATGCGCCGTCAAAAAGGCCGCCACATGGCGTGTGATCGCCGTATCTGTTTCAAACGGCAGCCCCAATTCCAGAAAGCCGGACACTCGCCGGCGGGCCGGCTTATCGGTAATTTTGCACATCGGGAAAAATCCGTCCACTATCACTTCCTGCACCTTGGTCCGCGCCAACGGGACGGAAATGGTCTTGGCAATCAGGCGAGCGCCTCGGCCCAGGATGCTGACCGGATGTTGATCCGGTGCGTCGGGTCCGAGGAGCACCTCCTTGGCCTCTCGGCAGGCATGCCAGAGGGCCACCGATTGCCAGGGGTCCAGACGGATGCCTTTTTCGGCGAACAGGGCGGCGGTGGCATGGGCCAGGGCCAGATCCATGTTATCGCCGCCGATGAGCAGATGGTTGCCCACAGCCCGCCGCTCCAGATAGAGCTGGCCGTTCTCCTCGGCCACGCTGACCAGCGTCAGATCGGTGGTGCCGCCGCCCACGTCGCAGACCAGCAGACAGTCGCCGACTTTCAGGAGCCGCCGCCACCGCTCTCCCCGGTCGGCCAGCCAGGCATACAAAGCCGCCTGCGGTTCTTCCAACAGGACTAGGTCTTCGGGCAGACCGGCGGCCAGGGCGGCCTCCCGTGTCAGTTCCCTAGCGCTGGCGTCGAACGAAGCGGGCACGGTCAGCACCACTTTCTGCCGGGCCACCGGGGCATCGGGAAAAGCCGACTCCCAGGCCGCCACCAAATGTTCCAAATACCGTTGGGAAGCCACGAGCGGGGAAACTTTTGGCACGTCGTCCGGGGCCTGCCAGGGCAGAATCGGTTGCCGACGATCCACACGGGCATAGCAGAGCCAACTTTTGGCCCCGCTGACGGTCCGCTGGGGCATTTCGGCCGATTGCCGACGGGCATATTCGCCGACGGCAAAATCCCGCCGCTTGGCCCAGGGCAGATCCAACGCCCCGGCGTTGGCCTCCTCCGCGGCAGCTAAATACAAAAAGGAAGGCAGCAGCCCCCGTGCTTCCACCGTGCCGGCGGCTACCAACTGCGGCACCCGAAACACCTCCACACAGGGTTGCTCGGCGTCCAACCGCGTATAAGCAAGCACACTATTCGTGGTGCCTAGATCAATGCCCACCACATACTTGGATTGCGTAGTCATGGCAACCGGTCAATCTGTGAAAAAAAAGGCGTGCAGAAGCGGCCTATGCCGACTAGGATGACCGGCGAAGGGGCCCGGATTTCCCGGAACCAATGGGCCGCCCTCGATGCACTCCGAGGGATTTCTTAATGTGACTGTATCCACCGGAAGTAATTACCACATCTGTGGGAATCGGGCCAATTTGTACCCGTTACCAGTGACTGGCCGGGCGGAGACAATCAAATTAATTTGACTGCATCTCCCCGGGCCGACCCCTCCCCGTTGTAGGAGCTAAGAATCGGATCGAATACCACAGATTGGGGTCATCGTTCCGGGGGGATCCAGTCAAGCTAAAATGTTCCGGATTTTCGTACTGTCTGGATTCCCACTTTCGTGGGGAGGACTTCCAAGGAAGTGGATCCTGTCCTACCAGGCGGAAAAGTGCTAGGAGGATTGGATTTCCACCTCGGCGGGGGCGATGATCCAGGCGGCCTCTTCAGGCCCGGTCCAGGTGGGCAGATCACATCGGCTGGCTTGCCAGCCCGGATGGACCACCTGGCCCCGGTAGGGCGGTTGGCCCGCCACTTGGCCGACCAGCCGATACCGGTTCGGATCAAATCCCCGGGGCACTTCGATGACAGTGCCTTCTTGGGCCTGGAGGACCGGGCGGAGCGCGAAAAACCGGTCCAATGTTTTGGCCGTATTTCGGAGCACCTCCCGAGCAGCCGCCCCAATCTGGGCATCGGTATATTGATCCAAGGGCTCTAGAACCAGATCGACCAGTCGGGCTTCGCGTTGCAAGGCGGCCAAGAGGGTTAGGGCCTCGCTCCGGGTGGGGCCAACAGGTTTGGCCGCTGCTTTGGCCCCTGGCCTGGTTGCAGGCCTTCCCAGCGGTAGGACCGGCCCTTGGGGGACTGTCGTGCCCGCTGCCGTCTCTGCCGGACCTGGCTCCGGAATCGCCCCAGCCGATCCGGCGCCTGGCTGCCGCCGCTCCTGCGCCCATTGGTCCAGGGCTTGCCGAACCCGCTCGGCCGCCACCCGGGAAAACAACACCGCAAAAAACGCCCGTATCGCCACCCAAATCCGCATAGAAACTCCTCCTAGGAAAATCCGAATTCTTCTATTACACTGCATCCTAGACGGTTCGGTCAATCCCCGGCTTCGGGGCAAAAGCGGCATCGGAGGCACGGAGCTGCCTTTCCCTGAGAGGTTGTGCCGCAATTGGTGCCGGCTAGCAGCCCCCAGCCCCTTCCAAACCCTTCCGGTTTACCCAAATGGCCGTTTTTGTTAGGGCGTTGGCAGTCAGGGGGGCTGCCGGTTGGGAGACTCCGCCTAAAAAAAGGTACCACTTTAGCCGAATGAAGGGGAGCGATGTGTCATTCCTGCGAAGCAGGAATCCAGGCTACTGTGTGCCTGCTATTGTGTTCCTCATGGGCTAGCGGGAACGCTGGGATACTGTCTGGACTGCCGCTCTGGCGGGAATGACACCCCTCAGCCGGCTTCCCTGGAAACGTCCTCTCCCACCGGGGGAGAAGCGGGGTGCTTCATTCGGCTAAAATGTTACAAAATTCCAGGAGAGCCTTTGAGACCCGAAGCAGGTAAAAAGCTATCCTAAAGGAGCACCAGGAGCATGGCGACGGAACTCATCTGGCTAGGACACGGCACCTGGGAGATTGCTGCCGAAGGCGGCCGGGTGGTGTTGGACCCGTTTTTGGACGAGAACCCGGTGGCGGCCAAAACCGCCGACCAGGTCGAAGCGGACTACATCCTGATCTCCCATGGGCATTATGACCATATGGCGGATGCAGAGAAGATTGCCCGTCGGACCGGAGCGACGATCATCGGCTGTTATGAAATTTGCGAGTATTTCCGGCGGCGAGGGATCGAGCGGGTTTGTCCGATGAATATCGGGGGCACCTGCCAGCAGCCGTTCGGTCGGGTGAAGATGACGCCGGCCTGGCATAGTTCCACATTGCCGGACGGCACACCAGGCGGGGCCGCTGCCGGCTTTTTGCTCTTTTTGCCAGAAGGAAATGCCTATTTTGCCTGCGATACCGCTCTGATGCAGGATATGACGCTGATTGGCCGGGTCGGCCTAGAAATAGCCGTCTTACCGATCGGAGACAATTTCACCATGGGGCCGGAAGACGCGCTGGAGGCGGTCCGGTTGCTAAAACCCCGACGGGTCGTCCCGGTCCATGTGAATACCTGGCCGGTCATCCAACAAGATGTCCAAAGCTGGGCCCAGCAAGTCCAGCGGGAAACCCAAACGGAGGTGATCCTTCTCCAACCGGGCCAGTCCCTCCGCCTGGCCTGATCACCCCCGTCCTACTGATCTTCCTAAAACGTAGTGTCACTAACCTCCTTGGTTTTCGGCTATATTGGTGTCCCTTGGTTTTGCGAAGATGAATAGGTGGACGGTATCAACCGGGAGCAATTGGCCACTCTCTGGGCAGGCCGAAGGTTTTTCGCCTCTCCTAGCCACGACAAATGGTATGGGCCTGGCCAGATGGATTGACTTAAATTAGCGAACAGAACTGTGGGGGGTTCCTGGGGAGGTGTTAGAGAGGTTAAGAGATGGCGAAGGAAACCTTCCTGGCTGCGGTGGGGGATGTCCATGGGCACCTGCAACTTTGTTTATGCGTGTTGGCTCGTTGGCAACGGGAGCTGGGACGGCAGTTCGACGCCGTGCTGCTTTGCGGCGACGTGGGAACATTTACATCGGAGGACCAGTTGGATAACGCCACCCGAAGGCACGCCAGGCAAAACCCGTGTGAGCTGGAGTTTTTGTATCAGTGGGCTATTCAGCCGCAACCCCGGTGGATTCAGGGGATATTTGCTTCTCTGGAAGAGGGAGGGCTGGGGCTGACCTGTCCGGTGATCATGGTGCACGGCAATCACGAGGGCTTTGCCCATCTGGAACGTCTGGTTCCGGACAGTTGGCCCCACACCCCCGTCTCCTATCTGGAGCTCCCGGCGGTGGACACGGAGGGACATGTCCGGCTGCTCCCTTCAGGAGGGCGCGTGCGGTTGTCCAGTGGAGCCGTCATTGCAGGAGTTGGAGGTGTTCAGCCTGGCCAGCGAAAGGTTTGCTATCATCCCATGGCGTACATCGATCCTTTGGCAGTGGAATGGCTTTTAGAAAATGGCCCTGTTGACGTGTTGATGACACACCAGGGCCCACAGTTGCTTCAAAAAGAAAAAGGAGCGGTTCTTTTGGATCCCCTTTTGCAGGAGTGTTTGGCCCGGGTATGGGTTCATGGGCATTCGGTGGCCTCGCCGGACATTTCGCATGGGGGGCGGCGGAAAGAAACCCAGGTGGTTCCTTTGGAAGGCATTGGGTTCCATCTCCCCAGAGGAACTAGGGGAGCAAGCGTCCCTTACGAGGTGGGCTTACACGGGTGGGCTCTGGTCTGGCTGGAGGACAAAAAAGTCCACACTCAGAAAACCTCTCCCCCCTTTTACCGGGAGTACCGCCGTCACCGATGGATTGAAAAGAAAGGTCTGTTGGTTTGCCCTGATCTTGCTCGGTGGGTTTAGCGGCACATTTTTAGATAACATCTAAAGCCCAACGAAGTTAAAAAGGATTTCACGACAGCCTTTTGGAGACCGGCCGGGCCGGAGGTCGGGGCGGGCATTTTCCCCTCCGGGGGGCTTGTGAACTGCGCCGTCCGGGGTAATGTTAACGAAGTAGGGGCAACCGGGGACACCGGAAAGGTTGGCTGCCGGCAAAGGGCAACGCCATGCGCGAGATTCTGTTCGAATATGATCTTCATCCCACCACCTGGGTTTACATCTCTTCGTTGATGATGATCGGGATTTACTTCAAATTCGGCCGGTTTTGGAGTATCCGGAATCTGGATCTTCTGCTACTGATTGCCTATGCACCGGGGTTATTAATGGTGGCCGGACATCGGCCGGAGTGGGTCCAGCGATTGGGATATAGCTGGCTTTTTGTGCTTAGCGGCATGATGCTCGTCCGGATGCTGTTGGATACGTTGATGGTGCGCCGGCCGCTGTTAGAACCGAACTTGTCAGCCAGTGGGTTAACATTTACCTGTATTGCCATGTTGGTCTTTTTAAGTACGAATGTGATCACGGAATCGCTAAAGGAAAGCGAAGTCACCGGCGCCCTGCTGGCGAATCATGTTTTGGAGAAAAAGGAATTGCCCAAAGCCGGCAGCCCAGGACAGCGGCCCAATGTGGGTTATCCGCTGTTTCATATTTTCGCCAGCTTTTCCGACCGTCCGGTGCCGAAGGATACGCCCCCCGAGCAGGTAGAACGGGCCTTGATCCGGCGGGCTGTTACACGTTCTTTAGCCGTGTTGGCCCATCTGGCCGTGGTGCTGGGCCTTATAGTGATCGGATATCGCCATTTTGAAAACTCGCATACTGGCATCGCGATGGCTTCGTTGTATCTGCTATTGCCTTACACCGCCCAGACGACGCCGCGGCTGGATCACGTGGCGCCGGCCGCCTTGTTGGTTTGGGCCGCCGAGGCCTATCGTCGGCCTGGAATTGCCGGGGCTTTGATTGGATTGGCCGGCAGCTTGATTTTTTATCCTCTGCTGCTGGTGCCGTTGTGGTGTGGTTATTACTGGCGGCGGGGGCGATGGCGGTTTTTGATTGCCCTCGGTGCGGTGCTCTTAGGGATGACGTTGTCTTTGCTGCTGTTTTCTAAGGACACAGAAACCTTTCTGAGCCAACTCCGCCAGATGTACGGGCTGGAGGAGATTGCAGCGATGTTTCAGACCAGCCCTCCGACCGAACCAGGGGCCGGGTTTTGGCATTTTCATATTGCGTATTACCGGATTCCGGTGTTTGTAGCGATGGTGGTGCTGGCAGGGAGTTTGGCCATCTGGCCCCCGCAGAAAAACTATGCCACCTTGCTGAGTTGTTCGGCGGCCGTGATGCTGGCTTGCCAATTCTGGCATATGCCCGGCGGCGGCACGTATCTGAATTGGTACCTCCCCTTGGCCCTGCTGATGATCTTTCGGCCCAACCTGGAAGACCGCATCGCCACCACCGCAGTGGTCCCGGCCGAGGCAACCTGGTTGGTTCATCTTTTCCCGGTCCTGCGTGCCAGAACCTCTTCGCCCCCGCCGTACACCCCGCCCGGTTCGACTACCTCTCCCTAAATGGAGTGTTCCGAAAGGGGGAACTTCGCCCCTTGTTCGCCTCCGAAAGGTTGGGGTTGCTCGGAGGGAGAAAGGCTTCTATGATTGGGGGGTTTATAGAGGAGAGCGGGGCGGCTGCCGGTTTCCTCAAATGGCGGGAATCTTCCCATCCAATCGCATCCATGGAAGGGAATCCACAGTACCCCTCCTATCGGGGGGGCAACTCAGGGAGATTGCCGGATGGTGGCGAAAACGGCCTGGCACGCGGTGCGGGTCATCACCTTGTTAGGGGGTCTCCTGTTGCTGCCTGCAACGGCTATGGTTGGGCCGGGCAAGGGGACGCCCTGGGCCTATTGGATATGGGAAGGCTCTTTGGGGGTCAAGTTGGCCTCGGCCAGAGAACCTTTTGATTTGGGGCCAGACGACAACGGGCCATCCTCTCTCCCTACAAAAGATCAGTTAATCGATCAAAATAATCAGCTTTTCGCTCAGGCTTCTTCGGATAGGAGGGCCTCCGAATCCACAGCTCCGAGATCTCCTCTTGGATTCCCCTCTGAGGGGGGGGCGAAAGGCATCCCGCAAATCCGGGCGGGAGAGATTCGACGCCTTTGGACCCCGAAAAAAGGGGGTTGGAGTTGCCGGTTCCTTGGGAAGCCCGAGCAACAAATCCGGCAAATCGCCGGGGACCGGGGGTTGGGAATCGGGCTCCGGAGGCATCCCCCTTATTCGGGGGGACAAACTGCCAAACGGTTTCCTCCGTGAGGGCGGTTTCCCCTTCGCAGTTATTGCCTTGGCAGAAAGATTGTCGCCAGTTAGGTCGATATTTGGAACAATTAGGGGCCACCGAATATTCGGTGCATCCTTGGGAGCCTGCTGGGGGCGTGTATCGGGCCTGGTGTCGGATGAAGGTACTGCCGAACGGCTCGTTATGGAGACGGCACTTTGAAGCCACAGGCCAGACTGCTGCCGAGGCCATGCTCAAGGTAGCGGAGCAGGTCCTCCAATGGCGGGAAAGAAATATAGACGGGGGACAATTCCCCTAAAAAAGGGGGCCATCCAGGAAAAACTTTTCCAACTTTCCCGGGAGCACTGTTGAAAACGCTCGGGGGATGGTAGAGTGGGCAGAGTAGGAGAAACGCGTCGGCAGGGGCAGGGAAATTGCTTGTACCCCCCGACTGGGGCATCTGCCGAGGAATAGGAGAAAAAACCCGTTAGAGGGGTACCGGGGGCTTGTCAATTGGCTAAAGAACTGGCTAGGCTATGAGAATAGACCGAAGGGGATGGTGTTTACCCATTCGGCTTGGCAGTGTGGCGGGACGGTACTGTCTTCCGAGAAGGCTGTGGGAAGAGCCTTTCCGGGGGTACCAGAGTATAATAGCAGAGTTAGACGAAGGAGAACCGGAACCGGCCCTTTCAGTCCGGGAAAGGACCCCTGGGCTGGCCAATGTGGAAGCAATCTTGTTTTTAGCCGAAGAGCCGTTGACGACTCGAAAAATTGCCCAATGGGCCGGCTTGGCAGATGCGACCCAAGCGCGTACACTGATTCGTTTTCTGAATCGGTTGTATGATGAAGAAGGCCGAGCTTTTCGGGTCGAAGAGGTAGCGGGGGGCTTCCAACTATTAACCCGGCCCCAATTTGCCCCTTGGCTTCGGCGGCTGCTCGGGTCGGCCCGGGAAGTGCGACTGTCCGGGCCGGCACTAGAAACCCTGGCGGTGGTGGCCTATCGCCAGCCGATCCTCCGGGCAGAAATTGAAGCCATTCGAGGCGTCCAATGTGCAGAAATCCTTCGTCAGTTGATGGACCAGGATTTGATCCGCATTGTCGGGCGGTCCAATGAATTGGGACGCCCCTTTTTATACGGAACCACCAAACGATTTCTTCAGCTTTTCGGACTTCGACATTTGCAGGAACTTCCCCAGGTGGAAATCCGTCAACCTTTAGGGCAGTCCCAACTCGAAACCCCTTCGGAAAACCAGATCCCTTCCCAAGAGGTGACCATCGTTTAACTTGCCATTTTCCTACGTGAAACGAGTACGATAAAGGAGTCGAACGTGAGTGCTCAATTGTCCAATCTGACGGTGCTTGACGAACTTCAAGCTTTCTGTGTTGCCGGATGGGGAGACCTCTCCAACCTTGCTCCCCGTCCTGCCCGAGATGACGATC
>Ga0272449_1005116_pt1 | contig 10375 bp, 11 predicted proteins | sample YNPCB0241_FD_198679 | JGI IMG/M metagenome (GOLD analysis project Ga0272449, IMG submission 198679) | Hot spring sediment microbial communities from Yellowstone National Park, WY, United States - YNP-CB-024-1 | ecosystem: Environmental > Aquatic > Thermal springs > Hot (42-90C) > Sediment...
TAATTAGGATTTTATCAATACTTACTCTAGCACTTAGGTTCCCCCACGTTCCCGTCATCAACCTATGTTCATATGCTTTCTTTGCAATGAGAACCAGCTTCTTCCGAAGAGTACCCTCATTATTTTTTATCAAATCGAAAAAGTCATATCTTATAATATAAGTCTTATTAAGCCTAGGTTGTATCGACTTTTACTTGGTTTTTTGCTTTTTTCTTATTTATGCTTTGTAGATAGGGTGTAGGTATATGATATTATGACTTTTTACTGTATTTAAGGTTTAGGAGGTCTTCGAGGCTGTAAATAAAGGTGCTAGTTTCCTAGGAAATTTGTAAAGTGAGCTTGGGGTATGCTGAAGTCCTATCCCTTACATGCTTCAGTGTAGTATCAGAGGTTCAGTTTAAGGAATACTGTTGAGAGGTTCTTCGGATACCTTGAAGCAGAAGACTAGGAGATTCTATAACGTAAATAGTTGGAGGATAGAATCTATAGAAGGCTATGCATCAGCAATAGCAGTAATAAGAAGCATACTCACAATAATGAAAACCCAAGAAGGCCTATTACCTGGCATGACAGGATCCTTCATCATTAACAAGATTTAAATAGCGGAGAATAAAAATATGCTAGAAGGGGGCGTTTATGGCTCGAATTGAAGTTCAAAATGTCACAAAGTATTATGATAACAAAAAGGTCTTGGACGATGTAACATTTACTGTTGAGGATAAGTCTATAACCTGCATACTCGGCCCTCCCAATGCTGGAAAAACAACCTTATTGAGGGTAATCGCAGGCCTCGAGAAACATGACTCGGGCGTTATAAAGATTGATGGAAAAGTAGCTAATAATCTTAGACCTATTGATAGAAAAGTGGCCATGGTATTCCAAAATTTTGCCCTATATCCGCATATGACCGTTTTCGATAACATTGCATCGCCATTAAGAATAATGAAAAGAAGTCAGGAAGAGATAGTGAAAAGAGTTAAGGATGTTACAGAATTACTTAAGATAAATTATCTTCTGAATAGAAGGCCCGCTGAGCTAAGCGGAGGCGAGAGGCAGAGAGTTGCTATTGCAAGAGCGTTAGTAAGAGATGATGTTGAGATTTTCTTATTAGATGAGCCACTAACAAATTTAGACTATAAGATAAGAGAAGAAATGAGGGCTGAACTTAGAAATATATTTATGAGAAGAGGCGGTACTATAATAATTGCTTCGCCTGATCCACTTGATGCGTTTGCTATCGCTCATCACGTCGTCGTAATGAATATGGGCCGGGTTATCCAAACTGGTAGAGTTCGAGAAGTTTACGATAATCCTAGAAATACATTAGTAGCAAAGATACTTTCACGTCCACAAATAAATCTTATTGAGGCGGTGATAGAAAGACATGAAGGGAGAAAATTATTCCTTAGTGTTTCTAATAACTTTTCGATAGATGTGACTAGATATGAAGAAAAGTTACGAAATGAAAATGAGTACCTGATCGGAATAAGACCGCACGAAATATTCTTCGTATCTTCTGAACAAATTCCAAAAGATTGTGTAACTCTTGCGGCTAGCGTCATAATAACTGAGATTGAAGGTTCCGAGTCAATAATTCACGTTGATTGGGATGGAAAACGTATTGTTATATACTGTCCATATATTAAACGATTAACGCCTGGTGAAAAGATACAAATAGGCTTCCGTTTAAGAGACGTATACATATATAGCAAGAGGACTGGTGACCTTATTACCAAATACACGTGATGTAAATATGGTCACAGTCAGATTAGAAAATATAACGCACATATACCCAGGTAACGTAGAAGCAGTTAAGGATGTATCTATTACTTTTCTTCCTACTTTTAATGGGTTACTTGGTCCCTCTGGGTGCGGAAAGACTACGTTAATGAAAATCATTGCAGGCCTAATAAGTCCAACAAAAGGGAGAGTCTATTTCAATGATACAGATGTTACTGATTTATCACCGCAGGCTAGGAATATCGCCATGGTATTTCAATTCCCCGTGGTCTACGACATGAGCGTCTATGATAACATAGCTTTTCCCCTTAGAGTACGTAAAGTATCGGAACATGAAATAAGGAAAAAAGTTCAGGATGTAGCTAACTTTCTTAATCTAAAAGACGTCCTAGAAAAAAATGCTCTGAAACTAGATTCTAATTCTAAACAAAGGGTTGCCATTGCCAGGGCACTTGTTCGAGACCCGAATTTATTCATCCTAGATGAACCATTTTCAAATGTCGATCCTGAAAATAGACTAGTTTTAAGAGCTAAATTAAAAGAGATACAAAAAGAATTAAAGAGTCCAATGATCTTCGTAACTCATGACCAGGCAGAAGCTCTTACTCTTTCTGAAATGATTGCAGTAATGAAAGAGGGAAGAATAATTCAATACGACACGCCGGAGAAAATCTATAGTGATCCAAAGGATGTGTTTGTAGCATATTTTGTAGGAATCCCTGGGATGAATATACTTGATTGCCACTTAAAAGATGGAAAGCTGAAAGTAGGTGAAATTCTTTTGGATATTTCTTCTGTTAAAAACTTGTCAGAGTTAAAGAACTATGGTTCAGAATTTATCCTAGGAATAAGAGCAGAACATATAGATGTACGTAAAACACCTATGAGTAGGGAATATATTCCCATGAAATGCATATTAGTGGAAGATTTAGGAACTTTACAGCTTCTATATCTGCAGGGTAAAGGGATAAACCTAAAAGCAAAGGTATCTCATGACCTTGACATCAATGAGGGAGATACAGTATATGTAAAACTCGCAGGTGAATACTTAAAGGTTTTCAAAAAAACTGGGGAAAGAATTCTCTAACCTCTTCTGAAAATTATGACTCCGATCGCCCCTCCTATAAGAAGAGGAATCCATATAGAAAACGGATGATCTGGTTCGATAAATCTTAACCAAAGAAGACATATTCCAAAGGTCAACATTATTGAGATAAAGATTCTTTCACCTTTTGTAGTTTTAATTGGTAGTACCATAAATTTCACCTTACCGCTCCGAAGGTTAGCGCTCTCGCTAAATATCTTTGTAAGTAATATATGAAACCTAGAATCGGCGATATAGTAATAATAGTCAAGGCAGCTATTTCACCCCAATTAACCCATGTCTGGGACATGTAGTGAAGTAAACCACCTGTTAGCGGCATTGCGGCCGTTGATGTAGTAAATAGTGATGCAAAAAGCATCTCATTCCATGTAAAAACAAAAACGAAAAGACCTGATACAATAATTGCAGGTCTTAAGAGAGGTAGGACGATCTTTATAAGAACTTGCCAAAATGTGTAGCCATCTATTATAGCTGCTTCTTCTATGTCTTTAGGAATGCCGTCAATAAACCCTTTTAGCAACCATATCGTAAAAGGTAAATTAGCAATACTATTGACAATTACAAGGCCTATGATCGTGTCAAATAGTCTTAATGATACGTATAGAGTGTAGTAAGGTATAAGAAACGCTGCCGCAGGAGCCATTCTATTCGTTAAAAGCCAGAATAATAAATGATTGTCTCCTTTAAACTTAAGTCTTGAAAAAGCATATGCTGCTGGGATCGCAATTATTATACAAAGAATCGCTTCTATAACAGAGATTAGAGCAGAGTTTCGAATATAAAATCCGTATACATCTTCGAATAATGGCCTATAATAATTTTGAAATGTAGGATTAGTAGGCCACAAGGAGAACTCAGATATTATTTCTAGCCGTGTTTTAAGTGAAATTGACAAAAGCCAGTAAATTGGAAACATTATGAACACGGTGAAGGCTGCACAGATGATGATCATCATTATCTTTTTCATCATTTACGCTCACCCATAATAACTTTTAGAAAAATAAATGTTAACAATATTATTATGTAGAGAAAGAATAATGATAGTGCAGCTCCATAACCCATGTTAAGTTGGCTCATTGTAGTTTTTACTATAAGGATGCTCATAAAATTGGTAACCTTATAAGGTCCTTCAGAAGTAAGGACCCATATTTCGTCAAATATTTTCAGGCAATCTATCATTCTTATTAACCCTACTACAAATAATGCATATCGTAAGTTAGGTAGAGTTATGTACCTAAAGATATGCCATGAAGAGGCACCATCTACCATTGCAGATTCATAAGGCTCTGGAGGAATAGAGGCTCTTGCGGCAACAAGTACCAGTATCACGAATGGCGTCCAGTGCCAAATATCCATTAAGACCGCTGTAAAGAATGCATGGAAAGGGTCACTACCAATCGAGTATGTAATTCCGAATTGTGACAACAGTCTTGGTATAGGGCCTATGTCGGAACGGAACATTAATAACCAGGCAGCTCCCACGGTTAGCGGAGGCAACAAAACGGGAGAGGTAATGATAGTTCTTATAACACGATTCATCCTCGTATCAGTATAGAGTATTAGTGCAAGGATAAGTCCTAAAAGTAGCTCAATTGTCACGCAAACTGATGTGAATACTAATCCGATCATCAATGATCTAAAGACTGTAGGGTCGTTCATTAATAATAAGAAGTTTCCATATCCTATGAAAGTTGGCTCAAGTCCGGTCATATAGTATCTAAGAGTCGACAAGTATGCAGCATATATTATGGGCATGAAAGAATTAAATCCAACAAGGGCTATTGCGGGTAAGACTAATAGCCATGGGCTACTGAGTTTCATATCTGTGTTAAAAAAATAAAGGGGGCGGTATTTAAATTTAATAATAGAGATTTAGCGGTAGCCCAATTTCTTAAGCTCATCATCAATAGCTCTAGCTAGCTCTTTTGCACATTGTTCAGGTGTTAATTCGCCAGAAACTGCTTTTGCAAGTGTAGTATAATAAACATACAATAGCGGTGCATAATCGCCTATTTCTAATGGTGTTCCTACAAAGTATCTTCTCGCAATTGGGTCACGTATTAATGAGAATAACCCTCCAAATTTTTCATCTAATGGATTCAACTCAGGATTAGTTAGGACGGAGGTCCTTACAGTAGTACCGATAGCCTTGGCTCTTTCAAGTTCATTTAATGGTGATATAACGAATTGAGCCCACAAAAGGGCAGCTTCGGGATGAGGTGAACACTTAGGGACGGTGTAACCACTAATGTCAGCGTATCCAATAGGCATATAGGGTCTCCAATACTCTCTATCGACGGGCGGGAGCGCAAGCCTAAACTTGCCAGCAATTTTCGAAAGCTGCGGATTTGCATAAGTAGAAACAAACTGAGTATATGTCATCGCTTGAGCGACTCTTCCGGCGGCTACTTGCTCTCCAGCCTCGGCATATATCATTTCCCGAACTCCAGGAGGCGCATAAGGCAACCATTTAAGAAATGTCTCTATGGCTCTAATAGCTTGGGGACTATCTAACATTCCACCGTTGGCAACAGAGGCACTCCAAGTTTTTGTATTTATACCCCAAGGCAGAATATCCCTAGGATACGGATCTAATCCTTCTCCAGTAGCACCACATGATGGAAACCATGTCTCAAAGAAATCGAATCCTAATGCTTCATGAGCTTTAGCTCCGTCCGCACCTATGAATCCATATAAGTCAGGTGGTCGTGTGAAAAACTCTGCTATATCAAGCATCTCATCATAATATCTAGGAGGTCTTAGTTCATAACCATACTTCTTCTTAAATTCTTCTTTTTCTTTAGGATTCTCAAATAAGTCTGTTCTATAGATATAGGTCTTGGGGAAGTATTCAGCTGGGATAGACAGTATGCGCCCTTTTGCATCCATACAATATGGAAGAGGAAAGATATCATCTGGGTTAAAAGCTGGTTCCACAAGCTCAGGATGATCTTCCATAAGTTCAGTATATGGAATTGTCCAGCCTTTCCTGATCCATGTCCCAACCATGTCTTGGTCATCATACGTTGATGTATATATTGCGGTACATCGCTCCATGTCGAGTATCTCTTTTTCCATCACTAATTCATTTGATGTTAGCTCCCAATCAACTTTTATGCCGGTTAATTCAGTAAACTTCGGGGCTACCACATCCCTTAGATAGAAATTAGGTTCCCATGCTTGTGCTAAGATTTTTATCGTAATTCCACTATAGCGTCTACCGGCTTCCTTCCACCATCTAATAAGTTCTTCTTCAGGTTTGGGTAGTATAGCTGGAGCCGTAACGGTTTGCGTAGTTGTTACCGTTCCCGCACGCTCAGTTACTGTTACTGCAGAAGTAATTATTCTCTCAATAACTTCCCTTGGTTTTGCAAGATACCCCACCGCTGCACCGACGATTAGTCCTCCTATGACGCTAGCAATCCATGCTCTTCTACTAATAGCTTTTCCTGACATGTCTATATTACTTCTATTGGTTATTAATAAATATTCTGTTTAGAGATAGTGTCCAAATAAGGCGTTATATTTAAAGGCTTGTTGTTTTACATTGTTTGTACGGGTATTACGCCCTGGTTTTAAGCTGTTTTAAGAGTAACATAAAAGTAGGTTAGTTAAGATCTTAGCAATCTTAGATTATTATGATGTTTATGGTAATTGTAGGAGGGTTTCTAGGGTTCTGAGCTTGGCTTTGGAGCCTATAAGCAAGTCAGCAGTTCACTACCTTGCAAGAGAGGTATCTATAATTAAGATTGCTAGGGAGCCTAGGTATAGGAGGTGTATAGCTGTTGATGAGACTAAGCTATGTGTTAAGAAATCCCATGTATATCAGTGGTCTGCTGTAGACGTGGATTTCAAGGAATTGCTGGCTCTGGAGGTGTCGTATGGTAGGAGCAGCCTAAACGCATTAGCATTCCTTAAGAAAGCATTGAGGATGTGTATAAACAAGCCGTTGGTATTGGTTGATGGGGGTCCATGGTATAGGTGGGCATTTGAGAGGCTTGGGCTAGAGTATAGGTATGATAGGTTCGGTATGAGGAATAGGGTTGAGAGATTCTTTAGATACTTTAAGGAGAGATCAGCAGTATTTCACCACAAGATGAGTGCAAAAGATTATTGTCTAGAGAGATAAAGAATCTTAGCCTATCCCTAAGACTATTCGCACTATCAGATTGTTTAATTCTTAAAATTTAAATAATAAACAGGAGAGACAAATACTGTGAAAAATTCTGTAAAAGTGGCACCATCCATAATTTCTGCGAACATGCTTAAACTGTCAGAAGAAATAGAGATATTAGAAAGATCAGGAGCAGACATGATACATATAGATGTGTATCCTTTAATGGTCTTTGCCTTTGAATATAGCGAATTAGCTAATGTTACTATAGGAACTCTTCTCCTAGATTTTCTGAGGAAAAGGACTTCTTTACCCTTGGAGGTTCATCTCGCTATAGAGGTAGACAGTAATATAATAACTGAATACATAAAGCTTGGAGCGGACGTTATAACATTTCATCCAGAGGTGATCGACAATTCTGAAGAAATAGGTAAAATTATTGATACTGTTAAAAAAAACAATATAAAACTTGGATTAGCTACAAGTGTTTCTTCCGATCTAGCGTATATCAAGAAATACGCAAAATACGCTGACCTGATATTGCTGACCACTTCGAATCCAAATTTCTCGGGTAAAATAAAGATTCAGGAATCAGAAAATAAAATTATACAAATCCGTAACTTAATCGGTAATGAGATTGATCTAGCAGTAGATGGAGGTGTGGATGATGAAGTTGGTCCTAAATTTGTTAAATGTGGAGCTTCAATTCTCGTAGTTGGAAAATACATATTCAAATCTAAAAATTATCTTGAGGCCATCCGAAGACTAAAAGATAAATGCATTAACTAATTCTAGACCCTCAGTCTATTTATCAAACATGATGATTTTTATAATATACTAGATGATAATTCAAAGGAATTTACCAGGTCTTCCCTTATCTTCTTAAAAAGGCGATAATATTTATCATAAGTTTTCATATTTTCAGGATTTGGCTTAACCGTCAAAGATAGTGTTACCCATTGAAATATGTCTTCATACCTTAAGATGCCAGCGCCAACACCTGCTAAGAGAGCATCGCCTAAAGGTGCCCCTTGTGCTCCCTCAATATACATAAAATCCAATCCTACTACGTCTGCTATTATCTGCCTCCAAAGCGGAGATTTTGCTCCTCCATTTACTAGAATTGCTCTATTGACTGGGATGCGGGCTTCTTTTGCTGCTTCAATGCTGTCTCTCACAGCGTAAGCTACCCCTTCCAGAAAAGCCCTATAGATATGTGGTGCACGATGATATAAAGTGAGACCAAATAGGTAGCTTCTTAGGTATGGATTCCAATAAGGTGCTCTCTCCCCCACAGTCATATGAGGTGCAAAAATGAGCCCTTCTGAACCCGGCGGTATTTTTTCTGCCATTTTGTCAAGCAAAACGTATGAGGATACATTTAGTTTCTGTCCGAGTATTTTTTCAAGAGGGGCCAACTCATCTCTAAACCATCTGACGACAGCGCCTGCCGTGATGATGCCAGCGAAAGAATATGTTCTTTGCAAATCATAGGCAACGTGCGGAAAGTTCACAAGTTTTTTTGACAAACGTAACTCTTCTTGAATGAAGCCATTACACATTGAAGTACCAATCATGGTAGCTAAGTCTCCGTCTCTTAGAGCACTCACACTTAATGCAGAGACCGCAGCGTCTATTCCGCCTGCGACTACCGGAGTTCCTTTTTTCAGTCCTGTTAATTTTGAACCTTCCTCATTTATCTCGCCGATCACATCTTTTGAACAATTAATTTTTTCAGGGAAAAAAGTCCTTTCAATTCCTAGCTCCTCCATTAAGTCTTCAGCCCAACACCTTTTATGTATATCATAGATTCCGCCGATGACGCCTGCACTAGAATGGTCGATACATACGCTTCCAGTTAACTTATACGCTATGTAATGGTAAGCTGTTACAAGCTGGTAAATTCTTTCCCATATTTTTGGTTCATGCCTTTTGATCCACAATATTTTTGTAAATCCATAATAAGGATCGATTATGTTACCAGTTCTGCTGAAGATATAATCTTCTCCAAACTCTTCTTTAATAAGCCTAGCTTCTTCGGTAGCTCTTCGATCCATCCATATTAAGGCAGGTCTTAGAGCTTTAAATTCTTTATCAACAGGAATACCCGAACCTGTATAAAGGCCGCTTATTGAGACTCCGGCTATCTCATCCGTTTTTATTTGAGCCTTTTTTAGTATATCCTTTATTGAGCTAACATAAGCATTTAACCACACGTCAGGCCATTGTTCAGCCCATCCGGGTCTTTCAATGATTATGTCAGTTTCAACAAAAGAGTCAGCCAGTATTTTGCCATTAATATCAACAAGAAGACTTTTTGTGCCAAACGTCCCTATATCAGTTCCAATAAAGTAGGGAGAACTCATCATATCACGATAGTTATTCAAATGCCACCACCTAATAAATCTAAATTTATTCTTGGAATAATTCATGAAAACACGTTATCGAACATTTTACATAAACATATGTTCCTCTTATAAAAGATGTGAACTCATTTGAAAATCCTCAGGTATATTGTGATGCATGCTAGTTGTATGAAGCCTGTAAAGGTTGATGCTGGTTTCTCCCATCTTATGGCGAGCCTTCTAAAGCGTTTGCTAGCCATGTACAGAATCACTTCACGCTGCTTCTCATCCGTTTATATGTTCCTAGGTCGAGCTTGTAGGGTTTCCCATGCCTCGGCCTACGCTTATTCCTGACGTTGACAAGTATGCTGGCCTTTATACCCTTCTCCTAAGATATGCTCTTTCATCTCTCGTATTGTATGCTGAGTCTACAGAAACTTCGCCGGGTCTGGTTCTAGGCCTACCCCTGCCATACTTGACCCTTATTCCATCTATGACTTCTCTGAACCGTCTGCTATCATGCTCATCTCCAGGACCAACCACAAGGCTTATGGATAGGGATTCCCCGCTTACAGCTACATGGTTCTTCGTTCCCATAACCCTCCAGTATCCATCATATCCTACAAGCTCCGCCCTTTACAAGCCTTCACAGTAGTACTATTTACAGCAACCCTATCTAGGCTTAGTTTTCCAGTAGAGTATCCTATGGCTATCAAGGCTTCAAGAATTTTAGGCCATACGCCCACAACACTCCACTCCTTAAACCTATCCCAGCAAGTCTTGTATGAGCCATACCTGGCAGGCATGTCCATCCAACGGCATCCAGTAACAGACATGTATAGTATACCGTTTACAATAAGCCTATCATCAATCCTAGGTCTTCCAACACTAGCCCTAGGAGGAAGGAGAGACTTTATAATCTCCCATTTCCCATCGCTTAACTCCCTAAACTCCATAACAAAACTAAAAAAGACCTAAATAGTTTTCAGATGAGTTCGATGTAAAATTTGAGAATAAGCTTAACGAATACACCTGTTTTCTATCATTTTTACTTGCTTATTGTCGTTATTG
>Ga0272449_1005119_pt1 | contig 10373 bp, 9 predicted proteins | sample YNPCB0241_FD_198679 | JGI IMG/M metagenome (GOLD analysis project Ga0272449, IMG submission 198679) | Hot spring sediment microbial communities from Yellowstone National Park, WY, United States - YNP-CB-024-1 | ecosystem: Environmental > Aquatic > Thermal springs > Hot (42-90C) > Sediment...
TCGACCTCGACGTCCTCGCGCCGTGCGCCCAACTCTACCAGAGCCGCCGATACCGCTTCCTCTACAGTCTTGCCTGTCTTCTCGCTAACCTTCATCCTTCGCTACTCCCTTCCCAAGGTGCGGAATCTGCCTGTTAATCCAGTGCTGCTGAACTGCACCCACCACGCTGAAGACCACCCAGTAAAGGGCAAGTCCGGCGGGCACCGTGGTGCTAATCCAGGCAATAAAGATAGGCATCGTGATAAGCAGTACGCGTTGCGTGGCATCGGCCGGCGAGGTCGTGAGCCGCGACTGCCAGTACGTGGTCACACCCGCCAGCAACGGCAAAATGAAGTACGGATCCCTACCGCTGAGGGTGGGCACCCAGAGAAACCGCGCGTGCTCGGGATTCACGTAATCAAACCCCAGAAGCGCCTTATAGAGGGCGAACAGAATGGGCAACTGAATCAGGAGCGGGAGGCACCCGGCCATGGGGTTCACACGGTGCTCGCGGTACAACTCCATAATGGCCTTTTGCATCTTTTGCGGATCTTTTCGGCCGTATCTGGCCTGAATTTCCTTCACGCGCGGCTGCAACTGCTGCATTACCGCCATGGAATGCATCTGGGCCCGGGTGAGGGGGTACAGGACCAGTTTTATCAGTATCGTCAACAGGATAATGGCTAGACCGTAGTTGGCTATCCCCACGTACTGCGTGACGTGATACAACCAGTTCAGCAGGGCTACCATGCCTTCAACCAAAGCGTTGAACAAAACCGTCGCCTCCCGCGCCTACACCGGGTCATATCCGCCAGGATGCCAGGGATGACAGCGCAACACACGCCGGACCGCCAACCCCAATCCCATGAGGGGCCCGTAGCGCATGACCGCCTGGCGTGCGTACTCCGAGCAGGACGGGTAGAAGCGACAACAGCGTGGTTTCAAAGGCGACAACACACGCTGGTACAGTACGATCAACCCGCAGAGTACGAACTCAATGACCCGCATGCCCGGCCACCATTCTTTTCAACAGCTGGCTCAACTCAACCAGCAATTCCTTGAAAGCGCGTCCATATGCCCCGGCGCGCGCCACGATGACGTAATCGTATCCGCTGGGGAACATACCCTCCTGGGTGCGACATATCTCTCTGAGCATACGCCTTACCCGGTTGCGCCTTACCGCCTTGCCCACCTTCCGGCCCACCACAAAACCGAACCGGCGCCCAGTACCCTTTCCCCTGAGGGCATAGAGGACCACCGCCCTACCAGGCAGCACCACACCTCTCTCGTATACCGATCGGAACTCGCGCCGTCCCTTTAAAGTCGTCAATGCGCCGGCCCTCCAGTTCAGGCCGTCAACCGCTTCCTGCCCTTCAAACGCCGGCGTTTTATTACCCTCCTCCCGCCCGGCGTGCTCATGCGCCTCCTGAACCCGTGCACCCTCTTACGCCTGCGCCGTTTGGGTTGATAGGTGCGCTTCAAGTGTCTCCCTCCATGGGCCCACCCGATGTACATCCCAATTATACATAAAACCCCGGGGGGCGTCAAGCTGAGGCTCTGCTACCACCTTCTACCAGCAAACCCACGTTGCTAACGCGGCGCCGATCTGCTATGATTAATAACGTACCGCGACCGAGGGTTTTACACAGGTTGTGAATAACCCTGTGAATTAATCGCAACCCTGCCGGGGGGTACCTCTTATGGTATCCAGCGAACTGCTTAACGTCTGGCAAGACCTGACGCGCACTCTGGCCAGGAAGATTAGTCCCCATTCCTACGAAACCTGGTTGAAAGCCATGAAACCTGTGGCCCTCCACCACAACACCTTAGTGGTGGAGGTCCCACACCATTTTTCCAAGGACTGGCTTTCAAACCGCTACCAGCCCATCTTACAGCAAATGCTGCAGCAACTCCTCAGCCAGCAGGTCCAGCTGCGCTTCGTGGTACCTGAAGAGGTGCCGGACATTTTGCTGCAGATGGCCAGGGGGGAGGCCCTGACACCAGACCGGCACAGCCAATCCCAGCTAAATCCCCGGTACACCTTCGATACCTTCGTCGTTGGTAACAGCAACCGTTTCGCCCATGCGGCCTCCCGCGCCGTGGCGGAGGCCCCGGCCAAGGCTTATAACCCACTCTTCATCTACGGAGGTGTGGGCCTTGGCAAAACCCACCTCATGCACGCCATCGGTCATTTCGTGCTCCTGAACCACCGCAGCTTGAGGGTCACCTACGTGACTTCCGAAAAATTCACAAACGACCTGATAAACGCCATACGCGACGATAAGACCGTGGAGTTTCGCTCCAGGTATCGCAGCATTGACGTCCTGCTCGTCGACGATATCCAGTTCCTGGCCGGAAAGGAACGTACCCAGGAAGAGTTTTTCCACACCTTCAACACGCTCCACGAAGCCAACAAGCAGATTATTATCTCCAGCGATCGTCCACCGAAGGACATTCCCACGCTCGAGGACCGCCTGCGGTCCCGCTTCGAGTGGGGTCTGATCACGGATATCCAGGTTCCAGACTTCGAAACCCGTGTGGCCATCCTGAAGAAGAAGGCCCACCTCGACAGCGTGGAGGTCCCGGACGAAATCATAACCTACATCGCGGACCGTATCCAGTCCAACATCCGGGAGTTGGAAGGAGCCTTAATCCGTGTCATAGCCTATGCCTCGCTTACCAACCGGCAGCCAACCCTGGAACTGGCCATGGAACTACTAGAAGACATCCTTCCGCCCCCGAAACCGCGCCAGATAACCGTCTCTTTAATACAGCAGGTGGTGGCTCACCACTACGGCCTTCACCCGGACGAACTCCGGGCCAAGAAACGCACCAGGGCGGTGGCCTTTCCGCGCCAGGTGGCGATGTACCTGGCCCGGGAACTCACAGACCTCTCCTTGCCCCAGATCGGCGAGGAATTCGGCGGGCGGGACCACACCACGGTTTTGCACGCCTTTCACAAGATCGCGCAGGAACGCTTGGCGAGTCCGGAACTGAACCACACCCTCGAGGAACTCAAGCGCCGCCTAACCACACATTACTCCGCATAGCGAAAGGAGTCACATACCGTCGTCAGGTACTCTATCAACTGATTCCACATTACTACTAATACGTATCCACTCCATTTACTTTATATACGCACTACCATATTGACCTCCATCGGTTCCGAACTGAGCTAGCCGGGAGGGAAGCTCATTGTATGTTACGGTAAATCGCACGATTATGGCAGCGGCTTTAAGCATTGTGCAAAGGGCCGTCCCGGCCAAGCCTCCGCTGGCCGCCCTTGGCTGTGTTCACTTGCGCGCGGAGGGTAGCTTACTGCAGTTGACCGGAACCGACTTGGAGCTCTCCTTGCGCACCTGGGTGCCCGCTGGAGTAACCGAAGAGGGCGAAGCCCTTGTGCCGGCGCGCATCCTTACGGACCTCGTCCGGAGGGTTGCGGAGGAGACGGTCATCCTCCGTACCGCAAACGAGAGCAACCAGACGGTCTTCCATTACGGTGAGAACCGGGTGGTCTTCGCCGGTCTGCCCCCGGCCGACTTCCCGAGCGCCATCATGACCTTCGAGGGTCCAAGCCTGCGCCTGAACGAGGGAGCGTTGCGAAACGCCTTGCGGGAGGTTATTTTCGCCGCCAGCACGGACGAGAACCACCCCCTACTGAGTTCCGTATGTTTCATGGTGAATGCGAGTACCACCGAGATGGTGGCCACCGATACGTATCGCCTGGCCTGGCGCCGCCTGGAACACCCTCCCGTGGACGGTGATATCGCACTTCTCATTCCCCTGCGGGCTCTGGCCGAGCTAACCCGGCTTCTCTCGTCGGGAGACGGCAGAGTCGAGCTCGTCATGGGGGTGGCGAGTGTGACCTTTCGTCACACAGACTTTTTGCTTTGCTCCCGCGTTCTCGAGGGCCAATTTCCCAATTATCGAACCTTTCTGCCTCAATCCTGGTGCACCCGCATCCGAATATCCGTCAGGCCCTTCCTGGAGGCCCTGGAGCGAGCGGCTTTGCTGGTAAGCAAACCGCCCGTGGTGCGCTTCCGGCTGGAACAGGGGAGGCTGTTCCTCGAAGCGGTGGGTGAGAGCGGCCGCCTGGAGGAACACGTGCCGCTGGCGCACATGGAGGGTGAACCGCTAGAAATAGCCTTCAACCCCAACTTCGTTGTCGATGCCCTCAGGGCGCAACCAGACCCGGAAACGGTCATCGAGTTCACGGGCCCCTTGAACGCGGCCATCTTCCGTCCCGTAGAGAGGACCGACTACTTTTCACTGCTTCTCCCCATTCGTCTTCTTTGACACGGCCGACAGCGGGCATCGCAGTGGTGGGGATGCTCCTGAAAAAGCTCCATCTGAGCGCCTGGCGTAGCTACATCACCTGTGACTTCACGCCCCATCCCGAACTTAACTTTGTCGTAGGGGGCAACGCCACCGGAAAGACTAATCTCCTGGAAGCCGTATATTACCTCTGCACCGGGGAATCCTGGAGAGCCGGGCGGGAGGAGGAACTGATTAATTGGGACGCCGAGCGCGCCGAGCTCGTCGGCCTTTTGACCCGGGACGGGTACGAAACCAAGGTAACCGCCAGGATAGAGCGTGGCGGCCGGAAGAGATTGACCTTCGGCGGACGGCGGGTCGGAAAGCAGACCATGCGGGAGGCCGTGGGAGCGATACTGTTTACGCCCGGGCACCTGAACCTGGTACAGGGCCAGCCGCATGAGCGAAGGCACTACCTGGATATCGAGTTGGGGTCCTCCCACCCTCAGTATGGCCGCTGCTGGGAGCAGTACCATCGGGCACTACACCACCGCAACGTATGCCTGCGCGAGGTCGCGGCCGGAAGGGCCGACCAGGCCCTGCTCGAAGTTTGGGACGAACAGGTGGCCGCGTACGGGGCCAGGGTCCTGCTGTACCGCCTGCAACTGCTGCGCAGTTTCTTTCCCCTGGCGGTTCGGTTTTACCGGGAACTCACCAGGAGAAAGGAGACTCTGGGCCTGCGCTACGCCTCCACCATCGAACTCGGCGGTACAGATAGCGAGGAACTGCTAGTCAGGAAAATCCGGTCCGGCCTGTTGGTCCGGCGACAGGAGGATTTGCTGCGCGGCGCGACCACCATCGGGCCCCACCGGGACGAACTGGTGATCCTGATTGACGGGCGCAGCGCACGCTTGTACGCTTCCCAGGGCCAGCAGCGCACCATCGTGTGCGCCTTCAAGCTGGCCGAACTAGAAATGCACGCGGCCTACAAAGGAAGGCGCAATATCATGCTTATGGACGACGTGCTTTCGGAGCTCGATACTGAGCACCAGGAGTATCTCTTGCGGGCCCTGATCGGCAAGACCCAGGTTTTCATTACTAGCAGTCAACCCGTCGCCCTGGAGCACTTTAAGTCGCGTATCAGGTTGTTTGAATTGCAAGGCGAACGGTTAAGGGAGGTGTAATGAAAGTGTTTCTGTACCTGGGCGGCGACGTGGTGGTTCCGGTGAAAGAAGTCGTGGGTATCTTTGATCTGCGGCTGCGCGTCTCACCCGTTACGAGGGAGTTCTTGAACGTCGCCCGCGACGAAGGCATATTCAGGGTTGTGGCCGGCGACGAACGCGCCAAATCCCTGGTGATTACGAGCAGAAGAGTGTACCTGTCCCCTGTTTCCTGTCATACACTGAAACGGCGTGCCTCACTGCCGCCTGGAAAAGCCCTGCAATTGGGTTGAGGTCATCGTCACGCTTATGATAATCTTATGATGCGAACGCAACTCGGTGAACTGTCGGGGGAGGAAGAAGATTGCGGGAGCGGGACACATTCCGCTACGGGGCAGAAGATATTCAGGTGCTTGAGGGTCTCGAGGCTGTGCGCCGCCGTCCCGGAATGTACATTGGTACCACCGGGCCCCGGGGGCTCCACCATCTGGTTTTCGAGGTGGTGGACAACAGTGTTGACGAGGCCCTGGCTGGGTTTTGCGACCACATCGTGGTCACCATCCACCCCGATGACAGCGTCACGGTGGAGGACAACGGCCGCGGCATACCCGTGGAAGAGCACCCCAAACTGGGCCGGCCGGCCGTAGAGGTGGTGCTGACCACCCTGCATGCCGGCGGCAAGTTCGGCGGACGGGGGTACAAGGTGTCCGGCGGGTTGCACGGTGTGGGCGTTTCGGTCGTCAACGCCCTTTCCGAGTGGTTGGAGGTAAAGGTGCGCCGCGAGGGTAAGGTTTACCGCCAGCGCTATGCCAGGGGCGTACCCCTGGGGCCCCTGGAATGCACCGGCGTGACCGACGAGACGGGAACCACTGTCACCTTCAAACCCGATCCCCTGATCTTCGAGAATACTGAATTCGATACTGAAATTCTGGCGCAGCGGTTCCGGGAATTGTCCTTTTTAAACCGGGGTCTACGCATCACTTTGCGCGACGAGCGCAAAAACCAGGAGTGGGTCCTGTGCCACGACGGGGGTATCAGGGACTTCGTCCGCTACCTGAATAAAAACAAAGAGTGTCTTCACCCGGAGCCCGTCTATTTCCTCCGGCAGAGGGACGACATCTGGGTCGAGGTCGCCTTCCAGTACAACGATATGTACGCGGAAACGATCCTTTCCTACGCCAACAACATCCGCACCGTGGATGGAGGAACCCACGAAGCTGGCCTTAAGGCGGCCTTTACCCGCGTTGTGACCGACTACGCGCGGAAACACAACTTGGTGAAGGGTAACGACCCTCCCCTGACGGGCGAGGACATCCGTGAGGGTCTTACTCTGGTGTTAAACGTCAGGTTATTCGAACCCCAGTTCGAGGGGCAGACCAAGACGAAACTCGGCAACATGGAAGTGCGCGGTATTGTGGACAGCATAGTGAGCGACGGCCTCAGTACCTTTATGGAGGAGAACCCCGGTCTGGCCCGCCGTATCGTCGAGAAGGCCATAGCCAGTGCCAGGGCCCGGGAGGCGGCCCGCAAAGCCCGTGAACTGGTACGCCGTAAGACGGCCCTCGAGAGTGCGGCGTTACCGGGTAAACTGGCCGACTGCAGTGAGCGCGACCCGAGCCTGTGCGAGCTTTACCTCGTGGAGGGCGATTCCGCCGGAGGCTCGGCCAAGCAGGGCCGCGACCGGCGGTTTCAGGCCATCCTGCCCCTACGGGGTAAGATTCTGAACGTGGAGAAGGCCCGGCTGGACAAGATCCTGGGTAACGAGGAAATCAAGGCCCTGGTAACGGCCCTGGGTACGGGTATCGGCGATGATTTTGATCTTTCCCGGGCGCGGTACCACAGGATTATCCTTATGACCGACGCCGACATCGACGGTGCACACATACGAACCCTCTTACTCACCTTCTTTTACCGCTATATGCGGCCCCTGATCGAGGCGGGTTACGTTTACATTGCTCAGCCGCCCCTATACCGGGTGGAGAAGAAGGGGCGTCAGGGGATCTACATTTACAGCGAGGCCGAACTCCAGAGGTTTATCCGCTCCAACGGACTCGACGGTCTGGAAATAAAGCGGTACAAGGGTCTCGGTGAAATGAATCCCGAACAACTGTGGGAGACGACCATGGACCCGACCCACCGCACCATTCTGCAGGTCAGTCTGCGGGACGCCATTGCGGCCGAGGAATTGTTTACGACCCTGATGGGCGACCAGGTGGAGCCGCGCCGCGAGTTTATCGAGCGGCACGCGCGGGAGGTAAGGAACCTCGACATTTAAGGGTCCGGAGCCCGTCCTAGAGAGGACCAACGAGGAGGCAACTGCAACCAGTGTCCATTGGTAAAGTCATACCGGTCGACCTCAACGAGGAAATGAAGCAGTCTTACCTGGAGTACGCCATGAGCGTCATTGCCGGCCGGGCCCTACCCGACGTGCGGGACGGCCTCAAGCCTGTGCAGCGCCGCATTCTGTACGCCATGCACCATCTGGGCCTTACGGCCGACCGGCCCCACCGCAAGTCGGCCTACGTGGTAGGCGAGGTGCTTCGCTCCTACCACCCTCACGGTGACGCCGCGGTGTATGACGCCCTGGTGCGGCTGGCGCAGGATTTCGTCTGCCGCTACCCCCTGGTGGACGGCCACGGTAATTTCGGTTCGGTAGACGGCGACGCACCGGCGGCCATGCGGTACACCGAAGTACGGCTGGCACGCCTGGCCAGTGCCATGCTGGCGGACATCGACCGGGACACCGTGGATTTCGTTCCGAACTACGACGGGACTACAAAAGAGCCTGTGGTCCTGCCGGCCCGGGTTCCGAATCTCCTCGTAAACGGCTCTTCGGGCATAGCAGTGGGTATGGCCACCAGTATTCCGCCCCACAATCTGCGCGAGGTAATCGACGGCGTCATCATGCTCATCGACCATCCGGAGGCTACGGTGGCGGACCTGATGGCCGTTATCCCGGGGCCCGATTTCCCAACGGGGGCCAAGATTATCGGGCAAAAGGGCATCCGCGAAGCCTACGAAACGGGACGCGGGACCGTCAGAATGCGGGCCCGCGCCGCGGTAGAGCGCTCGGGCGGCAAGACGTCCATTGTGATCACTGAGATACCTTACCAGGTCAACAAAGCCCGGTTGGTGGAACGGATCGCGGAACTGGTCCGGGAAAAGAAGATCGACGGCGTCACGGACCTGCGCGACGAGTCGGACCGGCAGGGGCTGCGCATCGTCCTGGAGCTGCGGCGCGATGCCAACCCCAGGGTGCTCCTGAACCGCCTTTACAAGCATTCCCAGCTCGAGGAGACCTTCGGGGTCATCATGCTGGCCCTTGTCGACGGTCAGCCCAAGGTTCTGAACCTGCGGGAGATGCTCTGGCATTTCCTCGAGCATCAGAAACAGGTGGTCACCCGGCGCACCCGCTACCTCCTGCGTCAGGCAGAAGAAAGGGCTCACATCGTGGACGGATTGCTGCTGGCCCTGGCGCGTCTGGACGACGTTATTGCGACCATCCGGGCCGCGCGGAACGTCGACGCCGCACGCCGGGCCCTCATGGGCGGGTTTAACCTTAGCGAGCGGCAAGCCGACGCCATTCTGGAAATGAGGCTGCAGAGGCTAACGGCCCTGGAGCGCGACAAACTCCACGCCGAGGCGCGGGAGTTGGCCACGAGGATCACGGAGTTGCGAGGCATCCTGGCCGATCCCAACCGGGTACTGGCGATAATCAAGGAGGAGTTGGCCGCCATTAAAGAAAAATACGCGGAACCACGCCGGACCGTGATTGAGGTCGACGAGGTACCCCTGGCCGTGGAGGACCTGATTCCTGACCAGCCGGTGGTAGTCATGGTGACCCACCAGGGCTACGTCAAGCGCACGCCGGTCTCTGCTTACCGGAGCCAGCACCGGGGCGGGCGGGGCGTGATGGCCCTGGAGATCAGGGAGGAGGACGCGGTACGCCACTTCCTGATAACCAGCACACTCCAGGAACTTCTTTGCTTTACTAATTTGGGGAAAGTTTATCGTATAAGGGTGCACGAAATCCCGGAGGCCGGGCGCCAGACAAAGGGTACGGCCGTCGTCAATTTGCTGCACCTCGCTACGTCGGAGCGCATTACGGCCGTGGCGGCGGCCCGTGGGCTTGCTACGGACCGGTTACTGGTCTTGATTACCCGGCGGGGACTGGTCAAGCGGATGCGGCTAGCAGAATTTGCCGGTTGTCGCAGGGACGGCATGCGGGCCATCACGCTGTCCCAGGACGACGAGTTGGTGGACGTCAAAATCACCGACGGTCGGTCCGACCTGCTGGTATGCAGTGCGAACGGATACGTGCTGCGGTTCCGCGAGGACGAAGTGCGCGTCATGGGACGGGGAGCGGCCGGCGTGCGCGGCATGAGACTCGTCCCCGGGGACCGGGTCGCCGGCATGGCCGTACCGCGCCACGGCGACAAGTTGCTGTTGGTGACCGCCGGGGGTTACGGTAAGCGCGTGGCGGTGGACCAGTTTACCCTTCACGCCAGGGGCGGCAGGGGCATCATCGGACTGAGGAGCAGCGAGCGGAGCGGGCCGCTGGTGGCGGCGCACGCCGTGCCCGATTCGGCAGAAGTGATTCTGGTCAGTGGTCAGGGGTCCGCCATCCGACTCAAGTGTGCGGAGATTCCACTGGCGGGCCGGGCGGCCCGCGGCGTACTGCTCATGCGCCTGGCCCCGGGGGATACCGTGGCATCGGTGGCCGTGAGCGAAGGGAAGGGCCCTTGACACGGGTCCTGAACTGTGCTATATTTTTTACACAGCCGACAGGTGAAAGGTCTTGACATACGTCGATTGTGTGTGATAAAGTTAAAGTTGCCGTCTCGGCAAAGGGGCGATCCTTGAAAACTGAACAGTGGCGCTTGCGGGTGTTCAACCTTGCGCATGCAGGTTTCGGATAACGACGGAGAGTTTGATCCTGGCTCAGGACGAACGCTGGCGGCGTGCCTAACACATGCAAGT
>Ga0272449_1005121_pt1 | contig 10369 bp, 11 predicted proteins | sample YNPCB0241_FD_198679 | JGI IMG/M metagenome (GOLD analysis project Ga0272449, IMG submission 198679) | Hot spring sediment microbial communities from Yellowstone National Park, WY, United States - YNP-CB-024-1 | ecosystem: Environmental > Aquatic > Thermal springs > Hot (42-90C) > Sediment...
TTTTTTTTTTTTTTTTTTTTTTACAGTATAATTAGAATAATCTTTAATTAAAGTATATAAGGGGTGATAAAATTTAAATATCTAAAAATTGTTTGAATTACTTCATTTAAATTATGCTTAATGTAAGGGGGAACAGGAAAATGAATGAAATTAAAAGTAAAATCCTTTATGTAACAACATTATTCACACTTTTCTTACTTATTTTTCAAGCCAGTATAAGCAAAGCAGCAACAGTAGGCGATGTGGTTGATTGTAATGATATAAAAACTTGTATCAATGTGACAAAAAATCTTTCGTGGAGTTATGTAGATCCTAAAACTGGACAAACATGTAAAAAAGAACTTGTAGTAAGTAATAATCCTGAAGCACTATATCAAGGTCCAGCAAATCGTATATTATACAGAGATACTGATGTTTGTAAAAGATGGCGGTCTCCAAGATTTAGAGTATATTGGGAACATCAACGTTATTTTGCAACTGACTATTCTGGTAATCCTATTGGTGATGTTTATATTGGTGTTGCAATCTTCAATAATACGGGGCAAACAATAAAGCTAAATATTACCAAATATGCCTACATAGTTGAAGAAAGTACTGATGCAAATAAATCTAGAGAAATTGGATGTAAACTTTTATATAATTGGCTAAATTCCAGTGAAACTGAAAAAACTTATGCAACTTTAAGTAATGGGGCTTATACTTACATAGGTTTTCGAGTTGGAAAACCTGTTACAAGATTTGTAATTTGTTCAGGCATGTATGATTTTACTATAAGAGATATTAACGACCAGTTAATTACAAGTTTTGGTAATGGCTTGACAGTAGTTGTATATGTTTCAAGTGTTCCAAATCCATCTAGAAATTTCTTACTTGATACACAAGTTGAACCTAAACAAAAAGACAAAAATGGAAATGAAGTCAAATATGGAAGAGGACATTTTCAGTTTGCTTCAAGATATTTAAAATGGAACAACCCCCAAATCGGTACCCAAATTTCATTTACTTCGAGTATTTATGATAAGTGGCCTGTACCGAGTGGAATAAATCCAAATGGTAGTGATAATCAGACATATGGTCATGAAGAAGGAAGTACTGAGGTAATAGACAATATTGGAGCGTATGGTGAAGATTTAAACATAGATATAGAAAACATAACATCAGAATGTGCGATAGTATTGATACCCGGTGCAATATACCCTCCGCCATATTATGGTCAAGGTGTAAGTGGTAGTCATTTTGTAAGCGCAAAAACTACTAACATGAACGCAGTTATGAACATGAATAATGCAATTTCGACCGAAAAACTGGGAATGATTGTTAAAATATGCAGACCTGGTGAAAGCTTTAGAATTACAACATCCCTTCCAGGTATGACTTGTGCTCCTTTGTATCTTCAAGTAATTAGCAAACCATAACAATAAAGGGGACCGTGGCGATAAGTTCTGCTAACGGTCTCCCTTTCTATGTTAATCTTCATAAACAACCCTATTTAATTTTAGAATTTTAATATCCATGTCTTCATATCCTATCCTCCTCAATATCCTTCCTCAGCTTTTCCATGAACCTCAGCAAAAACCTGACGTTGTGGATGGAAAGAAGGATTGCACCAAGGATTTCCTCAGCTTTGATTAGGTGTCTCAAATACGCTCTTGTGAAGTTCTGGCATGTGTAACAGTCACAGTCTTCTTCTATGGGTCTAAAGTCCTTTGCATACTGAGCGTTTTTGATAATCATTCGTCCTTCTTTTGTGAAAACTGTGCCGTTTCTTGCAGTTCGCGTTGCAAACACACAGTCAAACATGTCAACACCGCGAATGACAGATTCATACAAGCAGTCTGGTGTTCCAACACCCATGAGGTATCGTGGCCTGTCCTCTGGCAAAAGTGGGTGAAGTACCTCTATCATCTCATACATGAGCTCTTTTGGCTCGCCGACAGAAAGCCCGCCTATCGCATAGCCTGGAAGGTCCTCTTCAACTGTGCGCTTTGCACTCTCTATTCTCAAGTCCTTGTAAGTTGAGCCTTGTACTATCCCAAACAGAACCTGATTTTCTGTGTTTTTGTGATGAGCCTTACACCTTTTTAGCCACCTTGCAGTCCTCTCTACAGCCCATTTTGCGTATTCATGGTCACAAGGATAGGGTACACACTCGTCAAATGCCATTATTATATCAGAGCCAAGAATATTCTGAATCTCTATCACTTTTTCAGGTGTGAAAAAGTGCCGGGAACCATCTATGTGCGACCTGAACTCAACTCCGTCTTCTGTGATTGTTCGAAGCTTGCTGAGTGAAAACACCTGAAACCCGCCACTGTCAGTCAAAATTGGTTTTTGCCAGTTCATGAACTTGTGAAGCCCGCCTGCTTCTTTTATAACATCTATCCCAGGTCGAAGATATAAATGGTATGTGTTTGCCAGAATTATCTGAGTTCCCATCTCATACAGGTCTCTGTGCATTATAGCCTTGACTGTTGCTTGTGTTCCAACTGGCATAAAAACCGGTGTTTCAATCACTCCGTGCGGTGTGTAGAGCCTTCCTCTTCTTGCATTGGATTTTTTGCTCTTTTTAATTAGCTCAAACTTTATTGCCACTTTTCCCTTGCCCCTTCCCTTAAAAATGCTTAGAAATATTTACAATAATGAAAAAACTATGGGTTTAAAATGAGCTTTCCACTTCCGATTTTTGTAGAGTTATATATTAGGTTTGAAATATACTCTTTGGTACTTTTCAAGGCATCATACATATTATATCCCTTTGCAAGGAAAGTGGCAAATGCAGTCGAAAATGCACAGCCAGTCCCGTGAATGTTATCTGTAAAGCCTTGTTTTTTTGCATATACTCTAAAAATACTACTTTGGGTTATCAAAACATCCTCTGCAACCTCGCCAGGAAGATGCCCACCTTTTAGGATGCATGATTTTATGCCCATCTTCTTCATTTTTTCTTGAATACTGCTTAGAACATCTTCATCAAAATCTTTAATCTCCACATCAAAAATGACTTCTGCCTCGTTTTTGTTGGGTGTTATTACATCACAGGCTTTGAAAAAGTCATATTTTAAAAATTCTACGAACTCACTTTTACAAAACTCAAAACCGCTTGTGGACCTCAAAACTGGGTCACATACTACATTTTCAAGGTCATATTTCCCCAAGATTTTTACTACAGCCTTTGCTATTTCCAAACTTCCCAAAAGACCAATCTTTAGACTATCTGGCTTTATATCTTCAACCACTTTTTGAAGCTGATACTCAAAAAAATGAGGGTCTATGGGTTTTAAGTCATAGACCCTCTGAGTATCCTGGACTGTCAAAGATGTTACTACAGATGCTGCATAGCTATTTAACGCCCTCACAACTTTTACGTCAAGCAAAACGCCTGCACCACCTGATGGGTCAAACCCGGCAATTATGAGTACTTTTTTCATCTTTCTACTTTCATCTCCTTTTTAAAAAAACATGCCACAGCTTTTATAAAATGGCCTCATCCCTTGAATTTTTTACAGCGCAGAGCCTTCCACACATTGAACATGTGTCAGATGTGAAACTGCTTCTGTACTCTCTTGCCTTCTCAGGGTCAACCGAAAGGCTTATCATCTTTTCCCAGTCAAGGTCTCTTCTTGCAACTGACATCTCAATATCCTTTTCAAGCGGCTTTTTGAACCCTTTTGCTATATTTGCACTGTGTGCAGCAATCTTGAACGCTACAATCCCTTCTTTGACATCCTCTAAAGATGGAAGTCTCAAATGTTCAGCAGGTGTAACATAGCACAGAAAATCTGCTCCATTCAAAGCTGCAATGAGCGCACCCATCGCACCTGATATATGGTCGTACCCTGCTGCAATGTCTGTTGTAAGAGGTCCCAAAACATAAAACGGTGCACCGTGGCAAAGCCTCTTTTGAATTACCATGTTTGCTGCAATCTCATTTGCTCTCATGTGCCCTGGCCCTTCTATCATCACCTGCACATCCTCTTTCCAGGCCATTTTTGTAAGTTCACCAAGATTTATAAGTTCTTCTATCTGAAGTGCATCTGTTGCATCATAGACCGTGCCGGGTCTGAGACTGTCTCCAAGACTTATTGTAACATCATGTTTTTTGCAAATCTTTAAAATCTCATCAAAATGTTCATACAAAGGATTTTCTTTTCGGTTTGTCATCATCCATTTATAAAGAAGTGCTCCGCCTCTTGAGACAATCTTGAGCAAACGTTCATTTTTTTCAAGCCTCTCCAAAGCTTTTCTTGTAATTCCTGCATGGATTGTGAAAAAGTCAACTCCTTCTTCTGCCTGCCTTTCTATTTCTTCTATAAACTCTTTGCTGTCAACCTTTGTAATGTCATCGTGCCTTGATGCAACCTGATAAACCGGTACTGTTCCTACTATAAAATCATAGTTTTGAAGAATGTATTTTCTGAAGTTTGAAGCATCAAGACCACTGGACAAATCCATTACAGATTCAACATCAAATTTTTTGGCAAGTTCAAGCTTTTGGCGCTCTAGATCAAAGTTTGGACATGCCTCTGACACACCAAGATTAACATTAATTTTAACATATGTTCCCTCTCCAATTGCAAAGTATTTTTCTCTTTTTCTATTTCTGTTAGCAGGAATTACAATTTTACCTTCTGCAACCTTTTGCAAAAATTCTTTTTTAGATATCTCTTCATTCTGGATTGCAAGTTCCATTTCACGTGTAAATATTCCTTCTTTTGCATATGTCATCTGGGTTTTCATGCTAAAATCAGCTCCTTTCAAAACTTTTCAAAATCTTAAAAAGGCTTTCTATCTTTTTGCGAATATCATCTGCACCCACAATCTCTGTAACAGCACAGATACACCTTGCACCATTTGCCAAGACATCTTTTAAATTGTGCTCTTTAATCCCACCTATTGCAACAAAGGGTAAAGGGGAGTTTTCAGCTGCCCATTTTACCATTTCAAGCCCAATTGGTGGATGTGGATTGTCTTTTGTAAAACTTGCAAAGACCGGTCCCAAACCCACATAATCAGCACCATCTTCCTTTGCTTTCAAAACTTGATCCTTTGTGTGTGTGGTAACACCGATTATAAATTTGTCGCCCAAAAGTTTTCTCACCTCATCTGCTGGTAAGTCTTCTTGCCCTAAATGAACACCGTCTGCACCTATCATCTGGCAAAGGTCTGCATGATCGTTAACAATTAAGAGTGCCCCATAATCTTCTGTGAGCTTTCTTATCTCAAGACATTCTTTGTATTTTTCTTTCAAAGATTTGTATTTTTCCCTGTACTGAATGATTTTTATGCCGCTGTCAAGCATAGCTTTTACAACTTCAATATTAAACCTTCCGTTTGAAAACTTCTCAGCTGTCATTCCATAGATAGTATATATGGAAAATAGCTCTAATTTTTCTTCTTTAGTCAAACTCAAGTTCGCTCACCATCCTCAAAACCTCATCTGCCTGCATTGCAGCAACTGCAACTACTTTTGGAGCAAGAGGTTTTTTATCTTTTATTGACGTTACAAAGTCCCCCACTATGGAAAAGTTCTTGCCACGTTTGATTTTTATGTTTTCACAGTCGCCAAACCCTGCAATTCCTGATGCCAACACTACCTTTTTACCATGCTCATGTGCCTTTCTGAAAATTAAAACCTTGGTAAGTTCATTGTCAACAGCTTCAACAATGATGTCATGTTCCAAAATCAAGCTATCTATGTTCGACTCATCAACCTTCATGTTCACAGCTTTTACAATTACATAAGGATTTATCTTTGAAAGAATGTCTTTGAGCGCAGAGGTTTTATCCTCTCCTGCTTGATAAAAGAAATAGTTTTGCCTGTTGAGGTTTGAAATGTCCACTTTGTCAAAATCGACTATTGTAAGATTTTTGACACCGCATCTAACCAGCAACACTGCAATGTTAGATCCAAGACCACCACAGCCAATGATAAGAATTTTGACTTTTGAGAGTTTTTCAAGCATTTTTTCATCAAAATAGTTTCTTAGCATAAGGTCAAATAAGCTCATAAACTGTTTACACCCCTTACCCAGTTAGTAAACTCAGGCCTCAGTCCTTTTCTTATTATACTATCTACAACCTCAGCAACGCTTCTTCTATCCTCAATCTCAAACTGGGCATCTCTTTCTTCCTGCGTTGCATATCCGCCGACAGTTGTCTTAGAGCCTGCTGACATCTTTGTTATGCACACATCAACGAGCGCATCGCGAAGTCGCGCATCTTCCCTTGTGGATATAACAATACCAACCCTTGGAAGATAGATCCTTGCAACAATCAAAAATTTTATAAATTCCTTGTCAGAAACAAAAAACTTTGGAACAAAATCTGTGCCTGCGGATCTTACGCGCGGGAATGAAACTGAAATTTCTGCTTTGGGAAATCTGTCAAGAAGATACTCTGCATGAAGCAAAGTACAAAGCACATCTTTTTTGGGATGAGACAGCCCTAAAAGCGGTCCCACACACGCCTCATGAAACCCGGCAGATAGTGCTCTCTCAACAGCCGTGAGCCTGAACTCAAAATCTTTTTTTGGTCCAAAAGGATGTAGTTTTTCATAATCTTCTTTTTGATAAGTCTCCTGATATATGGTTATCCCCACAACACCAGCGTTTGCTAGACTTCTATACTCTTCTTCCAAAAGAGGATAAACCTCAATCGAAACCTCTGACATATAATTTGCAGCTATTTTGCAAGCTTGTTTAATATAGTCAACTGGAGAGTGTATTCTATCCTCCCCTGTAAGGATTATAACAGAGTCGATGCCCTCTTCTTTCATGGCTCTGAGCTCATTTTCAATTTCATTAAACTCTAATTTTTCTCTTTTATAATTTTTTCTGCAAGAAAATCCGCAGTAAACACATCCGTTTTGACAGTAGTTTGAGATATACAGCGGCGCATACAAGAGAATGACCCTGCCAAAGTTTTCTCTTGTGAGCTTTTTAGCTTTGCTTGCCATGAGAAGGATTGAGTTTTTGTCTTCCACATTCAAGAGTTTTGCCACATCTTCAATACTTACAACTTCTTTTTCTAAGATTTCACATACTTCATCATAAGTGGGAACATAATCTTTAAACTCTTCCCAAACTTTTTGAGCTTTTCTTATAAACTCTGTCATTTTTACTTAGCACCTTCTTTTTTGTTTGAAATATTTGAAATATATATTTTAGCCTGTTATAAAATCTTCCAAAGGTGATGATGCTTGAGCATATTCATATTCTTTCAAAAGTCCAACCTCAAAAGCAAGCCTTCCTGCCTCAACAGCTTTAGAAAATGCTAAAGCCATTTTCACAGGGTCTGAAGATGTTGCAATGGCTGTGTTGATAAGCACAGCATCAGCTCCCATCTCCATAGCCTTTGCTGCATGAGATGGTCTTCCTATCCCAGCATCAATTATGACAGGGATTTTTATCTCGTTTATAATTGGTTTTAAAAGCACTTCACAACCTATACCTTTGTTTGTCCCAATTGGTGAGCCAAGCGGCATGACAGCCTCAACACCAATTTGTTCAAGTTCTTTTGCAAGATTTAAATCTGGGTATATATACGGAAATACTTTGAACCCTTCTTTTACAAGAATTTCACAGGCTTTCAAAGTCTCAATACTGTCCGGGAAAAGATACTTTGTGTCCTTTTCAATCTCAACTTTTACCCAGCTGGAATTTGTAAGTTCTCTTCCTATCATGGCAATCTTTACAGCTTCCTTGTAGTCCTGAGCACCTGAAGTATTTACCATGATTATTGCATCTTTGGGGATATATTCTAACACATTTTTGGTATGCTTAGTGTTAGGACCAATTCGTCTGACAGCTACTGCAAAAACTTCTACCCCTGCCTCATAGTACATTTTTTCAATAAGTGAGTAGTCAGGAAGCTTTCCTGTGCCAACAAAAAGTCTTGATTTGAGGGTCTTGCCACCTATCTCGAACATATCAATCGTCTCCTTTCTGCGTATAGTTTTTAAACCTGCAAAACTTGAATAACTTAACCACCGCCTACAAAACTGACAATTTCAACATAATCTCCGTCTTTGAGCAATAAATTTTCCCACAACTCTTTTTTCACAATTTCGCCATTGACTAAAACTGCACAGACTTGAGGATTTAAATTAAGACTTAGCAAAAGCTCAAGAACATTCCCGCAAAACTCCATCTCTTTGTCATTTACCCTTATCAAGATTTTCACCTCCATTAAAAAAAGGCTGCCTTTGCCGGCAGCCAATTAAAAATTATTGTTTGAAAAACTTTTGATGGTGGGAGACTTTGTTTTTTCCAAAACAAAAAGCCTTTAATGCCGGACTGATTTGCATTAAAGGCTTTTAAACGCTGTTTTCTCCCTTCGCCGGCATTACCCGGATCAGGTTCAAAGGGTCAAGGCACAGGGATTTTTAGTGCCTACTCTCAGCCGAGCTTTGCCCCGCTCAGCTCCCCCTTAAAACCACTATATTTAATTTTTCACTTTTTAGTATAGCACTTTAAAATACATTGTGCAAGAAATTGTGTGTATAAAGTTTCTCAAGTCGTCTGAGCTTTAGTTAATCTGTTCGCGTGCTATTTTTTCAATCTCCTCAATACTAAGGTTCGTTGCCTTAGAGATGACCTCATACGAAATTCCTAACTGAATCATTCTTTTTGCTGTCTCTATTCTCTCTTGTTGGATACCTTGTTGAATTCCCTGTTGAATCCCTTGTTGGACTCCTGCTAAAAACTCTTTTGTTTTTGTTTCATCCAAAAGTCTTGCCACATTTGACACAAACTCACCCATTAGCTCCACCCCCTTTTGCTTTACTCTCTCAACAATTTTGTCATATTCTTTCTTTTGCTTCTCTCCTAATCTTGGTCTTATAACATGCTGTGACCATAGTAAAAACCTTTCGATATTATTAAAACTCAGCTTCATTAAGCTTTGATCAATTTCTTGTAATCTGCAAATTAATTCATTACTGTCATTCCTCACCTGTTCTAAATAGAAAATTATTGGTGTTAAAACATCTTCCTCTTCTAAATAATTTTTAATGTCAACTTGAGCGATATCTACAACTTTGTACTTAAAAATATCATCTTTAAAAATATCAAATGCTCCAACTATATCTGTGGGTACTTCCCATCTTCTATCAAGCCCGTTGTAAACTACAATAGGAATAATAGCTGGTAGTTTTTCAACACCATTTCGTATTTCCTCTGCCCATATCGAAATCATATATCGTAATAACCTTTCAGGCATGTCTTTTGCTATAGTTGATTGATTTTCTATCAATATATAAAAATATATATCTCTGTCTTTTAGTCTTGCTTTTGCTACAACATCTGCTTCTACTTGTGAAAATTCCTTTGTAATGTAATTTGTCTTTTTTATTTCAATTGAGCTTTCACGTATTTCGTTCGCCCAACTATAGTTTATAATTTTGCTCACCAAAAGATAAACATCCTTAGGATTTTCAAAAAGAAGTTTAAAAGTGGAATCATGCTCTTTTGCAGGAAGTTTTTCCTTGTTTTCATTGTTCATTTAACTAATTCTCCTTAGAAATCAAATTTTAAAGAAGAGTTAGAATAATCTCTACAGTATTATTATAACACATCTTAACGTAAGCATGAATCGGACAAAATCAAATCAAAACCAAACTCACAACTACTACTGCAACCAAAATACCAATTATTAAAAAACCCTATGAACTTGCCAAGCGGCTTTGCATAGTTTAAATCCCAGCCAAATCCCCCAACCCGTCTTTCGACAAAGATGGCAGGGTCGTCAGGATTGTAATAAAACATCCCTGCAATCCAGTATTTGTCGTCATCTCTGTCAATTATTTTTTCGGATATTTTTTCTTCTGGCATCAAATTTAATCTTTCAGAATTAATGTTGAATACTTTCACAAGATAATATCCTAATGTTGTTAAAGGAAATATGAGAAATACTGGAAGTAAGATCAACATGGTTTGAATATTTATAATGTCAAGCATTGAAAAAATAACCAAACCCATTATAAGCTCTATTAAGACTAAAATCCAAATCAAAAAGTACGCTGTATAGTTTTTTACTTTCTCGTTCTGCTCTGCAGATTTCTCAGGAAAATATATACTCAGTTTCATTTTACCTTTTTTGTTAGCTCATAAACAAAATATCCCAGTACCTAAATTAACAACATACTTCCAAACATCACACTGAGAGGCTTTATGAGTTCTGATTTTGCCCCAATATAATCAACTTCAAGCTTTAGGTTGTAATGAAGTGGAATTATCTTAGGAAGTTGGTTGTATCTCACCACAGTTATTATTAACAAACCTATAAACACATCAATTGGTACTAAAAACCACAACCTTGACGGATATCCCCCTTTTTTATCCTTTTTAACATGGACAACCACAATTTGCTT
>Ga0272449_1005122_pt1 | contig 10366 bp, 5 predicted proteins | sample YNPCB0241_FD_198679 | JGI IMG/M metagenome (GOLD analysis project Ga0272449, IMG submission 198679) | Hot spring sediment microbial communities from Yellowstone National Park, WY, United States - YNP-CB-024-1 | ecosystem: Environmental > Aquatic > Thermal springs > Hot (42-90C) > Sediment...
CATTTACCATTTGGTGGTTCGCAAACAGTCATGTGGAACATCAGTAAAGAGTTGGCAAAAAGAGGGCATCAAGTAAAAATCTACTCTTCAAATATGATAAATGAGTGGTATAGTTTTCCTTTACCTAAATTTGAAATAGTTTCGGGAATTGAAATATATCACTTTCGCAATGTTTCTAAATTATTTTCTAAAACTTTGAGATATATTTTGATTCCTGATATTTTGTTCAATTTGCGTTCAGAAATTAAAACACTTGACATCATTCATTTACATGAGTTAAGGAACTTTCCACAGTTAATTACAGCCTTATGCTCTGTGGGAGCTGAAAAACCTTTTATAATTCAGCCTCATGGTACCTTGCGTGTAAGTTCACACCCGATGCTAAAAAATATATATGACAAAACACTACTAAAATACCTATTCAGTAAGGCCGAAAAAATAATAGCAGTAAATGAATTTGAGAAAAAACAACTTTTATCTTATGGCGTACCTTCACGGAAAATTGCTATAATTCCAAATGCTATAAACTTAGATGAATTCTTAAATCTTCCTCAAAAAGGTTCTTTCCGAGCGAGGTATGGTTTAACCGGATCAGATTTTGTTATCCTTTATCTTGGTAGAATCGCTATGGATAAAGGTGCTGATATACTCATTAAAGCAATCTCAGAAATAAGAAATCGTTATAATAACGTTAAGCTGGTGATAGCTGGTCCTGACGATGGATTTTTACCATATATTGTGAAGCTTGTAAGAAAACTTGAAATGCAAAATGTAACTATTTTTACTGGTCCGTTATATGGTAGGGATAAGCTTGAAGCCTATGTTGATTCAGATGTTTATGTTTTGCCATCAAGATATGAGATATTTGGAATGACTGTTCTTGAGGCTTATGCATGCGCCAAGCCCGTTATTGCATCGAGAGTTAGTGGCGAACCTAAAATAGTTAAGCATGGAATTACTGGCTTTCTATTCGAACCAGGGAACCCTGAAGAATTAGGATCTTATTTAGCTCACCTCATTGAAAATCGATCTTTAATAAATGAGATGGGATCTAGAGGAAGAGAATTTATTATCGGGAATTATTCTATTGGCAAAGTGGTCGATAAACTTGAGAAGTTATACTTTGAATCCATTAGATAGATTTATTGTTTAATGAACATACTAAAAGTAATACCTGTTTTCGCACCGGCTTGGCAGGCAGGCGGACCTGTACATGTCGTATATAGTTTAGCTTGTGAACTGGTGAAAAGAAAGCATAACATTTATGTTTATACAACTAACTTTCTTGATACTAAAAATAATTTCTCATTTTCAAAGAGAGAATACCTTTTTAAAGGTATACATGTAACTTACTTTAAAAATTATCTTAGATGGAACGGTGTTCTTTTTTCACCTTATATGATTAAAAGTTTTATGAAAGATTTTCGAGGATTTGATATTGTTCATTTACATACATATAGAGGGTTTCAGGACATAATGGCTTTTTTATCGAAAATCGTTGGCATTCCTTACATTTTGCAAACTCACGGATCTCTTCATAGGATAGGGAAAGAAAAATTAAAACTGATTTATGACACCTTCGTCGGTCGCCGGATATTAAAGAATGCCTCAAAGATTATTGCTCTTTCTGCGCTAGAGGCTAAGCAGTATAGGCGTATGGGTGTGCCTGAGGAGAAGATCACTCTTATACCTAATGGGATTGACCTTTCGGAGTACGCTGACTTGCCGCCTAAAGGCTCCTTCAGGAAGAAGTTTGGCGTACCTGAAGATAAGAAAGTCATCCTTTACCTTGGCAGAATTCACAGAATTAAGGGGATAGACTTCTTGCTTAAAGCCTATGCATACTTGATAGAGAAAATAGGCTGTAAGGACGCAGTTCTGGTTATAGCTGGACCGGACGATGGGTACTTGAGTGGAGCTAAGGCTTTAGCTAATTCTCTTAGAATATCTGATTCGGCATTGTTCGTTGGACCCTTGTATGGTGGGGACAAGCTCGCAGCTTACGTCGATTCCGACCTATGCGTCCTCCCTTCAAGGTATGAGATGTTTCCGATGGCTTTGTTGGAGATGTATGCCTGTGGTAAGCCGATTGTTGCGTCAAACATTAGAGGTTTGAGGGAGTTGATTATAGATGGCGAGACAGGGCTTCTATTTGAATCAGGGAACTTTAAGCAGATGGCTGAGAAGATGCTCTCCCTATTAAATGATAGTGATAAAGCCGTAGAGATTGGTAGGAAGGCGAGGATGCTTGTGGAAGAAAAATATTCTATGGATAAAGTTGTTGATGAACTAGAAGAGCTTTACATAGAAGTTGCTTTACAAAGATCCTCTAAATGTTGAACCATTTAAGGATATCGAAATGAGAATGCATTCAGTAAATCCGAATAACTGGTATAATAAGTTAGATATAATGAATAGACTAGATCTGATCAAGGCATGACAGATACCAAAACTTATAACATTCATGGTTTTATAATCTCCGTAGAAGGCATTGCTAATCGGGAATTTTTTAAAGAATATTGGTGGGCAATAACTGAAGAGAATTTAAATCCAAATATTATCATCAGAAGTTGTGAATTATATGAAGATCTTCCAACAAAACCTGCTGGATGTAAAGAGGGCCTTTACATTCCCTTTGGAGAAGGGGAAAATGTCCTTTTATATCAGAAAGGTACACCTTTAAATATAGTATTGAGTTATTGTGAGGGTTTATTTTGGTGGCCAGATAAATCCATACTTCATGCAGGAGGAGTCTGCAAGGATGGTAAAGCTTTTATCTTTACTGGAGGTGGCAATGTCGGAAAAACAAGTATCGTTTTGAAACTATTAAAAGAAGGTTTTGAATATTTAAGCGATGACTGGCTTATCGTGGATGGTGAGAAAGCGTATCCAATGCCAAAAACAATACATGTATTTGATTACAATCTTAAGGATAAGGAAATAGCTGACCATGTTTTAGGAGCCAAAAAGTTTTTGTATTATCCCTATTTTTTGTTTCTAGAAGGTTTAAGAGAACATTTTCCGCACAGATATGTTCGTTATGGTTTAGAGATCTTAAAGCCAGTATTTCGTGTTAATTTAAACAAGATAAATCCCAATGCTAAGATTGGATCCCCTACAAGAATTTCCAAAATTTTCTTTCTAGAAAGAAGCAATCTTGTTGATAATATTTTTTTAAGCGAAGATGTACGACTGGAAGAGCTAGCAAGAAGAGCGATGCATGTCAATCTTTACGAATGGAATTTTATCTACAGAGAATACAATAGATATGCGTATCTTTTTGGAATAAAAAACGAAAAGTTTGAAAAAAAGCCTTACCATGAATACAACATTTTATACGACACATTTAAAAGAAATAGGGTAATAAGAGTCATAATTCCCCATAAAATGGATCTAAGTAAGGAAGATATTGTCTCACTTTTCAAGCTAGAAGTGTAATGCGTTACCACAGATTTGAGCATCTGTGTAATTAGCTTCTGGGGACGGCATTTACCGAAATTAGTAAAGGTGTTAGCTAATGCTACAACAGGTCAGATACATGTAGTGGGTATAAGGTCTCCCAGGACTGTCTTTGAGGAAATAGAGAGAAAAAAGAATGTTAAAGTTTTCCCTATTATCAAAAAGGTGCATAGAAATAATTTTAGAAGGATTATCGATTATTTCTTAATGCAGCTAAAAATCTCCTGCATTATCCTTACATTATGTAATATCGATGATGTATTCGTATTTTTTGTTGGTGGAGAGTTATTCTTCTTTCCTATCCTAACACTTAAGATTATGGGAAAAAGAACCATATTAATGCCTGCTGGTATAGCGTTGAAATCGCTTTCTCTTACAAATGAATCATTTTATAATATGGCAGCATTGATAATGAATATCAATCTTCGTCTTATTGACAAGATAATTATTTATTCTCCTGCTCTCCTTGAAGAGATGAATATTAAAAGACATAAACATAAAATAAAAATTTCACATGAACATTTTCTTGATTTCAACAAATTTAAGATTTATAAAAAAGTCAACGATAGGTTGGATGTTGTAGGATATATTGGAAGATTAAGTAAAGAAAAAGGAATTTTAAACTTCGTAATGGCTATTCCTCTTATCCTAAAGCGAAACCAAACAATTAGCTTTTTGATATGTGGTGAAGGAGAGATAATACCCAAAATTATGAGAATTATAAAAAATGAATATTTGGAAGGGCATATCAAATTGGCAGAACCTATCCCTCATAAGGATATACCTCTATATTTAAATGAAATGAAGCTACTGGTCTTACCCTCATATACAGAGGGATTACCAAACATCGTTCTAGAGGCTATGGCCTGCGGCACAGTTGTTCTCGCCACTCCTGTCGGCGCAATTCCAGATATAATTAAAGATGGTGAAACTGGCTTTTTGCTTAAATCCAACGATCCAAAACATATTGCCGAGAGAATATTGGAGCTTCTAAATAAGCCTGAGCTTTTAGACAAAGTTAGCATTAATGCCTACAATTATGTTAGAAAGAACTTTAGCTATGAGAAGACCTTAGATGCTTGGCGGAAGATCCTCTCGGAACTTTGAGATGCATCCTCGAAATCACGCTACAAGTGTTGTGGAGACTCAGAGAGTTTTAGATCTCGATAAGGGGGTCTTTATGGTCAGTGTGGATTTGGAGCTCGCATGGGGTTTCAACTATGAACTATTACTCGGCTCAAGAACCGCAGAAAAATACTTGAAGATAATAAGGGAAAGATCTAGGCGGAATGTTAAAAGGCTCTTAGATTTAGCAGAGAAATTCAACATTCCATTCACTTGGGGTGTTGTTGGCCACCTCTTTCTATCTTCCTGTGATCGTAGTGATAACGGTTGTCCACACTGCGATATGCCTAGACCTAAATTGAATGTAAGGAAGGATTGGTATGCTAACGACCCGTGCTCTAACCTAGATAGGGAACCACTTTGGTACGCTACCGACCTAATAAAGCAAATATTGGAAAGTAAAGTAGAGCATGATATAGCTTGTCATTCCTTCTCCCACGTAGACTTTTCTAAATGCTCAAGGGAAGTGGCTTTATCTGAAGTTAGAAAGTGTAAAGAGGTCATGAAGAAATACTGTGTTGATCCGAAGAGTTTCATATTTCCGAAAAACCGAGTGGGGCATCTTAATGTACTAAAGCAGGAAGGATTCAAGACTTTTCGCATTAAAATGAATCATACCTCAAATTCTTTAATCGATCTTGCATTAGAAACTCTATTTCCAACAGTAGGTGTTCCTATTCAAGTGAATGGACTGTTAGGAATACCTTCATCCCTACTATTCCAGTCTTCGCATAACATACATACATTAAGGTTGCTGATCTCTGCACGCAGGGGGATAGAAAGAGCTGTCAATGAGAAAAGAATATTTCACATAATAATGCATGATTACATAGAGACGAACTATTTACTGAAAGCACTTTCAAAACTTTTATCATATGCTGTAAAGCTAAGAGATAAAGAAAAATTAGATATAGTAAGTATGGTTGAACTTTATGAAAAAATCTAAATCAAAAGGCAAAATAATGATAGTCATTGGATACCCAGTACCCTTTTACGGGGCCGGTTGGAGAAGAATACAGTATATAATAGATTGCCTCTCTTCAAAAGGATATAGCGTATATGTTCTCTCCAGCATTTCTTCATCCTCACTAGGGATTATACGATATAAAGAGTACAAGTTCGCAAAGATCATAAGATTGCCATTAGTATTTTTAGATATTGCCCTTACGAAAATGTTAAATATACTAACTTTCTTTTTATATACCCTATTGATCTTACCATTACTACATGTTACAATATTAATATTATCCATGCCTCCAGAAGATCCATGTCTAGGATCCTTTTTAGCGGGGCGGCTTTTGAATAGAAAAATAATAATTGACTACCGAGACGAATACGGAGGCTCTGCAACAAGACCAGTCATATATACAAAAATACCGTACTATAGAGCGATGCTTGAACAGGTCGATACAATTGTTGCAGTCACTTACTCACTCATAAGAAATCTACAAAACAATATAAGAAATAAAAAAATTGTTTATATACCAAATGTTGCCGACACGGATATTTTTAAGCCCTCAACATCATTAATGATCAATAAGATACGCAATAAACTTGGTCTAAATTTCGATGATTTCATTTTAACATACACTGGAATTTTAAGTCCTCACACTTATAATCTTCCAAACGTCATGCAAAGCCTAAAAATTCTTATCAAAAAAGGTAAAGATAACATAAAATTGCTTATAGCTGGTAAAGGTCCCTCCAAAGAATCTATACTGAAGATAGCAAAGATTCTTAAAATAGATGATCATTTAATTTACTTAGGTGTCGTAAAAGATCCATATATGTTATCTGAAATAATTAGTTCATCTGATATAGGGTTAGTCCCATATATAAATAATACTTTGCTTAAGAATTGCGTATCAATGAAATTCTATGAGTATTGCTCTTGTGGTATTCCAGTTATAGCAACAGCATACGAAGATAGCGAAATAGCACATATAATCCTCAATAATCGGCTAGGACTAGTTGCTGAGCCCGATAACCCACTTGATCTTTCGATTAAGATAGAAAAAATATACAATAACTACAATTATAGGAAGGAACTTGGCAAGAATGCTAGAATTTTCATAGAAAAATATCATAGTAAAGATTCGTTTTGCGCTAAATATTCATCATTAATTAATTCATTACAACGTATGTCAAGGTAAGGCATAATGTCTAAGATGTTATTTTCTGCCATTGTAGCCATTTTAATGACAATGTTAGTATCATCTATTACTTTTTGGCTTTTTCAAACAAACCTAAAATTCTATTTTTATCTATTAGAAGTGACTCTAATAGCTTCCCTTGTTTTATGCTTGAGTAATGTGAAAGTACGATTTAAGTTTCAAATATTAAATAGGGTTTGTATTAACTTCTACTTAGTTGTAGGTCTTATTCACCTTTTTTCATCTATTTTTATTTTGATATTCTGTAACATTTCTCTAGAGTTGTCAAATTACACGACTTTGCCTGTTACAATGGCATTAAGCTCTTTCCTTTCTGGCTATCTCATATTGGTTCTTCTTAATTTAAATACATATTTTTCGCGACTGGAACTTTTGCCTCTATCCTATATCACTGGGCTTACATTCTCTTCTCTAATATTTTTACCACTTATATTTATAGATGGTTCGCTAAGACCAATTATTGTATCTTCAATTTATTTCATTCTTGGTATACTTATTATAATAAAATCCATAGCCTCAACTTCGAAAATGGATGAAAAGGAAGCGAGCTTCTCACAGGACAAGGACATCTTAACATTACTTATTATACTGATTTTTTATATTGTCTTTTATTTCTTTATATATCCTGGGTCCTCATATTCTTTAGGTTCGGATCAGTCTCGGCATTACAATTGGGCGCGAGTCCTTTCAAGGACTCCTGAATTATATATACCTTACCACTATCTGCTTTTCCACTTGTTTGAGTGTGTTTTGCTTCTTTTCTCAAATACCGATGTCTTTAACTTCCTTAATCCGTTGGTAATTTTTAACCTCATTATTCCTATAGCTTTCTATGCTCTTGCTAAATCTTATCTTGAAAATATTGATAGGAAGCTTCCAATAATTTCAACTACTCTCTTTTCCCTGTTCTCATCTCTTTCTTGGGTGTACTTGGCACAATGGAGATTGGGAGGTATTTCCAGCTCTGAGTTGGATTTGCTGAGGACAGTCAACAATAGAGCTTGGGCTGGAGCAATGTACACATTCCAGCCTGTATTGTGGTATGTACCAATCAGTATTTCATGCCTTATATTGATTGTCCAGTTTTTGCTTTTCCATAAACACAATTTGCCTAGGAAGGACTTCATCCTCTTGTTTTCACTTCTAAATATATCATCGCTTTTGGTACATGTTAGTGAATCCATCATATTAACTATATTTCTTTCCTTATATGGCCTTACATCAAGAGACAAAGAAGTTAGAACGGATGATGGGTTAATAGCACTCTCATTCAGTTATATTACAATCCTTGGAGTCTACTGGGTAATGACTTGTCTCCTGACTTGGATAATAGATACATTTTTGTTCATTTTAATGGAATTTTCAGCTTTAATATCGTTCTTAATATTTGTTTATCGTCGAAGTAAGCTGGGCAAGAATATATCAGTAATGGCGAGTCGATTGAAAAATAAGCGACTAGCTACAGTCATTCTTTATATGTCTCTTTACTTGTATATTCTGGGCTTATTTGTATGGATCTCCGTGGCCCCTAATTTCAATACTTGGGCGATCTCAGCGGCAGGAGCAGTGCCTTGGTTCATCTACCCATTAAGCTTAGGAATGGTAGGCTTACTTGCCATCATAGGAATTTTCTATATATCTGATGATGCCATAGCGAAAAAGAATCTATGGATATTCGTAATGTTTATTGTTTTCTCGTTAATAGCTGGCAGGGGTTTAACCTTATTCAATTTGTACATCTATGAAACTGGATATTCCGAAAAAAGATTTCCGTTCTATATCTTTTTTGCCTCATCTCTTATAGCATCAATTCCCATATTGAAATTCTATGAACGAGGAAGACAAAATGGCTCATTAATCAAAAAAATATTTTCAATAATTCTCCTCAGCATCATAGTGGTCTATGGTGTTCAATCCCTCTTCATGATCGCTAGTTATCATCACATCACTAAGTCTCCCGAGAACTGGCCAGACAGTCAAGAAATTGAGGCAATTAAGGAAATGCATGACCTTTTCTCGAGAGATAAATACGCCTATGCCTTAACTATTACTTACCGATCACGCGATTTGCTTGTCTACTCCGCTCCAAGCTATCAACCTACAAAACCACACGTTATTTTCCCATCAAGATGGCCCGAAATTCCCCTATGGCACTTTAAAGCTTATAATCTCTCACATCCTTATTTGTTCATAACTAGTAAAGATTTCCAGGTTTTGAGAGAGCATGCAGACAGCTGGATGTATAAACATCTACTTCCAATCCTACCGGTCGTATTTAAAAACGATGAGGTAACAATATATAACGTTTCTAGCGTCTCATTCCCTCAATTGAACTCGACTACTGCTTTGGTGGTGCCATTAGATGGCAGCTTAGACCCTAAGGAGAGATGGCTTTACACATACGATATACTCTCTCTAGGAGAATATAACTACACAGTAATCTACGATCTAGACAAGAACGCATTCTCGTATAGTACGTTGATACTTTCCTTTGACCCCCCGAAGGGAAATGTTGTTAGGGACTCCTTCTACGATGATTTCGCTCAGGAGAGGGGCTGGCGGGAGATTTCTGGAACCTGGCAATACACCGGCGATGGGCTTGCCGCAGGAAGGAAGGGTGAGTATCAGGACGCCATAATATTGGGCCCGATCAGCGGCCGAAACTTCACAGCGGATATATGTTTTAGGCTCGTGGATGGAGACTTGAAGGTTGCAAACTACGTTTCAATCATCTACGACTGGAGGGATAACCAGAACTTCAAGTATGCCGGCCTGATGTTTGATGGGAGCGGAGCGGTATACGCCTACCTCTCCTCATACGAGAATGGAAAAGCTACTGTCTATCCCTCATGGCCGGGGTTGAACACGGGCCTAAGATGGAGGTTTGGGGACTCATTCAACCTGACCTTGTCTGCTCAGGGTGACCTATTAAGCCTATACGTGAATGGGGTGAGATGCCTATCCAGGGTGGAGAAGACAGATGGTGGGAGGCTGGGCATCCGCATGACACGTTTCTACCAAGTCCTCTTCTCGAGCTTCAAGGCTGAGGCGACCAGGGCGGTTGAGATTAGAGGAGGTGATGAATACTTGGAGTATGTGAGAAATGGAGGTAGGCTTATCGTGCTCAACACAAACGGCTACGGATATTTTGCGGATAGGGCGCTAGATTACCGCGATAGCCAGATAGAAGCTAACATGATAGATGGATCTGAGAATATTAAATTGCCATTGGAGATCTCCGTGCCCAACTTGTATCCAAAGGAAGGTGTGAAAGTAATCAGTTACTATAAGTCGCAGCAGGGCTCAACCGCCTACGCATTTAGGGAGGAGGTGGGCTCGGGCGAGATCGTCTACATAAACCTCCACCCTATCATCGAGGCGATAAGGGGTTCTCAAGAAAGGCCGGCCTTCTACAGCATCCTCGGAAGGCTGCTGGAGCCTGCGGGGGTTCAGCTTGAACGCTTCGAGTACACCCCTCCACCAATAAAAGCAACATTTAAGGAGGTTGAGATGTCGGGAAGTGTCGAGATCAGCACTTCAAGCCTCCTCCTCCCAACTAATTTAGACTTTAAAACGGTGGAAGTGGTAGATGGAACTGGAAGAGTTTC
>Ga0272449_1005124_pt1 | contig 10363 bp, 8 predicted proteins | sample YNPCB0241_FD_198679 | JGI IMG/M metagenome (GOLD analysis project Ga0272449, IMG submission 198679) | Hot spring sediment microbial communities from Yellowstone National Park, WY, United States - YNP-CB-024-1 | ecosystem: Environmental > Aquatic > Thermal springs > Hot (42-90C) > Sediment...
AATAATAAATATTTAAAACTTGCTTTAAGGTCTTCCTTTTGAAGGTTAAATGCTATCAGATAGATGACTAATATAGTACTTAGTTCCAAAAAAATATAAATTAAAAACAGATTATTGAGAACAAATGCAAGATTCATAAATGCGGTTGAATAAAGTATTGTAGAATAGTAAAGATGAAATTTATTTTGCCTATGACTGTAAAGTTTTGCCAAATATTGAGGTGAATATAAAATTGTAATCAAAGCAACTATTTCAATCATTAATTGCATTAGAATACTAAATCCATCAATATAAAAAATTTGATTTACTTCTATAACTTTACTTTCAGATAAATTAAGCTTTTCCCAGACAAGGATTGTGCAAAAAATGGATATAAGAATAGAGATAACAGGAAAAATTTTATTTATGGTAAATTTATTGCCAGCAAGAAGCACAAAAGAGGCAAATAAAATAGGAGATATAAAAACCATTGATACTATAAATACATCAATATCTATCATTTCTACTCCTCTAATCTATGAATTGCTTTTGTTTGTCTAAGTTTTTCAATTTCCTCTTTTACTAAAATTTCATTTAATCTAAGAATTATATAAAGGAAAAAGGATATGGCAACTATAAAATTGAAAGTTAATGTAAATTCAATGAATTTAGGCAAATGGGGAATTAAACTTATTATCAATAAATGAATTCCATTTTCAACTATAAAGAAACAAATAACCATTTTCACGGTGTCATTTTTTGAAATAAGAAGATATAATCCGTAGATAAAAAGAGTTATTCCACATGCAAAAGATGGAAGAACTTGAGGAAGATTCATTGTTTTAAAAATTCCCATAAAGTGATAAACTAAAGAAAGAACAACAATTGATAATGCTATAGAAAGTGGATGACTTATAGTTGGTTTTATCTCGCTGTGTATTCGATTTTTAATAGATTTAAGAATAAATAATGGAACTATAAAAACCCTAACTAATAAATCTAAAAAAGCTATCCAATAAAGAGATGTTATATTATAAGTAAAGCCCATTGTAAAAACAGAAGTAACAATAAATAAAGAATTAGCAATAAGACAGTATACTGAAAATCTTAAATTTTTTGATTCTCCTGCAAAAAACGTTAAAATTAGAATTGATATAAAAATTAATTCCATATCAAACTCCTATTAAAGCTAAAAAAATTGAAGTTATTGAAAAAACAGCAAGCGTTAAATTATATTTTAATGCCTGATCAATCCTCAATCGAGGATTTAAAGCCTCAATTAGTGTACTTATAAATATAATTATTGTAACTTTTATAATCGCAATTAGAGTATTTAATATCAAACTTTCAGTCATGGGCCAGGGAACAAAAATCTGTGAAAATACTAAACAAAACAAAACCTGCCTTGACATATTTGCCCATTTAACACAAGCATACTTTGGACCGCTTAATTCAATAAGAACTCCTTCTGCAATCTCCTGTTCTGCTTCTGAAATGTCAAAGGGAATTTTCCCAATCAATGCTTGTAGAGACAAAAATACGCATACAGTTGCTAAAAGCATAGAAACATTTGGTCCATTTAAAGTATACCATGAAACAATATCTCCAATTTTAAAAGATTGGGCATTTATTGCTCCTGTTATCAATGCAATGGCTAAAATTGGCTCAACGGAAAGATGAAGCATCATTTTACGAGAAGCACCTACATAAGCAAAGGGATTTTCTGAGGCTGAGGCAGTGATTATTATTGCAATTCCTACTACTGTTATTATATAGATAAAAAGAAATATATCCCCCCAAAAATTGAGTGGTGGAGTTTTACCTGTTATAGGTATCAAAAGAGAAGCCATGCCAACACTTACTACAGAAAGATATGGAGACAATCTAAAAAGGGGATTTATAGTAGATTTTAAATCTTCTTTTCCCATAAGTTTAATAATATCGAAATAGGACTGCAAAGGTGATGGTCCTACCCTACTCTGAATTAAAGCTCGTATTTTTCTTGTAAATCCATCAAAAAAAGGAGACAGTATCAATACTACAAAAAGATTGATTATAAATGAAATAATAAGATAATCAATCATGGTTTCCCCTCATATAAATACATAACAAATATAAAAATTAATAAGCTACCAAATATAAGCCATAGAATATACTTTTTAATCATCCTTTGATAAACTTGCTGGCTATGTTCAAATAAATTAAAAATTTTATGTGCAAAAGGATAATAAAACCAGCTATCAGGTTGAAGTATTTTTATAAACCATTTAGGCAATGAAAATTTTAAAGAAGGAAGATTTACTGGATAAAATCCCTTAAACTGAATATTTCCAATTTTAAAACTGACAAGTTTTTTAAAGGGCTGATAAAAACTATGTCCTGTATAAGTAACTTCTTCTGGGGTATGTTCCTTCCCACCATACCATGTTTCTACTATCCTTTTTTTAACATCCGCATATCTTTCAAAACCAAAAATAAGAAGACATAGTAAAATTAGAGGAATCAAAATCATAATCGGAAACCAAGTGCCTGCAAAGCATTCTTCACAAAAGTTAATGCCAAAACCTAAGTAACTTGTCATAAAAACTTGAGAAAACTCAGGTAATTTAATATTTAAAGAATCAGAGACTGAAATATAAATTAATTTAAGTGGTATTATAGGAAAAAGTCCTAAAAAAATACAGATTAAAGAAAGAAATATCTGGGGAAATGTCATACTAAAAGGCAATTTGACTGTGTTGTTTCTCACTCCTTGAAGTTTTCCCATAAAAGCTGAATTGACAAATTTAAGAAAAGAGGCTAAAGTAACTGCCGATATAAAAATTGAAATTATTCCAAAATTAATAAAGATAAATTTTATTAAAAATGAAACTCCCGATTCATTTGCAGACCAAATGGAAGATTCAAAAATCAAAAGCTTTGATACAAAACCATTAAAGGGTGGTACTCCAGCAATAGACAAAGAGCCTATCAAAGCTGCAATAGCTGTCAAGGGCATAATTTTCATTAATCCTGAAACTTTATTAAGATCAGTTGTACCTGTTTGATAATAAATTGAACCAGCATTTAAAAATAGTAAACTTTTATATATGGAATTATTAAAAATATGAAAAATTCCTCCTACCAAACTAATAGCACCCAAGAAGGGATGAGTATTTATAAAGTATAATCCGATACCTATTCCCAGTAGCATATATCCTACTTGTCCAATTGCATGAAAGGACATTAATCTTTTAGCTTCATCCTGAGTAAGTGCTGCTACAGTTCCGATAAATATTGAGAACACTCCTGTTAGGGCTAATATAAATCCCCAAATTTCTGTATAAGATGACAGAGGTAAAACAGAAAAGAAAAATCTTAAAATAGCATAAACTCCCAATTTTGACATAATACCACCAAAAAATGATGAAGCTGATGAAGGAGGTTCGGGATAAGTATTTGGTAACCAAAAACCAAAGGGAAGTGCTCCTGCTTTTGTTATAAAAGCTAAAAAAATACAAAATATAATAAAATGAGAAAGTACAGGATTATTTATAATTAAGAGATTAAAAATATTTTTTATTTCTGTAAAGGCAAAATCATGACTTCCTGAATATAAAATTAAAGAAGCTAAAATTAAAAATCCTGTTGTAACATGAGTGGCTATGAAATACTGTAGTCCACCTTTTAGTGCTGAAGGTTTTTCCTTTTCAAAAAGTACTAAAAACCATGAACTTAAAGTCATCATTTCCCAAAAAATAATAAAAAAGAGCATATCACTGACGCATACTACACCAACACAAGCAATGAATAGCAACAATAGAAACGGATAAAATCTTACAGAAGATTGATTGTATGCCTTAAGATATTTCCATGAAAACATGGTTACACTCATTGAGATTAAAGCAATGACAATCAAAAATAAAGCAGAAAGGGAATCTATATTCAATTGCAGAGACGAATTTATTATTGGTTTAAGGGAAAATAATTCCTCTTTTATAACTTTATTATTTATAAAAATTTCAAAGGAAAGATAAAAAAGAGATACTGAAGAAAAAAATGTGCAAATAAAAGCAATTATACCAGCAATGGATTTATTTTTTATAAGAAAAGTTAAAATAAAACCTATAAATAAAAATAAAACTGCATGATATAAATAATTAATAATTTCCATTGTTTCACCCTCCATATAAAGCTTTTACAAAGGGATAACCGATCAAGGGTGAAAGAAAAGTTAAGATTAATAAAAATACTAAACTAAATCTCATAGAAAAAGGAATTTGATTATTTGCTAAAACAACTTTGGATGAGGCTTCTCCAAAGAAAACCCTATGACCTACAAAAATATACCAGCAAAAAGACAGAATACTCTCAATTAAGGCAAGTAATCCAAATACTGTTGTATAAGTGTTTTTTAATTCAAAGGCCCCAGTAAAAATCATGAATTTACTCCAGAATCCTGAAAAAGGTGGAATCCCAACAATTGCAAACATTCCACATAAAAAACAAAGAGTAAGAAGAGGAAATTTTTTTATTAAACCTCTTAATTCGCTTATACTTTTAGTGCCAGTTGTATATGCAATAGCACCAACTGAAAGAAAGAGCAATCCCTTAGCAAATCCATGATTTATAATATGAAAAATACCTCCCATTCCTCCTGTTTTTGATCCAAACATTCCAAGAGTAATACCAAGTAAAATATATCCAAGATGTCCTATTGTAGAGTAAGCTAATAGCTTTTTTAAATCATCCTGAAAGTAATACAAAATAACTGAAATCATCATAGTTAAAATAGCTATAGTTGACATAATAATTATGAAATTTTCAGAGAAATATGAATTAGAAAGATATATTCTTGCCATTAAGTAAACCCCTGCCTTAACCATTGCAGCAGCGTGTAAATAAGCACTTACTGGTGTTGGAGCAACCATTGCATCTGGTAACCATGTAAAAAGAGGTATCTGAGCTGATTTAGCAGAGGCAGCAAAAAATATAAGTAATAATACGATAAATTTTGATGATATCGAAAGGGAATCAATTGCCGAAAAATCAAAGGATTTAACTTCTGTATACATTAAAGCCAAGGCAACTAAAAATCCAAATCCACCAATATGGGTCATTATGAAAGCTTTTAATCCTGAAAATAAAGCTTTATCCTCCTTTGTATAGGAAATTAGTGCCCAGGAGCAAAGAGTTGTGACCTCCCAGAAAAAGAAAAGTTGTAATAAATTAGGTGAAGTAACAATTCCAATCATTGCACCAATAAAAAGAAGCAAAAGAAAATAATAGCTTTGATATGGAGCATAAAAGGGATGATCAGCATTATATGGAGACATATATCCATAGGAATATAAAATTACAAAAAAACCTATTACTGTTATTAATATGAGCAAAATCGCAGTTAAGGGATCACTCATTAAACCAAAATTTAAATTTATAGGAAGCCATTTAAATAAGTAAAAATCATAATGGACTTTAAAACTGCTAAATAAACTAAAAATACTAAATAACATAGTTAAAAAAGCAAAAATTGCTGCAATAATTCCAGCAACCCTGTTTTTAAATAAATAGGATATTAAAGCGCCTAAAAAAGGTATGATAAGGGATAGAAGTAAATAATCCATAATCATGCCTCTTTGTTCTGATTTTTTCTTCTACATTCTGAACATATTTTTAATTTATTTATCTGTTCTTCTGTTTTGTTTTGAAGTCTTTCAATTTGTTTATTCAACATGTTAAGAGTAATAAAAGGTTTTCCACAGATTGAACATTTAACCATTTTTATTTTTATAACAATATCTAAATCTTGTTTATTATCAGTAGCAAGTTCGAACTCATGGGTAATTCTTATTGCTTTTTCAGGGCATGCTGTAGCACATCGTCCACAGTAAATACATCTACCGGAGTAAAACAACACAATTTTTTCATCTTCTTTATCTTGAATTTCTATTAATCTTGACGGACATGTTCTTACACAGTTACCACATCCAATACATTTATTAGGATCAACTTCTAATCTTCCTCTCAAATTTTCTGGTGGTGTTAAAGGAACAAAAGGATAGGGTCTTGTTATTTTTTTATGTCTTGATGAAAGTAAAAGAGCTTTTATTTTACTTTTAAGCATTTGACTAATTCTTGAGAATTGTAAATTTTAACTTTTTTATTATTTATATCTATTGTTTCATATCTTTCTGTACAGGAAAAACAAGGATCAATACTTGCTATAATCAGAGGTGCATCTGCTATTGAATTGCCTTTTAAAAGAACTGATAAAGCCTGATAATTCTGATAAGAAGGAGCTCTTACACTCCAGCGATAGGGTTTTCCATCAGTGCCTGTCATTACATAATGAAAAAGTTGTCCTCTGGGTGCTTCAATATATGAAATACCTTCTTTCCAAGGCTCAATTTTTGATACCTTTACAAAATTAACTCCTTCAGGAAATTTTTCAATAATCTGTCGGAGAATATTAATAGAAACTAAAATTTCCTCAAGTCTCACAATGGTTCTTGCCCATATATCACCTTCTTTTCTCAATGGAACTCGTATCTGTAACATAGAATAGGCTGCATAGGGGAAATTAACTCTTATATCAATATTAATCCCTGAAGCTCTTGCAACAGGTCCACCAATAAAATATTTCATAGCATCACTTTCAGAAAGAATTCCTACATTTTTAAATCTCATCTGAAGGACATCATCATCAATAATAATTTCTCTAAGTTCTCTTACTTCTCTCTCAATATCTGATATAACTACTTCCATATCTTTTAAATGTTGAGGAAGAACATCAATTGTAACTCCACCAACAATGTTTATTCCATAGGTTTTTCTATTACCTGTAATCATTTCACAAAGGTACATTACAGGCTCTCTTATTCTCCATGCTTGCATAAATAAAGTATCAAATCCTACGATATGTGCTGCTAAACCAAGCCAAAGAAGATGACTATGAATTCTCTCAAGTTCAAGAAACATACTTCTGATAAATTTTGCTTTATCTGGTATCTCAATTCCTGCTGCTTTTTCAACAGCTTGACAATAGGCAGTAGAGTGGACAAAACCACAAATTCCGCATATTCTCTCGGCAAGAAATGGAATTTGTTGATAGTTCAGTGCGCTTTCACCGAGTTTTTCAATCCCTCTATGAACATAAAAACCTCTATAATCAAAATCAACAATATCCTCACCATCGACAATTAATCTAAAATAAGCAGGTTCTTCAAGGGATGGATAAAAAGGACCAATAGGGATAACAGTTTTACCTTCTTCAGGTTTTTTAAGTTGTGTAGGTTGTACAAGCTCCTCAGAAGGTTTTGTATTATATGAAAAACTTTTCCTCAAAGGATATGTATTTTGAGGCCAATCATCAGGCAAAACAAGTCTTCTTGGATCAGGATGACCGTAAAATTTTATTCCAAAAAGGTCATTACATTCCCTTTCAGCCCATATTGCACCAGGAATAATATCAGATATCGAATCAATTTTAGGATTCGAAGAATCTATATGAGTTTTAAGTATTATATTAAGTTTTTCTTGAGGAAACATAAAAAAGTAATTCAATTCAATTTTTTCTTTCTGAGAAGTAAAATCTATAGCAGTCAGATGAATAAATCTTAAACCTTCTAAAATAAGAATTTTTAATGTTTCTTTGATATGGGAAGCATCAGTTTTTACAATAACTGTGCCTTCTTGCTCTTGGACTAAATCCACAGAGTTGTTCACGCCAGCCTTAATTTTTTCAAGCTTCTGCATTTTATTAATGTTAATAAAAAAAAGTCAAGAAAAGCAAATAATCTTTTTTAATATTAAAATTTAATTTAATTCTTCTTTTTCAGTGCTTATATTTTCATATTTAATTTTAGCTATTCTTTGTCCTACCATTTCTATGACTTTGAAGACTTTGCCATTAACCATTACAGTATCTCCAACTTTAGGAATCCTTTGAAGAGAGGTAAGTATAAAACCTCCAAGAGTTTCATATTCTTCTGATTCCTCAATTTCTACTCCATAGTCTTCTCTTAAATCTCTTATTGAAATACCTGCATTTATAATCATCGAACCATCTGGTAATGTAACTACAGGCATTTCAGTATCATATTCATCTCTTATTTCTCCTACAAGCTCCTCAAGAATATCTTCTAAAGTTACCAATCCTGTTATAACTCCATATTCATCAACTACTAATGCCATATGAACCCTCTTTTTTTGCATTTCCTTTAAAAGAATATTTATTTTCATTGTCTCAGGCACAAAAAATGGAGGTTTTAACAATTTTTTTATATCAATTTTCCCTCCTTGATTTTTTAATATAAGATTATAAAAATCCTTTGAATGGAGAATCCCTCTAACATCGTTTAAGTCTTTTCCAATAACTGGATATCTCGAGAATTGCTCTTCCATTATTATTTCTTTTATTTCTTCTAAGCTCATATAAACACTAACTGTTGTTATTTCTGGTGCAGGAATCATAATTTCTTTTACAATAATATCGGAAAAACTAAAGGCACTGTGTATAAGCTGTCGCTCCTCTGGTTCAAATATACCTTTTTCTTCTCCTTCTTCTATCAAAAGCTTTAACTCCTCCTGGGAAATAAATCCTCTTTCAGAAAATGTTTTTAATCCAAAGGGTTTTAAAATAAAACTTGCAGTATTAGTTAAAATTTTAACGAGTATTGATGTTATTTTTGAAAAATTATCTATAAATTTAGCGGTTTTTAAACTCACCCATTCAGGATTATGAAGGGCAATTGATTTTGGAATTAGTTCTCCTAAAGTCACTGAAACATATGTAACAATCAAAACAACTAATGTGATTGATAAAGCCTCAGCTGAAGATTGTAAATAAGTAAATGGTAAAGATTCAATTAATGGTTTAATGTTCTTTACTGCATAGGCACCTGCTATAGCTGATGCAAGGGTTCCTATGAGGGTTATTCCAACTTGAATTGTAGCTAAAAAATTATTTGGATTTTCTTTAAATTTTTCTACTATTAATGCATTTGATTTCTTTTCCTCAATTAGTTGTTTTAATCTTGTACGTCTTAGAGTAACAACACCTATTTCTGCAGCAGAAAATAAACCATTTAAAACGATGAGGCAGAGTATCAGAAAAATTTCATTCATTTTAATAATTTTTTATTATATAAGGGTCTACTAATTAATAACTTTTTATTTTTTCTATTAATGCTTCTGCCACCTCCAGGGTTCCTACTGGTGGATTTGGATCATCAGGAGACTTCATATCATAGGTTACAAATCTGCCCTCCTTTATAATTTCTGCTACAGCGTTTTCTATTTTATCTGCTGACTGTGTCTCTCCTAAATACCTTAACATCATAACCGCACTTAATATTATTGCAAAAGGATTTACTTTATTCAATCCTTTATATTTTGGTGCACTTCCATGGGTTGGTTCAAAAACAGCGTATTCATCACCAATATTTGCACCTGGTGCCAATCCTAATCCACCAATCAGTCCTGCTGCAAGGTCACTTATAATATCTCCGTAAAGATTTGGTAAAACAAGTACATCATAAAGCTCTGGTTTCTGAACTAACTGCATGCACATGTTGTCAACGATTTTATCTTCAAACTCTACATCTGGATAGTTTGTTGCAACCTCTCGGGCAACCTCAAGAAATAATCCATCACTATGTTTCATTATATTTGCTTTATGAACAGCTGTAACTTTTTTACGTCCATTTTTTCTTGCATATTCAAAAGCAAATCTAACAATTCTTTCAGTACCAAAAACTGAAATAGGTTTAATACTAATTCCAGAATCCTGCCTTATTTTTTTCCCGGTTTTTTCTTCAATAAATTTTATCAAATCAATGGTTTCAGTCTCACCCTTTTTAAATTCAATTCCAGCATATAGGTCTTCTGTATTTTCTCTAACTATAACAAGGTCTATATTTTCATACTTTGTTTTTGCACCTTTAAAACTTTTACAGGGTCTTACACAGGCATAAAGGTCAAGAGCCTGTCTAAGAGAGACATTAACACTTCTAAAACCTGTTCCAACAGGTGTTGTTATTGGACCTTTTATTGCAATTTTGTTTTTCTTAATAGATTCTATTACTCTTTCTGGTAAAGGATTTCCTTCTTTTAAATAAACTTCCTCACCGGCATTTTGAATTTCCCATTGAATTTTTATTCCTGTAGCCTCAACAACTTTCTTCATTGCTTCTGATATTTCAGGACCAATTCCATCACCAGGAATAAGTGTAATAGTATACATTCTTATGGTTCCTCCTAAGGTGTTACTGTAAGAATTTGCCTGACAATGTCAGGATACTGGGCAATAAATCTAAGTTCGTCATCAGTAAGAGGTTTTTGAGTATGTAAATTTGCATACTGAACAAGTTCAAGTATTCTTCTTGCCTCATTGTCATCGTGGAAT
>Ga0272449_1005125_pt1 | contig 10363 bp, 8 predicted proteins | sample YNPCB0241_FD_198679 | JGI IMG/M metagenome (GOLD analysis project Ga0272449, IMG submission 198679) | Hot spring sediment microbial communities from Yellowstone National Park, WY, United States - YNP-CB-024-1 | ecosystem: Environmental > Aquatic > Thermal springs > Hot (42-90C) > Sediment...
TCAGTTTTTTGAAAAGATCATTCACTCCCATCTCATGAAAGCTCAATTTATCCATTCCAATCACTCCCGACTTTTTCTTATGAATCCACCTTTCTACCTCAGGATATTTATGCCTAAGGGCATTTATGCAAATAGCAAAAGCATTACTCTTTGTATAACCTTTTCTTCTGTTCTCGTTCAAAACCCTTTTTACACATCTTTCCAGAATCTCAGGGGCCGACTCACAAATCATACTGGTTTTCACAAAGCCCAGAGAGGTGGCAATGCGCTCAATCATACAATCTGTAGCCTGAGAAGGCTTCACTCCTAGAGAATATAATGTTGAAGCTATAGCCTTAACCTCTTCTTCGTCATATTCATCTTCCATTCTCTTTTTTATTTCTTCAACCTCCTCTGGTGGAATCTCTTCAATGGAGCTCCCTCCCTGCTCCAATAAATCATGGGGAGTCCTGCCCAATAATTTTTCAATATGCTCAATTATCGCCATGACCTCAGGGAGAGAAATTGTCTCATCAATAGAGCCATCCACCATCGATTTCGCCAACTCAGTATAGAGCTTTAATTGTTCCTCCAACTCTTCCTTATCCATATCATTGAAAAAAGCCAAATCATCTTCATCGGGAAGCTTCTCTTTCTCTATATCCTCATGCCTTTTTACCTCTTCTATCTGGGCAATCTTCTCTATTTCATTAACAATCTCTTCCAGCTCATCCAACCGACTTCCCATCACAACTAGATTCCCGTTGAGATAAAGATCATAAGAACTATCTTTGTTGCGCCTTATCTCAACCTTATCGCTTCCCAAAATCTTCATATCCACTAAACTGCCAGCATTTTTGGGAAGGGGTTTGGGGCCATGGATCCCTCTAGTGGCCGGCCAAGCGTGAACATCAGTAGGAGATCCAGGGGAATAGGTACAATAGAAATATTCTCCGTCCTTGCCTTCCCACCTTCCAAGGCCGGGATTATATCTACATCCATAGCAGACTTCTTCGATATGAACGTTTTTATTAAATAGGGGGCAATGAACCATCAACTTTTTATGATCTCCCGTATCGACATCAATTTTCAACAAAACGGCCTTTTTCTCTAGCAACGATTTGACGACAGAGACGGCATCCTGATAATTGTCAAAGTTCTCCATGGCGGTCTTTACCATCTGAACAAATCCCTTCTTTTTGGCGATTTTTATCAATTCATCTATCCTCATTTTCTCCCCTCCTAAAATGTAGTTCCAAGCATGTTAAATGGATCCTTTAATGACAAATCAACCAATCTGTCCCACTCCGCTGGAGACACAGGCCTATGATATTTACAAGATTTAACATGACAGCCGAAAACATCACTCTCGTCATCAGTTGCCAAATAACAGTGATCCAAAACCACTAAGGTATAATTCACTCGACCAAAGGGGCACTGAATGAATTTCCCCTCTTTCTTTAGGCCATTGATCAAATCTGATGTCCTCCTCAACTTCTCGACCGGGACAAGAACGGGATTTCTAGGATCTTTATCAAATTTCACAAAAACCTTCCCATCCACTCTGATAGGGGAAAATCCCATTTCTTTTACTTCTTCATCAGAAAGGATTCTTCCTTTTTCTCCAGCCTTGAAATTATTGAAATCATCTATAAGGACGACTTCGTCGAGTTGGGAAATATCCTCTTCTCCTTTTGCTTTATCGGGAGGCACATTAATCAAAAAGTCCCCATTTTCATCAAAATGACCCTGATATTGGTCGGAAGCAGTCTGGGCACAGGTAAGATGAGCAACCCCCACAATATCGTTATCCCTCGAGTCTATAACGATCACATAACTATCAGCGTTGGAAACAGGCTGTCCACAAAAATAACAAAGCTTAAAATTTGAGGCATTTTTCCCCATCAACAAGTCAAAGCCACAATTGGGGCACCGAGAGACCCCGGCAGGAATCCTTTTTCCACACCCTGGACAAACAATTTCATTTTCTGTAGTCACAGTAGAGTTGGTTGCTGACTCTCCTAGCATATTTACAGCCTGAGCAATGATTCTCCGAGATCGTGGTGTATCCGTAGGGACACGGATCCGGGAGTTCATCCCGAAAGGGCCGGCATCCCACCTCGCAGGAGAAGAATAAGAGACCTCCTCACTTATTTCATTGGTAGTGCTCCCCTCCCAAGGGCCGGGGCCAGGAGCAAAAACCTGGCCTTTTTTGAGCAAATTCTTCGATATTTCCTTCCTTTTGGCGGCCAATTGCTTGCTCAATTCTTCCTTTTCTTCTATTTCTTTTTCATAAACGTCCATTGCTATCTCCCTACAGATCTGGGCCGCCTTTTTCCTCTCCTTGGGAGATATTTTACCATCTATTAACGACAGTAACCTGTCAACGTTAGCCTCAAAGAGCATTGAATAATCTAACCTATACCTCTTGCAAAGGAATCTCAGGGAATTTATAGCTTCTTCTACCATAGAAGAAAACTTACTGGGATCGGTCTCAACAGAGGCATTCATAAATTTATTGAAAACCAATGTGAAATCACTGTCTATCTTGGCCTCTATTTTCTTTGCTTCCTCGGCCAATTTCATCAGGGCGTAAAAGCCAAAGGTTTTTTGGGTATCAGGGCGCTTTGGACACCCTACAGGAAGCTGTGCGAAATTGGGATCCCCCTCAAAGGTGCATTTATTGTTCACATTGTAAATGCAATCCTTGCAGACATCCTCTCTCTGTGAAATCTTTTCTATCAAAAAAGAATAAAGATCAATCATTTTTACCTCCCGATTAAAACCCTCTATAACTTTTAGCGCCTTAGGAGGATTTTTATTCTCCTTACTCCTCCTCGACCAACTCAACCAGCGCTTCCTTTAACTCTGGCAACTCATCCACCTCCACCCCTTCCTCCGCTATTTTCACCACCTTCTCCAAAAACTCAAGATAACCATATCTCTCAAAATATTTATAAAGGATATTTTCCTTTGTATCCTGTCGTCCCTGTTGTTCATATACCTTCTTCCTTCTTCTTTTTATATCCAAAAACTCATTTCTTAGCCAAAGACAAAGCTCATAAATCTTTCGTAGTTTTTTGTCAATTTTATCCTGCTGATCATATTCCATAAGAATGAAACAGTCCTTAACTCTACGAAACAGTTGACCTATGACTGTATCAATGGTGGACAATCTTGCCTCTGCCTGCAAAATCTCTGATTTATATACTTTTTCGGGATCAAAATCCTCAGGAAGCTTTTGGGGCCTCACCGCCCATTCTTCCTTCAATATGTTGTAAATAGCCTCTCCTACAGGCAAACTCCCATCTGTTTTTATATAATAATTAACAGGATGTCTTCCTATTTCATAACCATTTAATTCAGCAATCATCTTTTTGATAAGCTTTTTAATTCCATCTTCTCCGAATACTCTTTCAGCAGAATTTTTCAAATCTACAGGTTCAGGAATAAGGGTAATATCAATGTCTGATGTTTTCCTCCACTGATAACCAGCGGAAGAACCAATGAAATAAATATCCCTTATCCAATCGCTTCCAACTCCCTGCTTTTCTAACCAATCATAGATTTTACTTAATATTTCCTCTTTTACTTCCTCCCTTAAGGTGGGAATCTCTCCCATCTCCCAAAGATCTGGGTCAAGGACATCTCTGGGAATATCCAAAACTGAGCCGACTTTCTTCGAAGAGTAAATTGGATAAAGAGAAGGTGGAGGCCAGGGTGACCTTTCCACATCCCTCTTGGGAAATTGATAGTGTTTTATTCCCTCTTCGAAAATCTTTGGGCCGAGCTTATTTCTGATGCAAAAGTTTCTCCATTCCCAGGCCTTGTTGGACTTTTCCCTCAGGGAAAGATAATCTTCGTAGGCACGATAAATCTGATCCATATAATTGGGATCAAAATAGTTAATTCCTCTTCTGGCTTTAGACTCGGGGACAGTAGTTTCATCCCTCTCAAATAGGGGATCTGCGGGATAATAGTTCTTGGGGACCTCCATCTCTCGGCCCTCTCTTTGCTGGATTAACTTCAATCCACGGTTAAATACATCTCTCCTATGGCCCTTTTCCAGACAGAACTTTTTCCAGCTTGTTACATTTATCCCCAAATCTTTTCTTTTGGCATACGTATAATACTCATTTACTATCCTTGCTAATTCCTCATTGCTCACTCTGGCCAATTTCCTCATTAGAAAGCCCCCCCCGGCCATAACCCTACTGCAAGATAGCTTTTACTTTTCCAAGCACTTCCTCACATTTCGAGGAAATCGTTTCAGCGGCTTCTCTGGCGTCAAGCAAAAATCCGAATTCCTCCTCAAAAATAGTCTCCCCTCCCTGAAGGAGACCATATTTATACAAAACATCATATACGGTAGATTCAGCCTCCTCCAGAGCCTGCACTAACAGTGAACAAATTTCAACGGCTTTCTTCGCATCATAATCTATTTCCTCAATCAGAGAAACAAGATAATCCTCATTATAAGATTGAGGCTCAGAGTTATGGAAATTCTCTGTTGCAAAAGTCTGAGCCTCTCTCTCTATGAGAAAAACAAGATCAGTTATTTCATCAGCAATATCCCCTAACTCTTCATCATCCTGATAATAAAGATAAGAAATAAACTTCTCCAACTCAGAGGAAGAACTTAAAATATCGGAAAAAGTCTGGCCTATAAGATTTTCTATTACTTTCATTGGCACTCTCCCTTATATTAAAGGTGCAAATCATATTTCACATCTTCCAGTGTCTTCTCAATATAATCAATTAAATCCAGGATTTTCTCCAGCCTATTCACAGCCTTCCCGGCTTCGGGAAATTCATCTTTCGGTAGCCCCTCGATCTCGTACAGCAAATCCTGCGTATAGTTATATAGCTCCTGGATAATATCTAAGCTGGAATCCACCAGCTCTCTTGGGGTATGGGGAGCATAAGCCTCCTTCCTAATCTTGTTGCCGTAAATCAACTCTCCATCAAAGAAGATCTTCATTTTAAGCATCCCTCCTTACAGTCCTCCCGTCATAAGCCAATTTCACATAGTTTAGGTCATACCTGCCTCCAACATGATATTTTATCTTTCCCCTTGCTTTAAGGCTCCTGCCTCTTAAGAAAGAAAGCAACTCGTTCCTATCGGGGGAATTTAAGAGCCCCTCCCTTGTTTCAATATCATCTATATAACTATCAATAAGCTTTTTATATTCTCTTCCCCTAGCACTCAAGGGGAGATTATAGATATTGCCATCCTCGTCTTCCAACGAAAGAACAATGAGGGTCTCGCCCCTATAGGAAGGGGCTACGCTCTTTATCTTTATGTCAACTATTTTCCCTTCCACTTCAATTTCCTGCCCCACTTCCCCTAGAGGCAAATCAACCTTGTAATCTCTAGCAATCCATTGTAGGGTCTGAAGCATTTTTTCATCTATAGGTGCATTATTTATCAGCCGTTCATATATTTCCCAGATATAATCAGAAAGTATATTGTACTTTTTGGGCCTTCTCCTTAAATCTTGCCATTCGTCTGACCAGTAAAAACTCAAAAACCACCTTTTCAATTCAGGATCAGGTTGAACCCAATTCTTCCCCATCTCTTGCCGCAAAAGCTCTAGTTGCCTATCAGTTAAAACCCCCTTTCTTTCTAAATATTCCCATAGACTTCTCATAAATTCATTGAAGTCTTTATTCCGCCTTAAGAATTCATACTCCTCTCTATGTAGCTGTCGAAATTTATGGTAAATGTCTCTACGAGCATTAAGTTCCTCTTCCTCCTTTCTCATCCTCTGATAGGTTCTCAGATTACGCAAGGTCTCAGACACCAATTGCTGGGCCGTTCTGCCTGTCAACTTTTTACAGCATTCGGAGCCAACGTTTTTCTCTTCGCCCGTCCTAATATTTTTTATCGTGTAAACATAGCGAGACAACTTACGACCACAATTCTGGCAGTAAACATCTTCTAGGCCCTCTGCAGATTTATGGCGTGATATCAGTATCCAATCTTTATCAAAAAGATTCACAAAATCCCTGTCCTTTAAATACTCATGAACATCTATTTCATCGGCAGAATCTTTAGAATATATTCGCCTCACCATTCTTATTCCTTCATCGCCAAACATACAGGATGCCGGGCAACCATCGCTACAGCTTTCTTGTTTTGCGTATAGCAATTTACTATTGGAAGAAACCACCCTTCTTACCTTTATATCCTGAGGTCTAACTTTTATCTCCTCCAAAGGATAATTAAGAAGATAATTGCGAATCTCATTTATTTTACGCATAGCCTCCTGAGCCTTATACTCAGCCTCTTCCATTATTCTTTTCTCGTCTTCTCCCGGCTTCATATACTTTTTATAATATTTCTTCTTCATCAAGGGGACTACCCGGCTTGGATAATGCAAAAGGTCGTTCTTGAAAAAGTCCTCCTTGGTGATTCCGTAATAATATTCAAGCTCATTGAAAAGATTTTCTGCGCCCATGAGGGAAGCAGGAACATAACCCGGAGAGACCTCCACCTCCAAAATGGCAATTTGGTCTTCAGGGATTTTAGAGAATTTTTCCAGATTAGAAAAGATTATGACAGCATTTTCTGGGCCTCCCGCCATTTCTCTCTCCATAAGCCATTGATTGAAGAAATCCCTACCTGTACGAGATAAGGGATTTTCGAGTTCTTTTTCTTTGCCAGCGAAATTTTTCTCTAAGTTTTCATTATAGGGCTCAGAGGCCATCTCTCCCCGCCGGGCCATTTCCAGCAACTGTCTCCAGCTCACTCGCCCGGAATAATACCTGTTGGCCCAGATTAGATTATCATAAATATCTCTAGCGGTCTCCAAACTGGAGGTCAAGGAAATATACTCTCCAGATCCTCCCCCCAATCCATAGCCCTGCTCTTCTCCCAATTCGTTCCTAGCCTTCAACCCCTCCCCGAGAACTTTATCCTTCTGGGTAGTAACATGATAGAAAATATTTTTCATAACATCTTTGCCTACTTTCATTTCGCAAACAGATGAAATATTGGGCTTTTTGGAGTATAGCACTCTTGGATATATTTGCCGCGAGGTCTTTATTCCTGCACCCTCACCATCAAACATACAAATCACTAAACCATCATCGTCATAGCCTTCATGGAATTCACAGGTCTCACAAAGAGCTAAGGATACCTGACCCCCCCATAAGGGACAAGAAACAGTCTTTTGGGAAATATTCACTTGCCTCGGGCCAGCAGAAAAAGTAACTTTCCTCCCTCTTTTTTTGGGGGATTTTTCATCCGTCTCCGGATCCATTGCCATCCAGATAAAATCCCACGTAATTTCCTTCGGAAACAAAAGATATTCGAACTCTTCTTCAACTAGTCCCTTATACCTACGATAATTGATATCAAAATCCTCTCCAGTCACAAAAGCGAATATCCTCAAATTTCCATCGTAACGATCCAATTCGGCCCTTCCTCGAAACAGAGAATCAAATTCTTCTGGAGGAATTCCGAACTTTTTGGATACAAGTTCTGCATGAGTGACTGAGGAAGGCCAAATATAGACAGAATTCCTATATACAACCCAATTGAACTTGTATGTTTTCATCCCCTACCTCCCCGGACAAAAACAAAAAGGCGGGGTGCCGGCCATCCCCGCCTGGGGGACTGCCACCCCCCTTCCCCCAAGGGAAGTGGCAGATGGCCGCCACAAGGGTGGCGGCAAGGCTTACTGTTTATATAACATACCTGGGAGCCCATGTCAACCCCTCTTATCCAGGCAAAACGCTAATGCAAATAAAAGGCAACATTGTGTTTACCACGATAGAAATATTCCCTCTCCTCCTTGGTCAAAAAACAAAACATACAGTTCGCCGGGCTGATTTCAAATACATCCCCTTCTCCTCCCCCACAACTACCTGGGCAAGGATAAGTGTTATTGACGATATCTTCATAGATTTTATCATCCCCTTGTGAAATCACCTCCGCTACCGCCTTCAAAGCTTCCTCAAAGGGAATCTTGTGCGAAAAAGGAAGAATTATGGAAAGTCCTGCTATGTTCGGGTTTTGCAAATAGCCCCTCACCTTACTTAGAGGGGTTCCCCTTAAAACCTTTTCTCCTTTGTCCCTGAACCTTATCTTTGTTTCAGGTTCGACACTCCCCTGGATGATAAAATTCCCGGGCCATTTTTCTCCTCTTTCATTCAATATCTTCGTGGCCTCAGAAACGAAATTTAATGCTTTTGTGTAGGCATAAAATCTAACCCCTGGAAGATTTTTGGCTATCTCCAGCCATTTTAGTAGATAATCGGTAGAATAAAAGTCGCCACTCTCATGGATTCTTATCACCCGGGCACCGGAATCTTTAATCGCCTTTATCATCTCATCGACAAAATCCTCCCTCAGAGAAGATAAATAGTGCCTAAGCCTGGAGGGCAAAACGCCCTTATACATGGCCTCGGCCTTCTTCGCATAACAATACTCCCGGCAAAAGGCTGTACTGGCCGGGCAAGACAACTGGCAGGGAAGGTTCCAAATCCCTATGCGAGAGTCAAGCTTTTCATTTCCCTTAGCGATATCATTTTTTGTTACCATCAAGACACGTCCAGCGGGAGAAATATCCTTACTTAAGAAAAACTTCCTTATGTCGTCCTCTGTCCAACCCTTTATCTTGGCATATTCCTCCAGAATTCCCCTTACGTCCTTATCAATGAAATCCTCCGGAATCTCGCTCTCAATCGAACTGGGAGGTTTTCTATATCCAGGAGGCTCATACCTTGTGGGAGAAACTGTCCTCTTGGGCCCTTTTATCACCTTTTTGCCTTCGTATTCTTCCACCAAATCCCCCACCCTTTGGGCTAACTTTATGAGCAATTCCAGATCTGCCCTTTTCAATAAATCCAAGTCGCTCAAATCTATAATTGGATTCCCGTTTTCCGCTTGGACTGCCCTAAAATCCATAGGAGTTCGGATAACCTTTCTCTTCACCCCTTTTATTAAATCCTTTATTCTTCTAAATGAGACTGTCATCGTAATCACCCCAAGTCTCTTTACCATAATCATGTAATTTAAGGCAGATAGGACAATTATTAAATAAATAACAAACTAAGCAATTCCCCTCGTCTTTTTTTTTATTCACAAAATATGGACAAAGGAGAGAAATGGGGAAAGAATAAAAAACATAACCAGATTCAGAGATTGTATCTCTCCAACGTTTAGGCAAGCAAAAAAAGTAATTCAAATCGTCATAAGAGCATCTAAGGCAATATCCAGCCTTCAAAAATATCTCAGACAACCTCATTAAACGTCTCCTTAATCATCAATCAGATATAATCCTCCTCTTCATCCCAATAATCTTCATCCTCATCTCCATAATCTTCTTCTACTTCCCTATGAAATCGCCAACAAATAGGACAGCCATACGGCCCAAAAACATGCCAATTATTACAATCAGAGCAATTCACATACTTCTTATCACTTTTTCCAAAAGATGGCTCAAATGCCATACAGTAATTTTCAATGGGATATTTTTTAGAATATCCCCTTTCATTCAGAAGCATATTTTTCAGACGCTCCGGGAGAATTTCCGGATACGGGAAAGAGCACCTAAGGCAATAACCGTCATCCCAAAACTCATCTGCAACATTAAAATCTTCCGGAAGCTTATCGTTCTCTCTGCCCTTAGCCAGCTTAATTTCGTGCCACTGGTCAAAATCAACAATACTCCGCCTCTCTTTTCTGGTTTCCCACTCCATTTTCTTCCTCCTTTTCCTTTCTTCCAAACACTAGAGCTCTATAAATATAGAGCGACTTCAAGGGGGTTTTTTCTCTTTTCCCCCATTCCAATATTAGTTCTTCTTCTTGGAAATAGCAACTTTCGAATCAAAGTCAATCACAAAATAGTCCCCCTCCTCGATTCCATGGATATCAAACCAGCTCAAATATTCCTCCTCTCCCACTTTATATGTCGGAACCATATTTTCCAAAATCTGATCATAATCCTCTATCAGACAAAACAAGCCGTCCCCTCTGTAAAAGTCAGCTATATCCAGCGGAATGTTTTCTTTACCCCTCACATAAAATGCTCGAGTAACGTAAAGTCCCTCTGTTTTGGCAAGACCTCTCAAAGTTAAGGCCTGCGAAATGGTTCTAGGAAAGCCGTCCAGAACACATTCCTCTTTCACAAAGCGGGGAAGATAGTAGGGAATATATCCGTCAATATATCCCCTTTTCCCTTCCCTTAAAACCTCCTTAATCACTGAAGAGATATTTATATGCCTATATCCCAATTTTTTGGCCAATTCTTTGGAGAATTCCTGCCTTTTTTCTCCCTCTCCCAGAAAAACAATCACCTGCCTGTTTTTTATCATAGGAATCTCAATCATATAATCGGCCGGCTCGTCGGAGGCATAAACTCGATGAGTCATAGGT